>Ga0181573_10001473_pt1 | contig 23042 bp, 23 predicted proteins | sample 101ome_25_FD_148643 | JGI IMG/M metagenome (GOLD analysis project Ga0181573, IMG submission 148643) | Coastal salt marsh microbial communities from the Groves Creek Marsh, Skidaway Island, Georgia - 101409BT metaG (spades assembly) | ecosystem: Environmental > Aquatic > Marine > Intertidal zone...
TGCCGATGGGCCGATTTTTATCGACCGCAGATTGGGCATCAATCCAATCGACAAAGGCACGCGCATCGCGCGCGTGCGTTTGAGGCGAGAGGCTCCGATAAAGGGGATAAATTTTCTTTCGCGTCGCATCATCCCTAAAGCTCTCGCCCGTCTCCACCACAGGTGATCGCGCATCTCGGTAGTAGGGATTGATGCACAGCACTGCGTAACCGCTTTCCGCCAGCCGCGTCGCCATCGCGCGAAACGAGGGTCTCAATGCGAGAATATCGGGCCATATCAATACCGCGGGGTGGCTCCCCTCGGCTGGGTGCACGAACAACGCATCGCAGACACCGTCTGCCGTGGAAATGTCGACGTCCTGAGCTACCGTTTTCAATGGATTAGCCAGCGCCGGAAACGAAAACGCCACCGAGGCGCCGGCTGCGAGGGTGTTGAACTCGCGCCGTGTCAAATTACTTGGCTGGTCCTGCTCGTCTTTAATCGTGTGCTCGTCACACATGGCCACTACCTAAGCTAGTAAAGGGGCTTTCAGTAGACACCATGGCGAGTCGTTGATTCAAGAGCCCCATCCAAACCCTAAATCCCAACGCTAGGTTAAAGGATTGGTCCGCTCGAGAAGATGACCGTCGGCTTCGCCTCCGTGGTCTCATTACGTTCGACTCGAACTCGGGAGTTCGAACTCTTTTCAGATCCCACACAGCAAAACGCCCCCTAACGGAGGCGCTTCGTTATCTGGCCCGCCCGGAGAGATGAGCGTCGGCTTCGCCTCGCTGGTCTCGCCGCTTGAGCGGCTCGGCTCGAACGGCGTAGCTCGAACCACAGCTTCAGAACACACCAAACCTAAAATGCCGACACGAGGTCGGCATTTTAGGTTTGGCCCGCCCGGAGAGATTCGAACTCCCGACACCCAGGTTCGAAGCCTGGTGCTCTATCCAGCTGAGCTACGGGCGGAGCGGCTGTCACAATCGACAGGGCGCGAAGTCTATCACGGCTTTTCCATGCTGACATTAGCGCATTGCATTAGACTTGATGCTACACTCGCCGCCGCATTTGGGAGTCTCTCCCGAGGGGGAATGCAATGAACACAGATAGAGCGTTTGTATCAGCCACACTGATGGCTGACGAAAACAGATCCGCCATCGAAGCTCGCTTGAGCGACGTATTGCAGCAATCCTTAACCCCCATGGAACCTGGACAAGCGAAAACTTACATGGAGCACACAGCTGTCCGCATGGCGGAAGAAGCCGGCGCCGGCGTCACCATGTTCCAGATGGTTGAAATTAAGCACGCCAATACCGCTTACATGATCCGTGTGGCCGTACTGACAAATGGCAGTGCCATTGGTCTGGACTTCATGGACATGGAAAACGGCCAGTTTTTCATTCCCGAAACCTGTCCGGTGATTCCGTTAGAAGTACCGACCATTAATTGAGCTCGCGCACCCGTAAATTTACCCAAAGAGACGTCATCACCTTTGCCACGCTGACGGGGTTGTTGGCCTTTATTCCGATCTCAACAGATCTGTATCTACCTGCCATCCCAACCATGACGGAGGCGCTCGGAAGCTCTATCTCGCAAAGCCAGCTAACGCTCAGTCTTTTCATGCTGGGCGTAGCCTGTGGTCAGATCATTTTCGGACCACTGTCCGATCAATTTGGAAGACTCCCGGTCATCCGAGTGGGCACACTGACCTACATCGCTTTTTCACTCTTGAGCTCGCTCGCTTGGAATATCGAGTACATGTGGCTAGCTCGAATCGCGCAGGGTGCCGCGGCAGCCAGTGGGGCAGTTATTGCGAGAGCACTCATACGCGACCGCTTTGAAGGCGACAGAGCCGCGCAAATGATGGCCTTGACCGGTGCTGCTATGGCGAGTGTGCCGCTCATTGCACCAACGCTCGGCGCGTACATCACAGTCGAGTTAGGTTGGCGCTTTACCTTTGTCGCTCAATCCGTTTTCGCCGTGCTCGTTTACCTAGGGTTGTCGTCACTGCAATCGGAGAACAGCGGCCCGAGCAGTGATAGCAAGGGCAAACTTACGTTAAGAGATATAGCGATCTCTTTTAGGGACTGCCTTGGAAACCCCAAGTTTTTGGGCTATCAAATTGCTGGAACCCTGTCGTTTTGTGGCCTGTTCATCTACCTTTCGACAGTCTCCTTTTTTCTTAAAGACGTCTTTCAAGTCCCGACCGAATACTTTGGCCTTGCCTTCGCCATGACCGTGATTGGATTTGTTATTGGCAGCTTGCTGAGTTCTCGATTGGTGATGAAGTGGGGACAAGATAAAACCCTCCATCGAGGCACTTTCGTATGTGTGGGCGCCAATGCACTGGTGCTCTTTCTAACGCTTTATCTGCCCTCGTCCACGGTCGGATTCGCCATCCTATCCATCCTATTTTTCTTTGGCATCGGTCTGATTTCAGCCAACGCCTCAATGGGCGCCGTTTCTCTCTACCCGCACAAAGCCGGTGCTGCCTCCGCCGTCTATGGCTGCGTGCATTCGCTAAGCTCCGCAACGGTTGGAGCTATTGCAGGACTTTTGTACGCGGGAAGACTCCTAGAGCCGGTGGCGCTCATGCTCCTTTGCTCATTAGGCGCGCTGTTGGGAAGTGCCCTCATCTACCGATTCCCTCACCACACGGCCTAATTCGTAAAATTAAACCTACAAGGGTATTCGATCGGCCCCGTCGCATTGTTAAGCTTCTGACTTACAGCTTTATGGGGGCAATGCCGTGCACGAAATCACGAAGGACATGGAAGTACTGCAGCAAGCTATCGTTCGCTACAGCGTCGAGCGCATGCGCATGGATCCTCCCGAGATCGACGCCCCAATGACGCCCGAGCAGTTGACTGCAATGGCAGGCCAAACCATCACTGATAAGGGTTTGGGTGGTCTCGAGGCGCTCAGATTATTTACTGATGTCCTGGCACCAGCCTGCATTTCCACTGACCATCCAAAATTCCTGGCCTTTGTGCCGGCTGCTCCCACTGAAGCCTCCACGCTTTTTGACTTGATTGTGGGCGCGTCGAGTATTTGCGGTAGCTCGTGGCTGGAAAGTGCCGGTGCAACCTACGCGGAGAATCAAGCGCTGCGCTGGATTGCTGATTTAGCAGGGTTTGGTCCTAACGCAGGGGGTGCTTTTGTCAGCGGCGGGACAGCGGGAAACCTTTCCGCATTGGTTGCTGCCCGACACCAATGGCGACGCGAGAAGCCGGACCTCGAACCATTACGCGGCCTCGTCATCTCATCGAAGGGCGCACACGCCTCCATCAAGCAGGCCACCTATGTCATGGACGTCGACCTTCTCGAAGTAGGCGGCGATCGACTGACGGGGCAGGATGTCGAGGAAGCAATTGCAGGGTTATCGGAAATAGATCGTAAACGGCTATTTGCCGTGGCCTGCACGGCTGGTACCACAAACCTCGGCGTCATTGACGATATGCAGGGTATTGGCCACGTTAGCCATAAACACGACGTGTGGATGCATGTCGATGGCGCCTATGGTGGCGCAGGTCTAGCTGCACCGAGTATTCGAGACGCGTTCAGTGGCATTGAACTGGCGCACAGCTTCATTGTCGACCCACACAAATGGCTATTTGCGCCCTTCGACTGCTGCGCCCTAATTTATCAGGACCCACGATTGGCGCGCGAGGCACACCAGCAACAAGGGGCCTACCTAGAGGTCGTCTATGACGGCGTCTGGAACGTCTCCGACTACGCACACCACCTCTCCAGGCGAGCACGCGGACTGCCACTATGGTTCAGCCTTGCCACCCATGGAACCGAAGCTTACGCCGATGCGGTTGAGCAGACGCTCGCTGTCGCAACAGAGGCCGCCGTGCGGATTGAGCGACACCCTAATCTCGAGCTTGTTACAGAGCAAAATCTGTCGATCTGCGTGTTCAGAAGAAAAGGTTGGAACCCCGAAGACTATGCAAAATGGAGTGACCATCAACTCGAAACCGGCCAGTCTTTCGTTACTCCGACAAAGCACAACGGCGAGACTGTGCTTCGTTTTTGTATCGTCAACCCACGAACAACCGTTCAGCATATTGAGGAGATACTCGCGAGCCTTTAACGTAGGCCCATGTCCGAGACTCACCTGATCCAACAAACCAACCAGCGTTGGGAGCAACTGCTCCGCTACCGCTACATCGAGCTTATCGCGCTATGGGAGGGTCGCCTTACCACACGGAAGTTGTGCGAGACCTTTGGCATTGGCCGCCAACAAGCCAATAAAGACTTAAGTAACTATCGACGGGCACTTAAGCGTGGCGACCTTGTCTACGATGCGGTCGCAAAACACTACTCACCTTCCGAGGACTTCACTCCAATCTTGACGCGGGGACTTGCCTCGGAGTACTTGCAACTCGCGGCACAACAAAGTGATGTACAGCGGATTCTCGGTCACCTACCCGTGGCGGCCGCCAGTGTTGAAGTCATCAATGCGCCGTCGCGCGAACTACCGGCAGAGCTCCTAAGACCCATCATTCAGGCCATGACAGAACATCGCCGCGTTGATGTCGATTACGTTTCGCTCAATAACCCAGACCGAGAAGGCAGGATCATCGTGCCCCACACATTAGTTTGGACGGGTTACCGCTGGCACGTTCGAGCGTGGTGCGAAAAAAATCAGGACTATCGAGATTTTGTGCTCAGTCGATTCAGGGGTGAAGCAGACCTGATGGATACGAGCCCTCGCCTCGCCGATCAAGATGAGGACTGGCAACATATTGTAACGCTGAGGATTGAGCCTGACTCCCGTCTATCTATTGAGCAACAGGAGGTTGTCGCTCATGACTACAACATGACTGATGGTTGTTTAGAACTCGACGTGAGAGCCAAGCTTGCGCCCTATTTACTGCAACTCCTAAACGTCAACACGGGTGTTTTACTTGACGATCCGAGAGCACAGCAACTCGTTCTGGTGAATCAAAATGCTGTACGTGCATGGTTGATTTAGTTGACTTGAATGCGCGTAGCGTCAAGTTTGTGACGCGCCTCACGCTTTCTTAAAGAGCCCATTGGCGGCTTCAACAAAGTTGTTATTCTGGCTATCGGACAAGAACGACGAGACGGTTATGAACGCGGTAGAGTCTTTAGCACATGTGGAATCACAGAGCGTTGCAGAGCGTCGCATGAGGCTGCCTCCTATCCCAGAGGACTTTTTCAGTCTTATAAGCAACGAGCAGAAAATTGCGCTCAACCAAAAGCAGCGATTCGGCTGGTTCGTAAAATTTGTCCGTCGGCCCCTGTTTCAGCCTGTAGAGGTCGTTCTGTCGAACCCTGAAGGTAGCGAATTTTTAATGCTCGAAACTGATGGGGTAACTCGGCCCTTCTTCAACGTCCGCACCGACGACCTACGCTAATCCCGGCGAGGCAGGACAATACGTTAAGACTTACCTCGCCGCCGCCGAATGGACGGTTTCCGCATGGATGACTTTGGCATTCGCGGCAGCTTACCCGTCTCGAGATAGCGGTGAATCGTTTCTTGTGAGCGAACGAGCGTGGCTTTGCCTTCTGATGTAACCATATCGTTCGATTGATAAGCGTCAATCACCCGCGCCTTACAGTTGTCATTCCATTGCTGATCAAGAATGTCTTGCAATGTTCGCTGCGCATCCGCGTCCTTCACTGGGCAAATAACTTCAACTCGATAATCAATATTCCGCGTCATCAAATCCGCCGAGCCAATGTAGTATTTCGGCTCACCACGGTTATGGGCCACGTAAACTCGGGGGTGTTCAAGGAAGCGGTCAATGATGCTGATGGCTTTGATGTTTTCGGATATACCGCTGACGCCCGGCAGAAGCGAACACATGCCACGAACAATCAGCTTCACCTCGACACCAGCTTGGCTAGCTTCATAGAGCTTGAGCGTTAACTGACGATCCACCAGGTTATTACATTTAAAGAATAACTGCGCCCTGAATCCTTGACGGGCATTGGCTATCTCCTCATCGATTAGCCGCATGATGCCGCCTCGTGACGTGTGTGGAGAAACCAGTAAGTGCTTGTAATCTGGCCGCCGATAGTTGTACTTCAGGAACTCAAAGACTTCGTTCACGTCCTCACAAATTTCCGGGTCTGCAGTGAGGAGAGTGAAGTCGGTGTACAACCTAGCCGTCTTTTCATTGAGGTTGCCGGTGCCCACGTGGCTGTATCTAACCACCTCGCCATTCTCCATGCGATCAATCAGGAATAATTTGCTGTGAACCTTCAAGCCCGGGATACCAAAAATGACCTCAATGCCGGCTTCGGTCAAACGCTCCGACCACGCAATATTGGCCTGCTCATCAAAACGGGCGGCCAGCTCTACCACTACTCGCACACGTTTCCCGTTGTACTGCGCGTTGATTAACGCATCGACGATCTGGGAATTAGAGGCTACGCGGTATAGGCAGACCTTAATCGAAGTGACAGAGGGGTCGATCGCCGCAGTCTTGAGCACGTCAACAACATAATCAAATGGGTGGTAGGGGTAATACAGCAGGTAATCTTTTTCTCGAAGCGCATCAAAGATGTTGTCAGCCCGATCGAGCTCAGCGATTCGAATGGGTGGTAGAGGCTTGAATTCCAGATACTTGGGTCCTGCATTCGGAAAGCCAATGTAGTCCTTGGAGTTATGATAGCGTCCACCGGGAATCAAACTGTCATACCGCCCAAATCCTAGCCGCTTTCGGAGCTGCTCTAGCAACAATTCGGGCATAGTGGCGTCGTAAACAAAGCGGACCGCGTCCGCTTTACGCCGCTGTTTCAAGCTCGATGCCATTTTCTCAATGAGACTTTCGTTGATCGACGTCTCGATTTCCAACTCGGCGTCGCGCGAAAACTTGAAGCAGTAGGCACTGGCCGACTCTATGTTGAATACCCCACGGAATACACGAGGCAGACAAGCACGAATTACGTCATCAAGCAGAATAAAGACTTTGCCCTGCGCATCCCGCCCTCTTGGGATGGAGACAAACCGACCCACCACGTCCGAAGGCACTTCCATGACCGCATACTGATCTCCGTCAGTGGTCTTCATGTCGACTGCCAAATAGAGCGATTCATCGGCTAGTGCGGGAATGGCTAATTCATCAGTGAGCAAGATGGGTTCGAGCGAAGGAAGTACGTGATTGGTGAAGTAATCCTCCACATAGGCTAACTGAGCGCGGCTCAATTGCGTCTCGTCGATGATGTAGATGTGCCGCTTTTTAAGCTCAGCCATCACCTTCGATTGCGTTTTGTCGAACTCCTGCTGGAGATGCGCCACCTGCTGCTGAATGGTCTCAAGCAGCTCCTTAGCTCGCTGGCGTTTACCACCGGTAGATACGGTAATCAGCCGTCTGATTTCGGCGACACGCACGCGGAAGAATTCATCGAGATTGCTTGAGAAAATACCCAAGTATCTAAGGCGCTGGATTACAGGTACCGACTCATTGGCAGCTTCCTGTAGCACTCGGGCATTGAACGATAGCCAGCTCAACTCGCGCGGCATAAAGAGCCGCTCATCGAGATCCGCTAATCGCCCGTCAATCGGATTAATCATGGTTAGGTTGCTCAAGTGTCAGCATGGAGAGATCTTACCAGCACCGACTAATAAGGTTTATGTTTCGTAGCGAGAAATACACTCGGTGACAAAGGCCGCAGTCTCTTTAGGACGTTCCATGGGTAGTAGGTGCCCTGCATCTAGCGTGTGATAGTCAACCGTTGGTATCTGGCTCAAGCGCTCTGCAACTGCTGGCGTGATGACATACGAACTAGCCCCACCTAGGATGTGAATGGGACAGTTTAGTTGCTTCAGTTTGCCCCAAGCACTGGGCGGTGAGCGATAGACGCAGGCCTCCCATTCACCCGAGAATCTCAAGGAGACCCCTGCGTCAGAAGGCGCATGCGCTGCCAGCACGTAATCCATCAGTTCTTTGTCTGCAATGGCCGAAAAGGCGCGCTTTGACCGGTAGAAGGCAAACGCTGCATCGTAGCTATCAAAATCATGAGGACGGCCAAGCGCCCCTCTCACCATTTTGGGTTTCTCGGGCCAGAGAAAAAAAGCGATCCGTGACCACAGTCGGAATAACGGCCTGATCACCACCGGGTCAAGCGCGATGATGCCCTTCACGAGATCGGGCGCCCGGTGAGCGATCAAAATACTGATTGCCCCACCCATTGAATGCCCGACAAGCCACACGGGGCCCTTGGCATCGCGCTGTATCGAGGCAATGGCATCGTCCGCATAGACCGAATAATCCAAGAATCGAGGGGCATGCGCCTGCCAGAGAGGTCTGTGTTCCAGTGTCAGGATACGCCCAGCACCGCTCATCTCAGAAAGAAATGAATTGTAGGTCCCGGGTGGGAAGCCGTTGGCGTGGAGTAAGACAAGTTCGGCTTTCGACGCCGATGAATCACTGAATGTGGATAGAGACTGCAAAAAATGAACTCCGGGCTAATTTACATCTAATTATTAGGCTACACTGCGAGCGCGCGCACTCCATCACCTTAAAAAATAAAAAGCGCGTCGAGAGTAGTAATGAATACCAGAAAAATCATTCGCGCATGCCTAGTCGCATGCTGCTGTTTTAGTGCGGCTAGTTCGATTCATGGACGAACAATCACTTCCGACGTGTTCGATACGGTCATCGAGGGTGGTCGGGTCATGGACCCGGAGACAAATTACGATGCCATCGCCAATGTCGGCATTCGGCAGGGGAAAATAACCCGCATATCCACAGCCCGGCTGAAAGGCAATCGGCGGATCGATGCTAAGGGACTCGTAGTTGCACCCGGATTTATCGATATCCACTCCCATACACCTACGCGCCTTGGTGAACACCTCGGGATCTTGGATGGCATAACCACTCAACTGGACCTCGAAGCGGGGTCCTATCCGCCTACGGAATACGGCTACCAGTTCGAGGGAGGCGCGCAACTGCACTACGGGTCGTCCGTTGGTCACTTTGTCATTCGTGGTCTTGTAATGGACAACTCAACACACGCCTACTTCTTTGACGAAGGCAGCATGATGTCGATGGACGGCGAGAGCTGGAGGCGGCCCGCGAGTCCAGCTCAAGTGAATGAGATGCGAAAACACCTCAGGAATGGGCTGGAGCTCGGCGGTCTCGGCATTGGCGTGCTACTAGATTATATGACCGAAGCCGTCACCGAGAGCGAGCTCAGCATGATCTTCGAGACGGCGGCGGAGTATGACACACCCGTTTATGTCCATGTGCGTCGCGGTATGCCCGGCGATTCAACAGGGCTAGACGAGATTATCGCGTTGGCTGAGGCGCATAAGGTCGCGACCCTGATATGCCACATCACTCACTCAGCCATGAGCGGCATTGATGTCTGGCTCTCAAAGATCGATGCCGCGAATGCACGCGGTGCACGTATTACCACTGAAACACTGTCGTATCTTGCCGGGGGCACATCGATAACCGCGGATGTCTTCGTGAACCGAGACTGGCGCGCCATCTTTGATATCGATTACGAAGATGTTCAATGGGTACCGACGGGAGAATGGCTTGATGAAGAGCGTTTTCTACGTTACCAGAGAGATTTCCCCATCAGCTCGGTCAACCATCACTACGTCAAAGAGGAATGGCTACTTAAAGCACTCAAGTGGCCGGGGATGATGGTATCGACCGATGCACTTCCCGCTTTTGACCTCGAGGTAAAAACCAACCCAAACATAGCTGGTACCTATGCACACTTCCTTGGTCACTATGTGAGAGATCTGCAGGTGATGACACTTATGGATGGCTTGCGTCGCATTACCCTATTGCCCGCCGAATGGCTCTCTCAAGCATCTGGTGCGTTCAAAAAGAAAGGACGCATTCAACTAGGAGCTGATGCAGATCTTGTCATTTTCGATCCCGCTACAATTGCTGCAAAAGCGGAATACGGTGATCCTTACCAGCCGTCTGTCGGTATTGCGCATGTGCTGGTGGCGGGACGAACTGTCGTGGTAAATGGTGCGCAAGTAGAGGGTCACTATCCAGGTAAACACCTGCTGGCTACTGAGAAAGGGGACTGACTAAGCTTCGAGATCTACTCGTCTTTGTAGTCTGGCTCGAGGATATTCTTTTCCTTGAGCGTCTTTGTCAGTTTCTCTAATCGAACAAACGCCACCAAACCAAACACAAACCCTAAGATTCCAAACGCTTCCATCAGACTTCTCCTTGCTCTGTGTCAAAGATCATTTAAACCCCCTTGTTTTCGACGCACTAAAGCTTGGAGAACTCTTTATCCAAGTCGTATCGACTCGAGGTCACATAACGCTCCATCGCAGCGATTTTTCGTTCGGCTTCTCTGACACGATCGTGCGCTTTCGCCATGCGCTTTGAGGGTGCCTCAGAGTAACGAAACGCTGAGCGCCTGCGATATTCATGGCGGTCTTCATCGTAGTCTTTGATGACCTCCCCTTCATACTCTTCGGCTCCCCACCGAGAGGAACGTTTACTAATCAGTATCCATGCCGCAATGTAGAACCAGAAAATAATAGATCCCGTGAAGAGGAATAGCGCGAATGCCGAGAGACGAGTGACCCAGGTCGGCACTTCCCAATATTCTGCAAGCCCGGCACAAACCCCGCCAAACCATCCATCCGAAGGGTGCCGATACAGCCCTATTCCCCAACCATTCTTTCGGCCCTGGTCAAAACTGCGATAGCGATGTTTGTCTCTACGACTCATCGAATGACCTCTCCCTCGTACACCACGCCACCCCATCGAGATGAGCGTTTACTGATGAGTATCCACGCGGCAACGTAGAGCCAAAAAACAATGGATCCCGTGAAGAGGAAAAGTGCAAAGACCGAGAGGCGAATCAGCCAGCTGGGCACTTCCCAGTACTCGGCGAGCCCAGCACAGACACCACCAAACCATCCGTCAGAAGGGTTTCGGTATAGTCCTATTCCCCAGCCATTTCTGCGGCTCTGGTCAAAACTACGATAATGATTTCGGCTTCTATAACTCATCGGTTATCTTCCTTCTCGTTCCGCCAGTTCGGATGATCAGCATCCAAAATGGCTTCTAAATTAGTGATGCGATCCGTCATGCGATCCACCGCTTCGAGCATCTCATCGAGGCTCTGTCGATCATCGTCACTGAGCGCTCTGCTAGAGTTGTTCAAACTGCGGTAGTGCAGAGTAATCCAGATCGGAACCACGACCGTGATCAGCAAGATCATCGGTACAAACATAAATTCTAAAAAACTCACAAACCTCTCCAATAGTGTCCTTGGTAGCGATAACTTAAAGCGCTGCCTTGGATCGTGTTTCGACGGCGCGATCGGACCAAACTTGCGCCAGAATCAAACCTATGCCCAGGCCGGCCATGGCAATCGCGAAGCTTAGAATGCCTTGCTCTCCAATCAACATACCAGCAATTGCGATTCCCACGGCTGTCACGGTCAAAATAATTCCCCATTGCTGCCCGCTTTGACGTGAGCCCGCTTGAGCTAGCGGCTGACTTATCTCATCGACACCCACAACTTCACCTGAAACCCTTGCCATCTGCACTAACGCATCAAGTCGCTTTTCAAGGCCCTTGTGCCTCGCGTTAAGCACAATGAAAAGAAGAATCGCTGGTAACAAAAGAGCGACGTAACCCGCTCCAATGGCAAACATACCTTCCATCAAAAATACTCCTGAAGGTGTTTAAATCGTTTGGGCATGACGGCGCAGGTCGATACTTGCGCCTGAAGAGGTTTCTGACTCAGCCACCTCTGGATTCCCGTATACCCGGATGCTTGATCCGCTCGATGCATCACCGCGAAAACGCTCGCCGGCGAACACCTGGATACTAGCGCCACTCGACGAATCGACCGAAGCATCACTTGTTATGAGATCGCTACTGTCAACACTCGCACCGCTCGAGGCGTCTATAGCGACCGTATCGCAGCTTCCGGAGACTTCAATTCTGCTGCCACTGGACGCGTCAACCTCCAAATCCGCACATGTAATGTCGATCAGATCCGCATTGGCGCCCGAGCTCGAGGCCACAGCCTGCAATTCGGTAGCAACAACGTTAACCGTTACGCTCCCGCGAGACTTATGCATGCTAAAAAGGCCCGAGACCCAGGAGCCTCGACGAATCACCAGTTCGCCATCGTCAACCTCTATCTCCAGACTATCGAGATCGCTATCATCGTCGGCAACCGCAGTAACCGACGAGGGTGAACCCGTGACAAGATTCAGATTGATACCCTGAGACACTGCCACGCTATCAAAATCATCAACACTGAATTCACGCTCAACATCTGCGTGCGTGGGGAATGCCACTGAACTGACGAATAAGGCGACAAACTGTGCTGATGTCTTACGCATTCTTTTCGACCTCCATTGACTGCTTGAGCACTTCAAGTTCCTCACTCAGCATGTCATCTGCGGCCAGTGCGTCGATTTCATCCGCAAGACTAGGCTTATTCCGCCCTAGGTCCATCGCTTCAAGCTCGCCTTCCATTCCATCTACTCGGCGCTCAAAGCGTTCGAAACGCTCAAACGCATCGTCGAGTTGATTTCGATGAATCTGAGTCTGTGTTTTGCGTCGCTGCGACACAGAATCTGCGCGCATTAAAATCGCCTTGCGTTTCGCTCTCGCGTCGTCAAGTTTCGCCTGCAATTGCCCAACCTCATGGTGCAATTGATCGATGTGCTCATCTGCCAAGGCCAACTCAGCCTCCAAAGACGTAATATCGGCCTCAACTCTGCGCTTCTCATGCAGTGCTGCTCTGGCAAGATCCTCTCGGTCCTTGGATAAGGCTAACTTCGCCTTTTCTTTCCAAGTGGCAGCCTGGCTTCTCATCGAGCGCAGCTGTCGCTCCTGAGTCTTTTTATCAGCCAGTATCCGTGCGGATGCTGATCGCACTTCAACCAACGTATCCTCCATCTCCTGAATAATTAGACGAATCATCTTTTCCGGATCTTCTGCGCTGTCGCACATCGCATTCAGATTTGAATTTACGATGTCCGATAGCCTCGAAAAAATACCCATGTCTGTTTACCTACTGTTGCGTTAAACCTGAGTCGTTATTGCCATTTGTGCGCCACTTCAATAAAAGTTAAAAAAAACAACAACCTATGTAGAATCCAATGTTATCAAAGGTGCTATTTCACTTACATAAAAGGTATTTTTTGCCTCAATAAGAGTAATAAAAACCTTATTTTTGAGTATTTATTGCCTATACTGGATGCATGGAAACGATGCAGACTGTTATTGGAGAAAGCCACGCACTAAATACTGCGCTCGATCACATTTCCAATCTCGCAGAAATTGATCGATCTATCCTGGTCACAGGAGAGCGTGGTACCGGTAAAGAAATCGCGGCCAATCGGCTCCACTTCCTATCTTCCCGGTGGCAGGGACCCTTCATCAAATTGAACTGCGCGTCGCTACCGGAAAACCTGCTCGATAGCGAACTGTTTGGTTATGAGCCGGGGGCCTTTACGGGCGCTCGCCGAAGTCATCAAGGCAGGTTTGAGCGCGCTGACGGGGGGACCCTCTTCCTCGATGAGCTGGGTACCATGCCACTCGCGCTTCAAGAAAAGTTACTTCGAGTCATCGAATATGGTGAATTAGAGCGCATCGGCGGAAGCCAAACGATTACAGTCGACGTCCGTATCGTAGCCGCGACCAATGCAGATCTTCCAGTAATGGCCGCCAAAGGGGAATTTCGATGGGACCTTTTAGATAGGCTCACATTCGACGTGGTGAATATGCCGCCGCTCCGTGCGAGAGACGGTGACATAACACTGCTCGCAGAGCATTTTGCTGTTCGTTTCGCCGCTGAGTCAGGATGGCATCATTTTCCCGGGTTTTCGCCTAACGCTAAACACGAACTATATCGCTACGACTGGCCGGGCAACGTCCGCGAACTTCGAAATGTCATCGAGCGTTCACTGCACCGACAAGGTGAAGATGAAGGGCAAATTGCTGAGCTGGTCATCAACCCCTGGCCCCGTGGACAGACGGAAATAACTGAATCACCGCCTCCAGAAACTCCGGCAACAAAGGTGCTGAACTCGGAACTCCCCAGAAATCTGCGAGCAGCACTCGACCAACAAGAAGCGTCATGGTTGGAGCAGGCGCTAGACCAAACAGCCAACAACCAAAAGCAAGCGGCGGCATTACTGGGATTGAGCTACGACCAAATCAGAGGTCTCATGCGAAAACACGGACTCCGGAGTCGTTCACAACGCTCTTAGCTGTCGAGAACGGACTGATAAACCTTCAAATTCCCCTCAACCATGGCATCGATAGAAAACTCTGAATGAGCTAGATGACTGCCACCTGCACCGAGCCTATCGCGAAGCTCTTGATTGGAGAGTAAGGCGTCTAATGCGTTCAACAGCCCTGCCTCATCGGCTATATCAAAGGTAATGCCGTTCAAATCATCGAGGATAATCTCAGGGATACCACCTGCCCTTGCCGCCACGACAGGCACACCAGACGCTGATGCCTGCAATAACGCCACCCCTAAACCCTCTCGCTCAGCGGGATGAATGACGGCATAGAGGTTGGGAAATACATGGTGTAAGTCATTACGGAACCCCGCCATTTTTACTCGTCCTTCAAACTTCGGTTGAGATACGCGACTCCGCAGTTCGGTCGCGAGCGGACCTTGACCAAAAATTAGCACCTGCAGCTGCGGGTGCGCCTGAAGTAACTGAGGCAGGATGTTGAGTAGGTATTTGTGGCCTTTTCGCGGGATCAGTTGCGCGATAACCCCAAGCGTTTTTGCGTTACTCGGCAGGGAAAACTCAGTCTCAAACCAGTCTTTATCGGCTTCTGTGCTGTAGGCGTCGGCATTAACGGCGCTTCGCACTGTTTCAATCTTTGAGGCATCAACCCCGCAAGATACCAATACGCTGCCGATTGCCTTTGAGATAACAATCACGCGGCCGTAGAGCGCATATTTGAAAGGCGAAAGGACCCGAGACTCTTTATTATCGACCCGTCGCGAGAGAATCGCCGGGATCCCCGCGATACGCGCTGCGAGCCCACCATAGATATCGGCACCACGCCGACTGTGAATATGGACGAGATCCGGCTTTTCCGCTTTTAGGATTCGCATGAGCCGGGGCACTAAACCTAGATCCAGATCACCGGACATCTTAATGGCGTGAACGCGCGCACTACCCGCCACGGCCGTCGCAATATCAGCACCTGCAGGACAGACAAGGACGTTCTCTATGCCCCTTCGGGCAAGCCCCTCATTGAGCCAGACAACCTGCTGAGCGCCACCGTAAAGGTAACGCCCTGCTTCGACATGAAGTACTTTCACTGCGTTGACTTACTCACCTAGGTCAGCAATTGCTCTTGCTTGGCAAACTCTAGCGTCGCATTAACGGCAATAGTTAATTTATCGATGAGTTCATCGACATGCTCACGCTGAAGAATCAGTGGCGGGCATAGCGCAACACGGTTACCACCCAACGGCCGAATAATAAGCCCCGCAGCTTCAGCCGCCTTCGCGCAATATTGGCCTACAGCCATGCCCTCAAACGGCTGTGCCGTGGTCTTATTGGAAACCAACTCCAGCGCACCAATCATCCCTTTGCCAGACACCTCGCCCACCAGCGGGTGGTCCGTAAACGTGCTCAGCCGCTCCTGAAGGTATTCACCGACCTGCGCTGCATGCTCAAACACATTATCCCGCTCATAAATTTCCAGCACCTTGTGTGCAACGGCACAACCCAGCGGATGTCCACTGTAGGTGTAACCGTGACCGAATACACCCATATCCGATGCGGCGCTCTCAACCGCCTCTACGAAATCACCACTAACGACCGCAGCGCTGACGGGCACGTACGCCGAACTCAACGCCTTTGCAAACACCATCATTTCAGGACGCATCCCCATGGCATTGGCACCAAAATCCGTGCCCAGACGGCCAAACCCGCAGATGACTTCGTCATCCCAAAGCGCAATACCGTATTTATCCAGAACTGCCTGAATGGCCTCGTAATAGCCCGTAGGAGGAATCAGTACACCACCCGCCCCTGATACCGGCTCTGCAATCATCGCGGCAACCGTCTCTGGACCGGCAGCAACAATTTGCTCCTCGAGCTCGCTTGCACGCCGCGCGACGAATTCCGCCTCGCTCTCACCCGGATTGGCTGAGCGATAAAAGTGAGGGGATCCGGTTCGGATAACGCCCAAGGCATCGAACGGCAGCTGGAAATGGTTGTGGTTAGTGGGTATGCCTGTCAGCGAGGCCGAAGCCACCGTAACACCGTGATACCCCTTATCTCGCGCAATGATTTTCGTGCGTTGCGGCTGGCCGGTCGCCGTGGCGTGATAGCGAATCATCTTGACCAGTGTGTCATTGGCGTCTGACCCACTGTTACCTAGAAAAACACGAGCATTCTTCATGGGTACCATGGCGGCGAGCTTGTCAGCCAGCATCATGGCGCTGTCATGTGTCTTACCGCCGAACATATGACTAAAGCTGAGCTCACGCATCTGTTGCGTCGCCACTTCTATTATCTCTTCGTTGCCATAACCCAGTGAGGTACACCAAAGACCGGCCATACCCTCGAGGTAGCGCTTACCTGAGCGGTCATAGATATACGGCCCTTCGCCGCGCGCAACGACCATTTGCTCAGCTGCTGATGGATTTGTCGTCGGATACAACATGGATGTCATGGCAATCCCCCTAGGATCTCAGCCTGTGTTTTGATCGCTATTTTCGTGCACTTATGATCACCAAAAATAGTACACGCTGGGGTTGGTTTTGTCCGCACAAGGCCATTGGCCTTGCAAAGGAACAGGGCTAGACGCAACTTCTTTTTACCGGCCGGTTGTTTTGGTGAAGGACCCGCGAGTGGGGCTTCGAATAGAGCTTTATCGCGCCTTGGTTCGCTCCTTCCCGCAACGCTCACAACGCTGACGCATAACAACTTCGCCTCGGAGCAAAGCAAGACTGTCAGGCCTAATCTGCCGCCACTTGTGTCGGCCACGAAGGCAAGATAGAGAGTCTTTTCCTGCCATGCACTAGGAAGGCGTATACAGCGTGCGATCTACGGCTACCTGCCAGGATGTCATCCGCTCGGCACGCTCGGCATCAGTCAATTTGACCTCGAAGGCCCGATCTGAGCGCCACACACGTGCAATCTCGTCAGCGCTGGCCCAAACGCCCTCACCCAAACCTGCCAAGAAGCAGGCGCCTGCTACCGTCGTTTCGATGACCTCAGGGCGGGTAATCGGTCGATTGAGGTAATCTGATTGAAGTTGCATCAAAAGATTATTTGCCGATGCGCCGCCATCGACCTTCAAGGCGGTCATCGGTTGACCAATATCGGCTTCCATCGCCATGAGAATATCGACATTTTGAAGTGCCATAGCGTCTAGCGTTGCGCGCGCTATCTCGCCCTTGCCCGAGCCACGTGTCAGCCCAGACAAGACGCCGCGAGCCTCTGGCGCCCAATAAGGGGCGCCCAATCCAGCAAGTGCCGGCACAAACTCCACGCCACCGGCACTTTCCACGCTCTCAGCCAGTGCCTCAATATCTGCCGCCTGCTCGATGATACCCAATTGATCCCTCAGCCACTGCACTGCAGCCCCGCAAACAAAGGCACCGCCCTCTAGCGCATAAACCGCATCTTGCCCCTCGAGTTGCCATGCCACGGTGCTTAGTAGACCCGTGTCAGAAGCGATGGGGCTAGTGCCCGCGTTCATTAGGATGAAGGACCCCGTACCGAAGGTACATTTCGCATCGCCGGGCTCAAAGCAGGCCTGTCCGAATAAGGCGGACTGCTGGTCTCCAGCGACACCTGACACGGGCAATCCATCAGGCAAACCCGGAACACCGCTTGTAACGGCGAACCGGCCACTAGAAGGACAAATTTCCGGGAGAATCTCGCGCGGCACCCCGAAGATATCAAGTAACTCCGGGTCCCAATCTAGGGTTTCAAGTGACATCAACGAGGTACGCGAGGCGTTCGATACATCGGTTTTATGCGCTTTGCCATTGCTGAGACGCCACATGAGATAGGTGTCGATGGTACCGGCCAGCAGACGGCCCTCACTCAACAGCGCTCTCGCGTTTAGTGCGTTATCGAGTAACCATTTGAACTTGGTCGCGGAAAAGTAAGGATCGAGCACAAGTCCGCTTTTAGCTTTGATGAGCGTTTCATGGCCCGCGGCTTTTAGACCCTCACAGACATCCGTAGTTCGCCGACACTGCCAGACGATCGCATTATATACCGCCTCTCCCGTCTGAGAATCCCACAGCACCGCCGTCTCTCGCTGATTGGTGATGCCAATCGCAGCAATCTGCGAAACCGCATATTCCGTGTCGGAAAAAATGGCGGTTAAGCCTTTTAATACAGACTGCCAGATGCTCTCAGGGTCGTGCTCAACCCATCCGGGCTGCGGGAATATCTGCGGAAACTCATGGTTCACCGATGTCAGCAACCTGCCATCGGTGTCCATCAGCGCAATGGTTGAGCCTGTGGTGCCCTGATCAATCGCTAAAATGAGGTCAGTCACACCACGCGCTCCCTACCATTGCTGTTTTACTGTTATGCGGCGGTATAGCCTTCGATCGCCTTGATCTCGAGGTAATCGGTGAAGCCATGTGCTCCCCACTCTCGGCCATTACCCGACTGCTTGTAGCCACCAAACGGAATATCGGGGCCACCGCTTGCACCGTTGATGTGGATATTGCCAGCACGGATTCGAGCCGCCACCGCGCGCGCATGATCCATATCGCCACTCTGAACATAACCAGCAAGGCCATAAGGCGTGTCATTAGCAATGCGAATCGCCTCTTCCTCTGAATCGTAAGGAATCATGGTCAGCACGGGACCGAAGATCTCTTCACGAGAAATGGTCATGTCGTTATTTGCTTCAGAGAAAACCGTTGGCTTAACGTAATGACCCGTATCAACACCCTCAGGAAGTCCTGTGCCACCACAGACCAGTTTCGCACCCTCATCGATGCCTTTCTGGATAAGTCCCTGAATTTTGTCCCACTGAACCTTGGAAACCACGGGCCCCATGTTCGTATCCTTGCTGGCGGTATCGCCAACAACCACTGACTGGGAAACAGCCGCTGCAATTTGCTCGGCCTCAGCCAATCGGCTACGTGGCACCAACATACGCGAAGGCGCATTACAGGACTGCCCGGTATTGTTGTACATGTGGAGCACACCACGTGTCACCGCCGCCTCGAGATCGGCATCATCGAGAATAATATTGGGTGACTTACCGCCAAGCTCCTGAGTGACTCGCTTAACCGTCGGCGCTGCGTTCTGTGCCACCAGCGAGCCAGCGCGTGTTGATCCGGTAAACGACATCATGTCGACATCAGGGTGCTTGGAGAGCGCTGTTCCCACCCCGGGGCCGTCTCCGTTGACCATGTTGTAGACACCTGCTGGGACCCCTGCCTCATGCATGATCTCGGTGAAGATATACGAGGACAGTGGTGCTACTTCACTGGGCTTGAGAACCATCGTACAACCGACGGCCAGTGCTGGAGCCACCTTGCAGGTGACCTGGTTCATGGGCCAGTTCCATGGCGTGATCAGGCCGCAGACGCCGATGGGCTCCTTGACCACGCGGTGCGCACCAAGGTCCTCGGAGAAGGAGAAGTTTCGGAGGATCTTTGCCGCTTCGGTGATGTGAGCGAGGCCTGCGTAAGCCTGAGCTGTCGACGCCAAAGAAATTGGCGCGCCCATCTCTTCGCGAATCGCCTCGGCGATTTCACCAATTCTTGACATGTAGATCTCTGCGATCTTGTCCAGCAGTGCGGCGCGCTCTTCCACCGATGTCTGGCTAAAGGTCTCGAAAGCGGCTTTCGCTGCCGCGACCGCAGTATCGACATCAGCCTCGTTACCAATGGCAATGGTGGCGCACAGCTCAAGCGTCGCTGGATTCTCGACCGCTAAGGTATCGCTTCCAGACGGTGCCACCCAGGCGCCATTGATGTAGAACTTAGTGTAATCACGCATTGTTTTTCTCCGATAAATGAAACGACTTCGTGTTATTTAATTAATAGCCCAACTTTACTGCAGAACGCGACTCGGATGCATCCCATCCACATAACCCATAAAAGGTGTGTGTATGGAGTAGCCCAGAAGCGCCTGTGTTCTGCTCGGTAAACGCGCCACAGCCTCCGGTGGCACCGCTAGCAGCATCGTCTCCAAGGGGCGCGCCCAGCCAGCGCAATATTGCGGAGTGACAATCAAACGATCGGTGTTGGTCTGATTGGCGCCACCACGATGCCACACATCACTGCGCATAATCATCACGGAACCCGCTTTCATCGTGGCCTTCACACATTCAATGTCACCCTGCGACGTATCAGATAAGTCCTCGCGCTGCCCGAAGTGATCGTCTTGCAGGCGACCTGCTATGTCGGGGGTATTCCACTGATGGCTGAAGGGCAGAACCTCGGTCGCACCGTTCATATCAGTGGTCTCATCCAGTGCCCAGAACACGGAAATACCAAACACACCATGAGGTTGAGGTACGGAAATGTGGCCGTCATCGGTATGCCAGGGCTGAACCGTCTCTCCGGGATGCAAATTAATCGATAAACAGGCTGAGAGTAAGCAGGTCTCGCCGAGGAAGTGCTCCGCAAAAGCTAACGCCAAGGGATGCTCGATCATGTCTGCGAAGCGCTCGGATTTTGCTAATAAGGCATAAAGCCTGTGACTACTCGTGCCTTCAAATACATTTCGCCCCATAGGCGAGGAGGCCATGAAGTGCTCGAGGATCTGGCGATAGTCATCACAATCACCGGGTGACAGCACATCTTCGATAATCACATACCCGCGATCGTGAACATCGCTCAATGCGGCTTGAAATTTGTCTGCAGACAACCAAGGTGCCACGGACGCGACGTGCGTAGCAGAGGTTTCGGGGACGTAGCATTCATCCATGGGTATGTCTCGGGTTGGTGCCAGATCAAGGTTTGATTCATAATTGCGACAAACGAACATACTGAGGCTTCAAAAGTGAATCAAGCAGTAGATCTAGACGAACTCACACTCTTTCGCGATATGGCACGCCGTGCGTTTGAAAAGGAAATTTCGCCCTACTACGAGGAGTGGGAACACAATCACATGGTGCCTCGCGAGCTCTGGAATACGCTCGGACAAGCTGGCCTCTTATGCCCCGATGTTGACGAGGCGTATGGCGGTGCAGGTACTACGCCCCACGTAACACTGGCTATGATCGAGGAACTGTCCCGAATGGGCTTTGGTGGCTTCGCGTCTGGCTACGGCATTCACTCAAACATCATTGCACCCTACCTCAGTCGACACGGTACAGAAGCTCAAAAAGCGCATTGGCTCCCACGTATGGTGACCGGTGAGGTCGTGGGTGCACTTGCCATGACCGAGCCCGGTGCAGGTTCAAACGTGCAGGGAATTCGCACTAACGCAGTGCGAGACGGCGATGAGTGGGTTCTCAACGGTTCGAAGATCTTCATCACAAACGGCATTCACGCCGATCTCGTAATCGTTGCGGCCATCACCGACCCTGGCAAAGGCGCCAAAGGAACATCGCTGTTCCTGGTCGATGCGCACGCGCCAGGCTTCGAAAAGTCGAAGAAAATCGAGAAGATTGGTCAGCACACGTCGGATACGGCGTTGTTGTTCTTCACTGATGTACGTCTACCAGCCGATGCCCTGCTGGGCGAGGTCAACAAAGGCTTCGCCATTTTGATGGACGAACTTCCACGCGAGCGCTTAGGCATCGCGGCTCAAGCCATCGCGGCCTCCGAAGGTGCGTTGGATATCACCATCGAGTACGTGAAAGAACGAGAGGCCTTTGGTCAGAAGGTAGGTCAATTCCAGAATACGCGATTCAAGCTCGCTGACGTCAAAACCCAAGTGGCCGTGAACCGCGCCTTTTACGAGCAGTGCGCGAACAAGTATGCGACCGAAGAGTTGACGACCGAGGAAGCCGCGATGTTGAAGCTGGCTAGCTGTGAAATGCAATGTGACGTTGCAGATCAATGTCTACAACTCTTTGGCGGTTACGGCTATACCACGGAATATCCCATTTCCCGTTTTTATGTCGATGCTCGCATCCAGACAATCTACGGTGGCACCTCGGAAATCATGCGCGAACTGGTGGCTCGATCCATCTTGGGTCGCGAATAAAGCGGATAGGCATAGTTTTATGAGAATGAATGTCATGAGCCGGCTCGTTTTGCCGGCTTTTTTTGTTTTAAACACGGGCACAGTGCTCGCCTCGGACGAGTCACTCGAGGCCGTCATTAGCAATCATTGGGACTGGGTATTGGAGCAATACCCAGAGTACCGGCGCGAATACGGTGACATGTCGGGCAATCAAAGCTGGACCGACCTGAGTGCAGAGGTACTCGAGCGAAGAAATGAGGACACCAAGGCATTTATTGATGACCTTGATGGCATTGACCCCGCGTCGTTGAGTGAAACAGCGCAACTTAATCAGCGAATGCTCAAAACATCGCTACAAGAGGAGGTGGAGTCGTATGAAAGTGGCCTTCACCTGATTGCACTGAACATGCGAAGTGGGCCGCAACACCGCTACACCATGGTAGAGCGTCTACCGATGGCGACAGAGACCGACTATGTCGACTGGCTCGCCCGCCTCCGCAACCTCCCGGCTCAACTCGCGCAATACCAGGCTTTATTACGGGCCGGTGTCGACCGTGAACGGACACAAGCGCGCATTATCATTGAGCGTGTACCCAACCAGCTCGACGCGCTCATCGTTGATAACCCCGAGGACAGTCCATTTTGGGGCGTCTTTGAGACCATGCCTGCATCGATCAGCGCTGAATCGGCTGCTGAGCTTAAATCTTCTGCGCGAGTCATCATTGCTGAACAGCTCACTCCGGCTTATGCGGAGTTCAAACGCTTCATCGAGGAAGAATACCTCCCAAAGACGCGAGCGCGTCCGGGTATTGGTACTCTCCCTGGTGGCAAGGCGGTGTATGCGATGTTGGCGCGGCACTTCACAACAACCGACATGACCCCTGAGGAGATACACAACATTGGCCTCTCAGAGGTGGCGCGTATCCGCGGTGAGATGGAAGAGGTCATTGAAGAAGTAGGCTTT
>Ga0181573_10001474_pt1 | contig 23026 bp, 13 predicted proteins | sample 101ome_25_FD_148643 | JGI IMG/M metagenome (GOLD analysis project Ga0181573, IMG submission 148643) | Coastal salt marsh microbial communities from the Groves Creek Marsh, Skidaway Island, Georgia - 101409BT metaG (spades assembly) | ecosystem: Environmental > Aquatic > Marine > Intertidal zone...
CCCCCCCCGGCCCACCTCCCCCCCCCCCGCCCCCCCGTCGGCGATCGCGCCCCTCGCGCCCCAACCCGTCCCCCCCACGACTCGCGGCGGACGCGCGCTCCGCCGCGGCGGCCTTGGCCGCGGTCGCCAGCGAGAGCCCCGCCGCCACAGTGTCCCCTGTCGCCGCGAGCAGCGCCGGCACCAGGCCGTCGACGGCCGCCTCGGCCTCGGCGCGGACGGCGTCTCTCAACTCGGGGTCACAGGACAGCGCCTCCGGACCGGTGCGGAGGGCCGGGTCGGCCCGCGCGGCCAAATGAGCCGCCGCTCGCAGAGTGGACCAGTCCGCCGAGGCGGAGGCCGAGGCGGGGTCGAAGCCCGCGCCCGCCGCACCCCGTTCGCACCAGGCCGCCACCGCCCCCAGCCGGTCGGCCAGCTCCCTCAGCGCGGACGCCTGTTGCCCCAACTCCGCCGCCAGCCGCGCGCCGGGGCAGGCGGGGTCCGGAGGGGGGCCAGGGTGGCCAGCGGCGGGGGGCGCGGCGGCCGCGTCCGCGCGCGTCGGCGCATCGGGGCGGGGGGGGGCGTCAGCGTCGATGGCCTCTGCCAGAATCACGTTGTCGGCTCTGACCGCAGGCCCCCGCCCGGAGGCGGCGGGCGTCGTGGTCGCCTCCGCACCGGTCGTCGGCTCTCCGGCAGCACCCGTCGAGCCGGCCGAGAGGACAGCGCGCCAGTCACCCGCCCTGCCGCGCGCCGCCATCGGGACAAAGGGGGCTGGGAGGGGCGAGGCCTCGACGGCCGCGGCGACGGCGGCACGCTCGGCCGGCGTCGACACCAGTTCTACCCGCCGTGACCGCCACGTCGCGCCGCGCAGAGCGGGCCCCACGGCGAGTGCCGCGGCCGTCCAGAGGCGGGCGGGGAGGCCGCGAGAGTTGGGTGGAGGGGAGGGGTCGAAGGCGAGGAGACAGCAGGGCCGCGCGCCGAACCGGGGCACCGGGTCAGCCCCGCCGACGTCGGCCGCCGCCGCGTCGGCGGCAGCCGCCGCCGCCGCATGGCCCGCCGTGTCTAGCGACTCGGGGGGGGGGACGGGGGGACCGCCGCACCCGAAGCCCATCGGACTCCGGGCGGGGGCAGCGGGAGCCTCGACCAAGGCGGCCTGAAACGCGGCCTCGGCGTCGCCGGGGGTCCACGCTTCCGTCGCGGGCGCGTTGCCGTCGGTCGATCCCGTGGCAACCAGGTACCATCCAACCACCTGGTTCTGCAACGATAAGGGAGGGTGGGGGTCAAGGGTCGGTCGTGGGTCGGTCGGGGCGGGTCCCGGGCGTCGCTGGCCGTTCCACTCCTCGGCGTCGCGATCCCCCAGGCGGAGAGGAGGTCGGGGGGAGGGGCGGGCCCCTCCTCCCAACCCCCCCGCCTTCTGCACTCGCCACGCGAAGGGCGGGCACGCAGGCGGCGATGCCCGCGCGGTCGAGCGTCGCCGGGACGTGGACGTCGCAGCACCAGGCAGGCACGGGCTCCAGGGGGGCGGGCCCACCCGCCCCGCCTGGGTGGCCGGGGGGGGGGACCGGCCGGGGCGGCTCGCCCGGCTTGCCCGGTGGAGGGACGCGACCGAGACCGGCGAGAGCGAGGCGACCGAGGGCGTGGCGGGCCCACCGGACGCGCTCTTGTGGAGGAAAGACAGCAGGAGAGGAGGCAGGACAGAGGCTGACCGCGTCACGGACAACGACGACGTCCCCCTCGCGGGCGCCGAGAAGAAGTCCGCAAACGCGGGGAGGGGGCTGCCCGACTTTAGCGGCGCTGAGACGCTCGCGGTCGGCGTGGTCGGCCACGGACACGAGAGCCAGCTGTAGTGGGGGGGGGGGAGGGGTGGGCAGAGCGGGTCTGGTCGGGGGGGGGGCGGGCGGCGGTCCAAGAGGAAATGGGGGTGACGAGGCCGCAGAGGCAAGCGGGTGGCGTAGGCGGGGCTCCCCTCGTCTTGGCACGTGGCACGTCTGCCGCCGAATCGACGACGGGCGTCGGCGTCGTCTACATCGATGGCTGCGGCGACGTCTGCAGCTGACACGTCGGGGCCACCGTCGGGGGTCGCTCCCCTGGCCCCATGGACGTTTCGGGGCTAACGTAAAATCGCTTCTGCCGTCACCATCCCCTCATCCTGTCGCTCAGCCACCTCCTCTTCTCTCTGCGCCCCACTGTTGTTCGTTGCCCTCCGACGCGTCACCGCCGCCCGGCTCGCCGGGTGCACCACATACTCCAGCCTGCCCAGAGTCGACGGCGTCGACGTCGAATCGGCGTCGACTTCCATCCTGGCGCCCTCGTGTGGGCGGAGAGGGCGCTGACGGGTTGAGGGGCGTATTGGGGACGGAGGTGGCGTCACCGAGCGTCCTCGAGAACGGCGAGGACGTCGGCCTTTCGCGGAGCTCCCCGGACGCTCTTCAGGACCAGACACGCCTCCCTCCACGACATCCGCCCCGCTCCCCACACCATCCGCCACCGCTGGCGCGATGACGCGTCCGCTCCGCGGTGGTGTCGCCCAGCGTGGCGCCGACCCAGGCCGCGCACCTCCCGCTGTCCAGCTGACTTTCCTGAGCCACAGCACGGACGTGGTTACCCGTGCCTTACCACTTGTTACGTTGGCCGCACCCTCCGATGCCGAATCCGAACGAGAGAGCAGGGGGGTGCAACCCGACGACGCCTCGCTCCGCCGCGCCCTGGAGCTCCTTGGTGCCGCCGACGCGGCCTTCATGCGAGTGAAAGGGAGTAAAGGGGGGGAATTTGAGGGGTGGGAGGGGAGATAGGACCCTCAAAGCTTCTGGAAGGGCCGCGGGCCTTTCGCGTCGCGGCCGAGGTCAGCGGCGCTGCGGGGTCCTGGGCGGCCCCTCGGTCCGTCGCCGGGCCGGCTTACCCAATCCGTTTCTTCCTCCTCCTTTCCCCTCGAGCAGGAAGCCCAAGAAAATTTTACCCTCACTCCCTCCCCCCGCGTGCGCCCCCGCCGGGTCGCTGGTGGCGCGGGCGATGTCCCTGGTGCCCCTCTCGCTTGAAGTCGACGGCCGTCCGCGGGCGCCCGGGATACGGCTCCGGGAGCTCGCCGGGGCCGAGGACGGGCGCGCAGCGTCTCGGTCGCCCCTGGCGGCGCTCAACACCAAGGGGCGCCCGTCGACAGCGGTGGACGACGGCACACTGAGCCCGAGTCCCCTTGTGGCGGGCGGGGCCACTGCCATGGCGTCGTCACCCGCGGCGAAGCGCGCCCGGCGCGGCGAGGCGCCCGCGGCGTCCGAGCCCGCTGGCAGCGTGGAGATGGGGAACGGTGGCGGTCTGGACGACGATGACGACGAGGGAGATGCCCCGATGAACGTCCCTGAGACGGCCAAGGGGGCGCTGCAGCGGCTGGCGGCGGAGGCGGACGCGTCTGCGGCCGCGACGGCAGCCGACCCTGCTGTCGCGCTGGCGGCCTGGTTGGGCCGGGCGTCGCGCGCCCTCGACGGCGACGGGAAGGCGGGGGTCGACGGGCGGTCGACGCTGACCCGAGCAGAGGTCGACTCCCTGAGCACCCATCTGGCGGCGGCGGCAGGAGACGGCGCGCGGCCCGGGGCGGCAGGCCACGGGAATGGCGGACCGTCCTCCTCGCCCGACGCCGAGGAGGGCGTGGATGACGACCCCGTCGCCGCCGCCCGCGCTGTGCCCCGCGCCGCCCGCATCGCTGGCCCCGAGGCCTGCGCTGCTGTCGTTGTTGCCCTCGCCGCCACGGTCCGGGCGGGGGCGACGACGGCGCTCTTGTCCCCCGACCGCCGCGGCGCCGACGCCCGCGCCGACGCAGCCGACGCTGCCCTCGCCTGTCGCGCTGCTGTCGCCGCGCTCAGGTGGTGCTCGGAGCCCGCCCTGGGACTGGTCCTACGCCCCGAGGAGCTCGCAGAGGGAGCCCTTGAGTGCGTGCGTTTCCAGCTTGGATGCAACGTACTCGCTTGCCTGTGCCCCCACGCACGGGCGCGGTGGGCATGCGAGCGGACCCGGAGCGGAGCTGGAGGAGACAGGGAAGACGATGACGGCGGGGAGCCCAAGACTGCCCTTCCATCATTGCCCGGGGCAGACGGCACGGACGAAGACGGCGCCGACACCGCGGACCCGACATCGACGGCCGGCGCCAAGCGCCGCCGCCGTGCGTCAGCCATGCGGGGCGCCGCGGCGCCTTGGCCCCTGCCTCCCGTCATCGAGGCCCTCGCCGGACCCCTGGAGGAGGCGCTGCCTCACGCCGCCCTCTGCCTGGCTGACGGGGCGGGGTTGGGGATGTCGGATGCGGTGGCCCATCGGTCGCTGCGGTCGTGGACGGACGTGCTCTCGGCGTCGCTCCCCTCGCTTGGTCGGGCGACGATGGCTCTGGCTGCGGCCCAGGCCTGGTCGGACGTCGTAGGGGGGCGGGGAGGAATCGCGGCCGGCGGTGGTGTGGCTTCGACGTCTTCAGCGGTGGCAACAGTGCAGGATGCGGCGGGGGGGGTGGCGACCGGGGCCGTGGACGACCTCGCCAGCCGCGTCAGCGGGGGGACGCCCGACGGCGGCGGCGACTACCCCGTCGGGCTCGGGAGCGAGGACGCCGCCGAAGACGCCGGGGACGCAGGGAACACGACGACGACGGTGCGGATCGGCACGGCGGCGTTGCTCCTGGCGGCGCAGGCGAGCGCCCGCCGGCCCCGGGCGGCTGCGTCCACCACGGATGCGGATGCGCCATCGTCGTCCCCGGCGGCCCCCGCTGCTGTCGCCGGCCTGGCCGGGGCCGTCGGGATCGCCGACGCCGCGGTCCATGCCATCATTCGTCGCCTCGCCGCCGCCGCCGACGCGCAGACTCCCATTAAGACGGAGGGAGGGGAGGTCGCCGGAGTCGCCGCGTCGGGCGCGGCAGAGGCTGCCAAAACGGCCAAGGTCGCCGCTGAGGCCCTCTGCGCGGATCTGGTGGCTTTGGTCGACCGTCCCGCGTGGCCCGCCGCCTCTCTGATGCTGCACCGTCTCGCCGGCGCCCTCGGGGCTGTCGTCGACCGGGTAGACGCCCCCTCGGTGCTAGTAGCAACTGGCGGGGCGGGCCTCGCACGCGCGGCGGCTGGCGCGCGTGGCGCGGCCGCCCGCTCACGGCTCCGCGAGGCGTGTCAGGACCTACTTGTGACTCTTCTGCCCCGTCTTTGGCGGAGCGGGGTCGCTGCGGAGCGCGGGGCCGTACGGGCCACGGGTCTGGTGGGAGGGACGTGGGCGCCTGGGCCGACGGCGTCAGCTGCGCGGGGCCGCGCAGCGGCGCGTCGCGGCGCAGCCCGGCTCGCCTCGGCCGCCGCCGCTGGGGCAGCAGCTGGCGGTCCGACACCGCCAGTGCGGCGCGGCGCCCCGGCTCCCCACGCCGCCGGCGGAGCTGCCGCTCAGATGCGCAACGCAGCGCGGTTCCTCGTCTCCCTTGCCTGCTGCGAGGAGCTTGAGAACGGGGGGGAGGGCAAGGCGGCCGCCGACGAGGACGACAAGCCGCCGCGGACCCTCCCCGGCGCCGGTGCTGGGGTCGTCGGCGTCGACGATGCTGCGCATGCGGCCGAACGGTGGGGTGCCGGATGGGACGCGTGCGACGGCGGGGGCGACGATGGCGCGCCACGGCCAGCAGCAGTAGTCGACACAGCTCTTTCTGCCCTGGGAGGGCCGGCCTGGGACGATGAGCCCACATCCCGTGACGACGACGCCGCCGCCGATGCTGCCGCCAACGACGCCGACGCAGCCCGGGCGTGGGCGGGCGAGTCCCGCCGCCTCAGTCCCGGCGACGCCCGTCTGCTCGCCCGAGCCGCGGCTGAGGGAGCCCTTTTGCCTCGCGCTCGGGCCGTCGCACTTCGCACGGCCTGCGCCGCCGCGGGCGCTGACGGGACGGGGGGAGGCGCCAGCGGCGCCGGAGGGGGCGCCGATGTCGCCGCCCAGGGCGCTGCCGCCCGGTCCCGCGCCGTCCGCGCGTTGTCGAGTCTCGTCGACGACGACCCCGCGGCCTTGGGCGTCCCCGCCATTCGGAGAGCCCTCGAGACTGCGCTGCGTTCCGATCGCGCCTCGCTCCGGTCGGCCGCCCTCGACGCCCTCGCCCGACGCGCTCGCGGAGATGCCACGGGCGCTGCGGCCCTAGGACTCTTCGACACGCTGCGCTCCGCCGCACACGGTGACCCGGCCCCTGCAGTTCGCCGCGCCGCGTTGCGGGCGATTGCAGACTGCTGTTTGGGGGACGGATTTCCGCGCCGCGCCGAGGCATGTGCGGCGGTCTTTGGCGGTGGTGCACTTGGGGCGGGCCTTGGGAGGGCGGAGGGCGCCGGAGTGGGGTCGCTGATCGACTCAATCTTCCGGCAGCGCTTCTTTGGGGAGGCGGAAACCTCCGGAGGGGCGAAGGCAGGAGGGGGAGCCGAGGAGGAAGGGGAGGACTCGCCCTTCGGGGTTACAACAACAACGCTGACGGCTGACCAGAGAGCGCCCCGAGCGGGCGCCGCAGCCCTTGCCGATGTCGCCCTCTCGTTATGCCCACCGGGAGCGACGGTGCTGCCGCTGACCGAGGCCGATCCATTGGTTGGACTTTTGGCGCGGGCCCTGGCCGCCGAGTCAGACGGGCCCCCCTTAGGCGCCACAGTTGCAGCCGCTGCCGCCGCGGCCCGGGCCGCCGATGCCCGCAGGTCCGCCGCTGCTGATCTCGCCCGCGCCCTCGCCACCGAAGTCGCCACGGCCGAGGCCGAGGGTCGCTGGGATCCTGCTATTGTCACAGCCTCTACCGAGGGTACAGGAGCGACTTTGACGGACGCAACGTCACCTGATGCCCTGGTCCACACTCCGTCGCCCGGCGGGGGTGGCGAGGGCAAGGCAGCGGAGATTGCAGCAATAGCAGCGGCAGCGGCCCGCAACGATGCTGCCGCCCAAGCCGCCGCAGCCCGTGCCCACGGATCTCTCGTCGCCCTTCACGCCATCTGCCTCGCCGCCCCCGCCGCAGCCCTGCCCCGCCGGGAGGCCGCGCCGATGCTCCGCGCGCTGGCCCCTATCATCCGCCGCACCGCCGCGTCTGTCACTCCCGGTGCCCCGGTTGCCCCAGTCCCCGCCGCTCCTCCCGGAGCCTGGGCCCGCGGAGCGCCCGCCGCACGTCTAGAGGGCGACCGCTTGGTGTGCGCCTTGGAAGCGGCAGCTGTTGCCGCGCGCGCTGGCGCCCCCGAGCCCCTTTGTCACTCACTCTCAGGCGCCGCCGCCGGCCTCGTCCACCGGCACGCCTCGGTCGCTGTTGTCGGGTCGGCTTCGACTCTGCTGATCGCCCTCGCGGCCGCGTCCCCGGACCGCACCGCCCCGGCGGCGCGGAGCCTTGCGAATACCTACCTGGACGGTGTGAGCACCGCCGCGCGGCCTGCCGCGGACGGGGTGGCGGCAGATGGGGCTTGGCGGGCCCGACTCCTGTACGCTCTGGGGGCTTTACTTCGTTGCGGAGGCGGTCCGGGGGGACCGCTCGATGCCGTCGTCGGAGACGGTGACGGCGCCGGAACGGAGACGCTGCCGCGGCGCGCTCTTGGCATCTTCTTGTCCGAGGCCTCAAGCGGCGCCGACGGTGGAAACCGGGGTGGCCCTGTTGCCCGACGCGCCGCGCTGCGGGCCCTCGGCGCCCTCGCTTCCGCCCGACCCGCCTGTCTTCGGCACCCGGGCGTGGACGTCGCGCTTGGCGCCGCCCTCGCCGATGACGCCAACGATGCCCGTCTCCCGACGGCCGCGCTGGGAGCGCTGGACGATCTCCTCGCCGCCGATGCCGCGGCGACGCGCGATGGGGCAGCGGCTGCGCGGGTCGTGCGGGCGGCGCGCGCTGACGGATTCGGCGGCGAGGAGGGCCCTGGTCTTAGCCCAGCATGCGGCGTGGGCGACGGTGAGGGCGCGAGCGCAGCGGGCGTCCTGGTGCAGCGACACTGGGCGGCTGTGCTGCGGCTCTCCCTGCGGACGCCGCGGGCGACAGACGTCGACGCCGGCCTGCCTCCTCGAAACGCCCGTCGTGGCCCGCTGCTGCGCGAGGCCATCGCCGCGGGGCGCCCCGCCGCTTGGGCGGGATGCCCGGCCCTCGCCTGCCGCCGCGCCGCCCTCTCGGTCATCCTTCGCGCCCACCGTGAGGGCCTTGTGGCGCCTTGGCAGAGCGCCCCGCAGCTACTCGCCCTCTGCACCGAGCCGCCGGGCGAAGACGGTTCTGCGGCTGACGTGTGCGACGATGCCGCGACCCTCCTCTTCGGGGACCTGATGCGACGCCACGCGGCCCTGGTCGACGGCAGGGTGCCTGAGGGGGTGGAGGCGGCTTGGCGCCTTCACCGAGGCTTGGCCGAGGCGGGACGGCGTGCGTCGGCGTGGGTCGAGGCGGCCGACAGGCGCGGCTACGACGAAGACGATGTCGACGGAGTGGACGGACCGGTGCGAGACGGGAGCGCTGATCGGGACTCCGTCCGGCGCGAGCTGTCGCTGGGGATAGAGGACGATGACGAGGAAAAGGGGTGTGATGGGGGCACTGTGGCGGACGGCGGCTGGCGCGACGCCTCTGCCTGCGCCGCGGCCGACGCAGACGAGGCCTTGGTTGATGCGCCCGCCATTATGGGGTTGTCGACGTTGTACGCTCGTCTCCGCGAAGTGCGGCGGGGGAAGTTGGTGTTTCTGCGCCTCCTGGCAGAACGGATCGTGGCCCCGGCGGCCGCTGTGGCGGCCCCAGCCGAGCCGACGATCCTTGGGGCGATGGAGGTGGCGACGTCTGGAGGGATGCCGAGAGTGACCCCACTGGGCCTCCCGGCTGCCGCGGCCCTGGCGGCGACGACGATGCCCGGGTCGGCGACCCCCGCTGCCCCCGCTGCCTCCGCTACTGTCTCAAGCGCCGACCTCCGGTCCTCACGCGCCGCCGCCCGTTTGGCCGTCGCCCTCCCCTTCCAGCGGGCAGACGAGCCACTGCGCCTCATTCGTCACTTGATTGCCGCTGTGGCGCGGCGTGCTCCGGCGGTCGACGCCGCTCTCGCCGCGGTGGGGATGGCCAGCGAAACCGGGGACGGGGGCGCCACTGATGTGGCCGAAGGGGCCGCCGACGGGGCCGCCGCCGACGGATCCGCCGACGAGGAAACCCGCCTCCCCTATGCCGTCGCCGCTGCGTGCGCCGCCCTCTCGACGTCGCTCCTGACGAAGGACGCTCTGCGGCGCCGGTGGGGTCTAACGGCTCACCGCTGCGCGGCCTGGACGGAGGAGAAGGCGGGTGCCACCACTGCGGGGAGCGAGGAGCGCCGGGCGCTTCCTGACCCGGTCGACGAGGCCGGGCCCTTTCTCCGCCCCCCAGCCGGCCTCCTTCGCGGTCGCCGGGGCGCCGCGATGGCACGGGGCGTGGCCGCCATCGGGAAGGACACCCCAGAGGCGGCCCTCCGGGGACAGGGGGCGCTGTGGTCGTCCCTCCAGACGGCCGACGGGGACGACTGGGAGGCGGCCCTGGGGGGGGGACTCGAGGGAGGGGCCAAGCCGGCAGGGGGGCGCCGGGGCGCTGCCGCGCCCCGCTCGAGCCCGCGGAAGCCCGCCGCCGGTGGAGGACGGGGCGTGCGCGGTGGACGCGGGGGCGGTGGACCGCGGGGACGCGCCGCCGCCGCCGCCGCCCCAGCCGCGGCCAAAACTCGTACCCAGCCGACGCGCGCCTCGCGTCGCCGCGTTCATGACGCGTCGTCCACGGAGGCGGAGGAGGACAGTTCAAGCTCCTCCAGCTCCGATGGGGAGAGTGACGGGGGTAGCACCTCGGAGTCGGAGTGAGGTGGTGGAGGGGGTGCGAGCACACGATGACCTCGAAACGGATTTTCGTCGAGAACAGCCGGCCCCCGACGGCGACCCTGCTTCGTTCCTCCGCGCCAGTCGGAAGGCGGCAAACAGCGGGCCCGCGAAGGGCTTTCGTCTTCCTTGGCTCTCCCATCACCCGTCCCCATCTGCCTGGCGGGAAGAGAAGCGGAAACATGGCGTCGGGCGCCGACGCCGCGGCGCGGGCGGCGGCCCTCGCCGCCGCAGCGTCCTGGGGCGGTGGCGAGCCAGAGACGATGACGAAAGAGGTGGCAACGGTCGGTGGTCAGGCAAGGGAGAGGCAGCGGGGGGCGTGCGGCGCCCGCGTCGGAAACAGAGGAGGAGGAAACCGAGGCCGCGACGGCCTGGCCAAAAATCACGAGCGCCGGCGCCTGCCAGGCGTGGCACGGCGTCGACCTGAGTCGACCTGCGTCGCCTACTCGTCTCGCTTTTGTTCCCATCCTTATTCCCGCCCTCCCGCTCCCCCTACCCAGGCCATTCCCGACGATCTGAAAACGCGGATTGCCTCGGTCGTCAAGTCAATCGTGCCCGGTGGGGCAGGAGGCGCTGGCGGGGGCGCCCTGGGAAACCAGGCCCCCATCGCCGACCGCCCCCCCACCCCTCCCCGCCCTGGCACCCGCCTCGGCCCCGATCCCCTCGGCAACGTCGCCGCCCGCAAGGCCCGTGCTGCGGCGCTCCACAGCCGGGTCGAGCAGTGCGTCAACATGGTCCGCACTGGGCGTCTGCCCATCGCGGCCAGCAAGCGGCTTCGGTCCCCCTCCCCGCCTCCCGTTTACGACCCCGACTCGGGCGCCCGCCTCAACACGCGCGAAGAACGTTGGAAGTCGCGTCTCGAGTTCGAGAAGAAGCAATCCCTGTACGAGTCGTGGTACTACGATCCCACGCGGCACAATCTGCCGAACGGCATCAAGCCGCCCGACCGCGAGGTGCAGCTGCCCATCCCCGTGCGGGAGAATCCGGGGGTCAACTTTATGGGCATGGTGCTGGGACCGCGCGGGAACACGCAGAAGCGACTGGAACTGGAGACGGGGTGCCGTGTGAGCATCCGGGGTCGGGGCTCGCAAAAGGACGGGCAGACGCTCCCGCCGCGGCGCGCTGACGGTCGCCTGCCCGACGGCTGGGAGCAGGAGCTCCATGTGCGGCTAAGCGCCGACTCGTGGATCGCCATCGACCGGTGCAAGACGATCGTGGAGCCACTGCTCACGGCGGTGCCAGAAGACATGAATATCCACAAGAGGGATCAGCTGTCTCAATTGGCGCGGCTCAACGGCACCTACACAGCCTCGACGGAACTCTTCGCCGACACCAAGGACACGATGAGCCTGGTGGCCACCGACGCCCGCGCCTCGGCCGCCGTCGCGCGGGCCGCGGGCAAGTTCGTGCTGCCCACGGCCATCCAGGCCCGTGTGGACGCCCAGTACGCCCGCGACGTGGCGCGGCACACGGGGGCTGATCCCGGGGCTGGAGAGGCGGAATACAGTGCATTTCTCAAGGAACTTGGTGGGGAGGCCATCGCGGGACGGAAGGACGTGCACTACCGCATCGTGGGGGCAAACGGGGAAAAGGAGGGGGAAGTTGCCACGACCGCGCCGTTGTCGTCGGGCGCTGCTCCTCCGACGCTGGGCCAGGGGGGGGTTGGGAAGCCTCGGCTGCCCCAGCCGGGAGGGAGGGCGCAGCGGGGCTACGACGGCTACGTTCAGCCGGGACCGCCTCCGGGCGTCGCGCCTGCCCCTCCGCCCCCGCCGGGCGCCTTTGCGCCTCCTCCTCCGGGAGCCTTCCGTCCGGGGCCGGGGGGGGGGTCTGGGTGGGGCGCACCGCCGCCGCCGCCCTGGGGCGCCGCCCCACCGCCCCCTCCGGCCTGGGGGGCGGTCCCTACTCCCCCTCCTTGGGAAGGTCCGGCCCCGCCGCCGGGCTACCTCCCGATGGGGATGCCACCGCCGCCGCCTCCGGGCACTGCTCCTCCCCCGCCGCCCCCAGCGGAATCGGCGCCGCCTCCACCACCGCCGCCCGATGATGAGGCGCCGCCGCCGCCGCCGCCCGACGAGGACGACGTGAGCGCTTGAGGAAGGTCGAGGGGAGTCGAACGAGCGTTCACGACCGTCCCCGCCCCGCTCCTGCCGTCGTCGCGTCTCTTCGCCTCGGGCGCCGTGACCCGCGCCGCGAACTGCGGCCGAGTGTGAGACTAAAGCAGGCCGGCGACCGACACGACCGAAACGGAACACGAAGAGACTTCCGCCGTTTTCGGAGCGTATAGGGATTTAACGGCATATCTTCCGCCCCACGAGTCAGATCATGTCTCAAATTCCTCCGTTCAATCAAGGAGAAGCGCAGAGGGCGTCGTTGATGCGCGACCGGGACGCCCGGTTTGTGAGCGGGGCAGCCGGCGCCGGTCCAGCTGCGTGGATAGACTCTCTGCGCACGGGCGAAGACGCGGCGATTCCGTTCGGGGACGAGAGCGACGAATCTCTGGGTGACTGGGACGAGGAGCGTGCGCGCTTGTTGGCATGGAGGCGAGTCGCGTGCGAGGTTAGCGACGAGGTCGGTGAGGCCTTCGCGAAGGCGGTCAGCACTGCCTGTCCAACGCGAGGTCGCCACGCCCTCCCTCCTCCCGCAATTCCCAAGACTCCGCGTGGAGGAGACGGCTCGCAGGGCTGCGGCGGTGAAGGCCGAGCGCGACAACTTGACGAGGGTCCTGCGGGCAGCGGCGGCGCGCAACGCAGAACGGGCGGCGGCGTGGGGACCTGGGCAGACGGCTGCCGGGGCGTCCACGGCCGACAGCAGCGACGGCCCGTCGGCGCCACCCCTCGCGTCGGCGTCCGTCCTGGCTCCCGCCCTGCGGCGGGAGATGGCCCGGCGTGGGGCGTCGGCGGCGGCGTGCGTCGCTGCAGCCGAGGAGCACTCGCGGGCATGGGACGGGCGTCGGCGGCAACAGCGGGACAACAAAGGCGGCACGTCCCTGGCGCCGCCGCCGCCGCCACCCGCCGACGCCGACACCGCCGCCCGCATTCTCCTCGGGCTGCTGTGGATTGCTGGCCCCAATGACGCGCCACGGGGCGTGTGGAGGCGTCTGTGTAGACTATGGCACCCCGACCGGCGGGCGCGGGCAGGGGATAGCGATAGCGCCGCCCTGTGGACAGCGGCGATGCAGGGGGCAGGGGGCGCCTGGGAAGCCGTGGGCGGGCCGGGGACAGGGAGCGGGGCGTGACCCTTATTCAAGCCTCGAGCAGCTCCGCCGTCCACCCGACACCCCCCCCCGCGCGGAGAGGTACGACAACATCGTCTCCAAACCGATACTCGGCAGGCACAGCCCCTGCCCCCGGCCCGTCGCCCGAGCCGGCGACGCGCTGGAGCCGCACTCGGCCCTTGTTGCGCGGAAGGCCGTAGAAGTCGGCCCCGTGGTGACTCGCGAATCCCTCCAGGTTACCAAGAGCCCCCACCCGGTCGAAAGCTTCGGCGTAGAGGGGCAACGACACGGGGGCGGAGAAGCACCCGGCGCAACCGCATGCGCTCTCCTTGGCCCCCTTGGGGTGAGGTGCCGAGTCAGTGCCCAGAAAGAAGGCCGGAAAGCCCGACGTTGCGTGGTGGGCGACGGACTCGCGGTGGGGCACATCCCTCTTGAGCACGGGCAGACAGTAGTGGTGGGGACGGAGGCCACCGACGAGGAGGTCGTTTCGGTTGAGAAGCATGTGCTGGGGGGTGACGGTGGCAGCGACCCTCCCACGAGCGCCGCCCTGCCACCCTCCCTCCTCGGCCACGAAGCGGCACGCCTCGGCCGTGGTCACGTGCTCCAACACGACCCTGGTGGTGAACGCACGAGGGTTGTAGGGGGGGGGTATTCGGGGTTACGGGGAGGCAGGACACGTCAAGTGGCGGAGACAGCGAGGCGCACGCGGCATCGCCACCCGCACGTCAACTTGCCTCAGCGTCGGGCAGTGGTCCAGAACCCTGGGTAGGACCTCTCGCACGAAGGTGGCCTCCCGGTCGAACACGTCCACCTCCGGGCGCGTCACCTCACCGTGGACACAGAGGACGAGCCCGGCAGCGTCCATCGCCCGCAGCGCCGCCCCCACGGACGGGGCCGCCACGTCCGTGACCCCGCTGTCGCTGTTGGTGGTGGCGCCCGCGGGATACAGCTTGAACGCCACCACGCCCGCGGCCGCGGCGGCCTCGACGTCGGCGGGGGTGGTACGGTCGGTGAGGTAGCACGTCATGAGGGGCTCGAATGAAGTCAGCGCGCCATCGGCGTCGTGTGGGGCGCGGGCCGCGGCGAGAATATCCCGCTTGTACCTGCCGGCCATCGCCGCGTCGACCACGGGAGGGGTCAGATTTGGCATGATTAGAGCCCGTCTGTAGATTTTGGCGGTCATCGGCACGCTGCGGGCGGAGTGGGGTGGCTGTCGGTCTGGTCATCAGGGCACAGCTGGCCAAGGCGCCGGCCTCGACCGTCACGGCCGGGCCACCACCACGCTTGTCGAGGGGAACTTGCCACGAGCGCATCCCATCGCCATCTCGAACGTGAAGGTGGAAGTCGTCGGGCCGCGAAATGACGAGCTCGTCCACACGCGACGACGTGGGCGAGGTGACCAACGACAACGGCGACCTGGCCACCGCCTTTGCCCGCGTCGACAGCACCGCCGAGCGGCCGACGGTGCGGCTCAGGCCGGCCAATCGCATGATGGCCGCTTCTTTTTTTTCTTGGGGCGGGGGAACGGAGGGGAAAGCGATGCAGTGCTCGTCGCCTTGAGCGCCTCGGTTCCAACACCGCTGAGCCGCCACTGTCGCGCGGGTTCTGTTCGCTCGGCCCCCGCCGTCCTTTCTCTACTTCTTTTCCCCCCCCTCCTCCTTCTTCTCGTCGAACTCGGCGTCCTTGGGCTCATCGGCCTTGTCGCCGTCCCCCCCCCCCTCCCCCCCACCGGCACCCTTGTAGGTCGCCTCGCCGATCTTCATGAGGGCTGTGCGGAGCTCGCCCGCGGCCGTCGAGACAGCCTCTGCCTCTGAGTTCTCGTCGGCGAGTACCGTCCGGAGAGCCTCCTGCGCGGCCTTGACAGCCGAGACGGCCTCCTCTCCCGCCTTGTCCCCGTGCTCCTTGAGGGTCGAATCAGCGGAGTAGAGAAGGCCGTCTGCTTCGTTGCGGGCCTCGACGGCGGCACGGCGCTTGGCATCCGTCTCCTTGGCGGCCTCTGCCTGCCGCACCATCTCCTCCACCTGGTCGTCGCTGAGCCCGCCGCTCGACTGGATGCGGATGCTCTGCTCCTTGCCCGTGGCCCGGTCCCGGGCCCCCACGTGGACGATGCCGTTAGCATCGATGTCGAATGACACCTCGATCTGTGGGACACCACGGGGCGCCGGGGGGATGCCCACGAGGTCGAAATCGCCCAGCTTCTTGTTGTCCGCGGCCATCTCCCGCTCCCCCTGCAGCACCTTGATAGACACTTGCGTCTGGCTGTCGGCGGCTGTGGAGAAGGTCTGCGACTTCTTCGTGGGAATCGTCGTGTTGCGGGCGATGAGCTTGGTCATGACTCCGCCGAGGGTCTCGATGCCAAGGGACAGGGGCGTGACGTCCAACAGGAGAACGTCCTTGACATCGCCGCGGAGGACGGCGCCCTGAATAGCAGCCCCGATAGCCACGGCCTCGTCGGGGTTGACCCCCTGGGAAGGCTTCTTGCCGAAGATGCCCTGGACGATATCAGTCACCTTGGGCATGCGGGTCATGCCGCCCACAAGCAACACCTCATTGACGTCGGCCGCCGCCACCCCGGCGTCCTTCAGGCAGTCGCGAGAGGGGGCCTCGGTGCGCACGAGAAGTGGCCCGACGAGTTTCTCCAACGTGGCGCGGGTGAGCGTCTGGGAGAGGTGCTTGGCCCCGGACGCGTCCGCCGTAATGAAGGGCAAGTTGATGTCGGTCGACGTCGTGGACGAAAGCTCGCACTTGGCCTTCTCGGCCGCCTCGCGGAGACGCTGCACAGCGAGCTTGTCGCCGGCCAGATCGATGCCGTCGCTCTTTTTGAATTCGGCGATGAGGTGAGCCAGAACCGCCTGGTCGAAGTCCTCTCCTCCCAGGAATGTGTCCCCGCGCGTGGCCTTGACCTCAAAGACGCCACCGGAAATCTCGAGGACCGATACGTCAAACGTCCCTCCACCGAGGTCGTACACGGCCACGATGCCCTCCTTGTCCCCAGCGCCGTAGCATAGGGCCGCAGCGGTGGGCTCGTTGATGATCCGGAGGACCTCCAGTCCCGCGATTTTGCCCGCGTCTTTCGTGGCTTGCCGCTGCGCGTCGTCGAAGTAGGCGGGCACAGTGACGACGGCCTGGGTCACGGCCCGTCCAAGGTGGCGCTCGGCCGTCTCCTTCATCTTGCCAAGGACCACGGCCCCGACCTGGCTGGGCGAGTGGTCCTTCCCGCCTGCCTTGACCCACGCATCTCCACCACTGCTCTTGACAATCTCAAAGGGAACCATCTTTGCCTCTTTCGCAGTTTCGGGGTCGTCAAACCGGCGCCCGATGAGGCGCTTGATGCCGTAGAGGGTGTTTGCGGCGTTGGTCACGGCCTGGCGCTTGGCGGGGAGGCCAACCAGCCGCTCTCCCTTGTCAGTGAAGGCGACAACCGAGGGAGTTGTGCGCTGTCCCTCTGCGTTCTCGATGACCTTGGCCGCCTTGCCCTCCATGACGGCTACACACGAGTTGGTGGTACCGAGATCGATGCCAATAACCTCGGCGCCGCCGGAGCTGTGGGAAGGAGAGGAAAGGGCGGGGTCGATGTGTCGGAGGGACGTGCGCCGGGCCTCTCCGTTGACGTCTGGCTCATCCCGCCGGCGGTCGCCCAGGGCAGGGCAATGTCGGCGAGTCGCGCGAGACTAGGCGCGGCGGGCCGGGGTCACGCGTGAATTCGGCCCTCGACCCGGCACACCGACGCGCCCGGCGTGCCGGGTCGAGGGCCGAATTGACGCGTGAACGACTGGCACCGCGATGGGGAGGTTTACAGAGGGACGTGCGAGGGGCTCGGGTCCCGCGCACCTCTCTATCTCTCTGAACTCGAATCGACTCTACTCGACCTGAGGCGATTCGGTGCGAGGCACTTTGCGCGCGGCCGAGCGTGACGGGCCGGAGCCGCGCTCGCCGCCGCCCTCAACCCAGCGCGTCGACACGCCCTGCGACGACTGGCCCCGGAACCGCGCCTTCGCCGGCCGTCCGGGAGCTTCTGCGTTACGCCATCCCCACCATCAAACTCGCCTCATGGCGCGAGCGAAGTGAGCCAGACGGCAGGCAAGACCCTGCGACGAGGAGCGGTGAACACTGAGAGGTCGGATCGAGCGGGGAGGGCGGCGCATTCTCGCGTCGCCAGCCGTCGGCACTCTTGCTCGCCTGGCGTCCGCGCTGGGCCGCGCGAGCGAGCATGGCGATTCTTGGTGTGCGAGGATGAAGGTGGGGTTCGGGATCGGCTTCCTGTTCTGTCCGCATGGCAGGAAAGGCGGAAGGGCCAACAGGAGCCGGACGCAGCTCGACGGTCCGCCGCCGCCCGCGCTTCGATCGACGCTACACACGTTTCACTCCCCCCTCGCGCCATTACCCCCCCAGTCCGAGCGCTCGATGACGCGACGGCGTGGGGGCGCTGGCGGCAGCTGGGAGCAGCAGCAACACGGGAGAGGAGGGGGCGGGGGGTTCGTGGAGGCTGGGTTCGGGGGGGGCGGGGGCGGCGGGGGGTTCCGCCAACAGGGCCAGGGGCAGCGAGGATGGGGAGGCGAGCGGGGAATAAGGTCGGGGGGCGGCGTTGGCGACGGGTCGCGCCCCGCGCTTCCCGAAGGGCGCGGAGGCGATACAAAGCGGCCAACGGAGCGGCCGGCGCGGCGAGCGTCGCGACGGCCTCCTCCTCTTTCGCTGGCCGCGCTGTGACCTCTAGGGGGCGAATCAATCTAAAGAAGGTGCTGCGGGCGCTGGCTGGCGTCTCCGATCTGCGCCGACAGAGAGAGACCTCGGCGACCCAGCGACGCACCTTCCCGCGACCCGACTGGAACGCAGGGGGAGGAGGGGGCCGAGGGGACGGCGGTCAAGGCCGCGCCCCGCCCGGCGGCCCTCCCGCGAGCACGAGCTACGCCGCGTTCGGAGCGGCGGCGCAGCAGCCGCGGGGGCTGCCGCCGCAGCCGCGTGGCGGCGGCGGGGGGTTCGCTCCGTCCGGCTTTGGGGCGCCACCACTGCAGGGTCAGCGACGGCCGGCCCCCGGTCCGCCCTCGACGTCCTACGCCGCATTCGGGGGAGGTGGAGGGGGGGGTGCCGGGCTCGGGCAGCTGCATCCACCGCGGGAACCCACGCGCCGACCGCCACCGGCGACAACGGCGACATCCTACGCTGCCTTCGGGGCGGGGCGGGGGGCTGGGGGGTTCGCCCAGCCCCCGGCAGCGGTGCCCGCCGTCGCTCCCGTCCAGAGCCGATCCTTCGCGGCGTTCGGTGCCATCGCCGCGGGCGTCCCGCCACCACCATCGCCGATGGCGCAGACCCCGCTCGGCGCGTTTCCGGCCTCGCCCTTTGCTGCGCAGCAGCAGGGATTCGGCGGCGGCCTCGGCGGCGCCCCATCTGCTGTCTCGAGCGGCGACGGCATCGCCGGGGGCAGTTTTGGCGGGGGTGGCTTCGGCGGGCCTCCCACGCAGCCTGTCAGGTGGGGCGGCTTCAGTGCCCCCCCTCCTTTCCCCGCCGTACAGGGCGGCGGCTTCGGCACTGCCCCGGCTCCGCTCCAGGCGACTGGCCCTCGGCCCCCAGCGCGCCCCCTCCCGCCCCCGGCGGCTGCGCCCCCGGCGGCTCCGCCCCCGGCGGCTTCCGGCGCCGCCGCCCCGGCCCCCGACGCCAACGCTGCCGCGGCACGCGCCGAGCGCGAACGACAGGCCTGGCTCGCGCCACACTTCGAGCCGGGGGCGGTTCCAGAGGAGCTCCCGCCAGTGGCCGTTGGATGAATGAATGCTCTTCGATTCTCTTTCTTTCCTTCTCTCCCTACCACGGCAGCGATCCTCCGTGTGTGTAGAGCCACCAGGCACCTGCGAACCCTCCCGCCAGTGCCGTCTCCCTCACCACGACACGCGCAACCCCTCCGTCCTCCTTCTCCCTTCTGCGCTTGTCTCTCTCGACCAGGTGCCCAAAGGTGACGGCTCCGTCCCGGTCGACGTCATGGTCGTGCCTCAGCGCATACCACACGATGCCTGGGGGGGGGGGGGGGGGGGCGGGGGGGGGGGACGGGGAGGGGGTCAGGCGGCGATCACGTCGCGCGTCGCTCCGCGTGCGGCTCTCTCCCCCCGTTGTTCCTCTCGCCCGGGACGTGGGCGGCGCCGACGACGCCGACAACGGCCGCCCCCGGGTTGGCGCGCACGGCCTTCGAGCGAAAGAGCGACCAGCAGAGGAACAGGTCTCGTTCGTGGCCGAGGGCGGACGCGAGGGCGGGCCCGGCGAGGCCCACAACGGCCGCGCGGGCTCCGTCGGGCCCCGCGCGGGCGGCAGCAAGGGCAGCCGCAGCCGACGTCGACCCCGATCCGCCAGCGAGGGCACTCGCGAGGCCGGCGACGACGTGGAATCGCTCGCGCGTCGTCAGGGCCCGCCAGGCGCGACTCAGCGTGATCTCGATCGGCCGGTCTCCAAGCACGACCTCGCATGCTCCCTCACCCAGGGCCTCAGCCGCCCGGCGAGCCGCCCGCATCTCGGCGCCCACGGTGAAGGCGGCGGGGTCGGTTCCGGGGGCCAGTTCGGCGGCGGCTGCGCGGGCTCCATCGGTGGCCCGACGATAGCCAAGGCTGGCGGCGACCCTGAGCAGCAGAGCGCCACGACCGCCGAGTCGCGTTGCGCGGAGCGTCGCACCCAGCAGCCCCCCGTCGCCCGACAGGCTGAAGGGGTTGTTGCTGGGGGCGCTCGTCGAGGCCTCGTTGCCGATGTCATCGCCCTGCAGCAGGGACGCCCGCGACCGGCAAAGCTCCACCACTACGTGGCGGGGTCGCACGGCCTCGACCGCCCGACGGACGACCTCAGCCGAGGGGGCGCCACCATCGAGCGACAGCGACGCATGGTCAGCGCACACGATGACGGCGCACTCGGGCTCATCTTCGCCCCTTAGTCCGCCCTCCGGACGGCGGACGCAGACGATCCTGCCCGACTCAAGGAAGGGGGCGAGGTCGGGCCAACGGTCGGCCGCCCAGACGTTTGAGGACGTAACGGCCTCGCGGGCGTCGAAGCCTGGGTCGGGGCCGCGGAGTGGCAGGCCGGGAGGGTCCCCAGGTATACGCTGTATGGATCTAGCGGCCGCGGCCAGGCTGCACCGCGCCGAGCCGCGCTGACGCCGCGGGGGGCAACACAGAAGCGCCGCCATCACACGCTCGGCCGGCCTGTACCGCCGCGCGGCTGCGGCTGGCCACCCGGCCGCGGCGACCAGGGGAGGAGACGCTGTGGACATCTCGGGGCGCCGGGAGAGGTGCGGAGGGGTCGGGAAGGCGAACACAATTCAGAAGCAAGCTCAACGGACCTTGCTACGACGAGCGGCAAAGAGACGTGGGCCGGGAGAGGCGCGGGAGACGCGAGACGACAAGCGGGGGGCGGGGAGACGACATGGCAGATTAAGCGTGTCGGTTGACTTTGTACGTTAGGGGACTTCTTGCGAACGACGAGGAGAGACATGCGATAGCACGAACGCAGTGACGATGACGACGGATGCCCCATTTTTCCCCCTTACTGCGGCTTGGTCCAGCTCGAAGCTCCCGTCTGCCGGTTCCACCAGTAGGGGCGGCCCTGGTCGTCCTTGTGCTCTTCCCATCCGGCAGCGGGCGGGGCAGCGGGCGGGGCGGGCGCGGGGTAGGCAGGGTAGGCAGGGGCGGCGGGGTAGCCGGTCTGCTGGTTGGGAGCGGGGTAGCCACCGCCCTGCGCGAGGGGGTAGCCGCTCGGGGCGGGCGGATAGCCACCGGTCTGGGCGGGAGGGTAGGCGCCAGGGTACCCGGCGGGGGCGACCGGCGGGTAGCCGGGGTAGGCCACGGGCGGGGCGACCAGGGCAGCGCCCCCCCAAGGAGGGGGAGGGGCCGCCAGGCCCGGGGCGGCGGGCTTCCCCGCCGCCGCCTCGCGGCTGGGGTCGGGGGGCGGATAGGGCGCGCCACACCCGAAGCCTCCCGTGGCCCGCGCCCAGGCCGCGTACCCCTCGAGCCCCGCCTCGAGCACGCGGGTGAGGTGCTCGCCGCGGGCCACCTCGAGGAGGCACGTCCGGAGATCGTTCCCTCCCGTTTGCTTGCCCGTCCCCGTGATCTCGCAGTAGGCGGGGTCGGCATTGTGCTCGAGAGCTAGGCGGACACCGCGGGCCCGCTCCTGCAAAGCCTTGATCGTCTGGCCCTGCCGACCGATGAGCTTTCCGCAAGCGTCCTTGGCTAGGTGGACGAGGACGGTGGACGCGCGCCGGGCGTGGTCGCGGGCGGGGGCCGAGGGGTCGGTGCCGAGGCCGGGGCGCGTGTCGGCCTCGACCGTCAGCAAAGCCAGGAGGGCGGACTTGGCGAGGGCCACGCGCGACGCGGCTCCGCGGATGCGCACCATCGTGGGGGTGACGGCGCGATCCAGCTGCATGTTGCACTGGTACTGCCGTTGCAGGGCTCGGATCGTCTCCCCCCCCCGGCCGATGATCTTGCCACGGAGGTGCTCGGGACAGGCGACGGACTCGGTCACCTGGGGCTCTCCCGGCACCTCGGGCGGCGCGCCGGGGGGAGCCTTCATCTCGCAGCGGTCCCGGAGAAAGTCGAGGGCGAGGTCCACCGCCCGCTGGCTGGGCCCCGTGCACAGGACGCGGAGGGCGCCGTCCGGGCCGCGGGCCTCGAGGGGCTGCAGCAGGGCCTGGGACCTCCGCACCATCTCGGGCACCGTGGGGGGGGACCCGGCGTCGAGATAGGCCTGTCGCAGTTGGGTCGGGAGGGGGGCTGGGGGTCGATTGAGGATCAAAGAGGGGCGTCGAAGAATGGGGTAGAAGAAGCTCGAAGCCGGGCGGCGCGGAAGGACCGGACGCGGGCGGCGGCGAGGTCGGGCGGCTGCCCGGGGGCCCCCGACAGCCGGCTCGGCGCGCATTCTGCGCGGGGTGCGACGGGCTGCCGCGGCGAAGACCGGCGCCGCGATGTCGTCGTACGTCGCCACCCGACGGAGGGCGCGCCGACGGGCACTCTCGTCAACCTCCACCCCGGGGTCGACCACATACACCGGTCCGCGCGGCACCCAGCGCTCGCGGCGGGGTCGCTGCAGAGGCCGCCGTCGAGGCCGCAGCCGCTGCCGGGCGGGCGCGGACCCTGACCCCCACGCGGACGACTCGCCGGGGTCGGCTCCGCAAGGAGCCCCTCGCACTGGGCCGAGGTGAGAAAGATCTCCTTCCGCACCGCGTGGGGCGGGAAGGGCACCGCGCGCAGGCCCGCCGCGGCATGGACGGTGGCGGCGTCCCCAAAGACTGCCGTGACGGGGCACTGGCGGAGGGACGGGGCGGCGGCGGCGGCGGCGAAGGCCGCGGCCGTGGCGGGCCGGGCGCGCTCCCACTGGGCCACGTCGGTGGGCCCCGCGTCGGGGTGCGCAGCCTCGGGGGCGGGGAGCGCCCCGGTGTGGACGACCGGGGTGAAGGCGGGGGCGGCGGTGGCGCCGGCCGTGGCCGGGGGGGGAGCCGCCGCTGCGGCCGTGACGGCGGCGGCGGGATCCGCTCCGGACGCCGCCCGCGTAGCCGCCGCCCCGACCCACGCCGGGATCAGACCATCGGCGGCCTCGGTAGCGGCCTTCTTCTTTTCGGGGGGGGAGGCGCCATCGCCAGGGGAGGCGCTGCGGGACCGCTTCGGGGCTGCCGACGGGGGCAGGGTCACAGCCTCCGCGGCGGCCGGCGGGGAGGGGGGAGCCGCGCCCGTGGACGGATCGGGCGACGCAGACTTCGCCGGTGGACTGTCCGTCATGGTTCAGCGACGGAGGAGAAGGAGGGGCGGCGGCCGGGACGGCGCGGCGGCGACCGCGGCGGCTCTCTTCTCTCGATCGGCCCCACGAGGGGCGAGCCTTTTTGGTTCGGACGGGCCCTTGCGGCTGGCAGCGATCGGTTTTCGAGGTGCGGGGGGAAACCCGAGCTCGTTACCGGGGTCCTCGAGAGCCCCCGCGCCGGCGTCGGCCCTCCCCAACGGCCACCCTCGCCGGCGCCAGCCGTCGGCCTCCGGCTTGGCATCGACAGAGTCGCGTTCGGACGTCCCACACCGGCGTCGAATCGCCGGACGGGTACTCCGC
>Ga0181573_10001482_pt1 | contig 22943 bp, 23 predicted proteins | sample 101ome_25_FD_148643 | JGI IMG/M metagenome (GOLD analysis project Ga0181573, IMG submission 148643) | Coastal salt marsh microbial communities from the Groves Creek Marsh, Skidaway Island, Georgia - 101409BT metaG (spades assembly) | ecosystem: Environmental > Aquatic > Marine > Intertidal zone...
AACACCACCGTTTTCGAGATGAAATCCTGCAGATTTGAGGTCTTCACGGACTGCGTGACCGTGTTGTAGAGGATGAACGCCGAAGGCAACACCAAGGCGGCCAAGCCCATCATGAAATACCGTTTGTACTTCTGCTCCTTGGCTGCGTCCACCGGCTGCGCAATGGGGAACCGCAAATAGCGAACAACCAAAGTCGTGGAGGTGGCAATCAAAATGGCGTTGATCAAGAACAAGTACAGTGCACCAAAAAAGTACCCGCCGTCGAGGTGGGCCAGGCCGTAGCCTGCCGTGCACAAAGGCGGCATCAACGCTGTGGCGATGGCTACCCCAGGGATGACGTTGTTTTTTTCCTTCCTCGAGCCAGCCAAGATTCCCGTAAGCCCCCCGAAAAAGGCCACCATCACGTCGAGGAACGTGGGGTTGGTGCGCGAAAGGAGTTCGCTCCCTGCCTCGTCGATGGGGCTGATGAGAAAGTAGAGTGCCGAAGAGAGAATGGCAATGCCCGTGGCCACGCCCAAATTGCCAACCGACTTGCGGATCAAATCGAGGTTGTTGACCCCCACTCCCAACCCAACGCCCATGATGGGCCCCATGAGTGGCGAAATCAACATGGCGCCGATGATGACTGCCGTGGAATTGACGTTCAGCCCAATCGAGGCGATGACAATGCTGAACACGAGAATCCACACGTTGAACCCACGGAATTCGGTGTCCCTTTCAATGCCTTGCATCGTTTGCTCAGGTTCGGCGAGGTCCACGATGCGAAGCCGGTCTAAAACATGGGGCCTCAGCATCGCCACAGTCTCGGCCCACCATTCGAGAAAGCCCTTTCCGGCAGGCGAACCCTGGCCTTCGTGTTGAGGTGTTTCTTGGGATGTCATTCTGCTCAAACTTTGCGTGCAAACGAACTTTCGTTCGCGCTCCAAGATTACGTCAGGAATGGTCATTGCCTATGCCCCGTGCTACGTTTTGGATGTGCCGAAAGGCCACCGTTTTCCGATGCGCAAATACGCCCTACTGAAAGACCAAATCCTGCACGAAGGAATCGTTTCCCTCGAAGATTTCTTCGAGCCTGACCTCATGGACGAAGGCACGATTCTTTTGGCGCACGACAAGGCCTACTGGAATCGCACCAAACGTGGGGAATGGTCGCGGCAGGAAGAGCGCCGCAGCGGGTTCCCGTGGTCCAAATCCATGATCGAACGGGAGCGCGTGATCATGCAAGGAACCCTCGAATGCGCCGAAAAGGCCCTGGAGTCAGGCACAGTGGCTTTGAACATTGCCGGTGGAACCCACCACGCCTTCGCCGACCGTGCCGAGGGATTTTGCATCCTGAACGATTTCGCCATCGCCGCCAAGCACTTGCTCCATGCGGGTCGCATTTCGCGCGCCTTGATCGTCGACTGCGACGTACACCAAGGCAACGGCTCCGCCTCCATCCTTGCTGACGAAACGAGGGTGACGACCTTCTCCATGCACGGCGCATCCAACTACCCGCTTCACAAAGAAACGAGCGACTTCGACGTCGCACTTCCAGACGGCACGTCGGACGACACCTACCTCTCCTTGCTGTCTTCACATCTCGACCGGTTGTTGCCTCTGAAAGGAAACGCGCCCGACATCGTGTTTTACCAATGCGGTGTGGACATTCTCGAGACGGACAAATTGGGCAGGTTGGGCATCAGCATCCAAGGATGCATGGAACGGGATCGCCTGGTCCTCGAACGTTGCGCTTCCCTCGGGATTCCCGTGGTTTGCGCCATGGGAGGCGGCTACTCGCCTGACGTCAACACCGTGGTTCAGGCCCACGTCAACACCTTTCGCGTCGCACTCGACGCGTGGACGTGATTCCCCGACTCAGCGCGCCACCACGAGCGGAGTGGTGCCGACGTCGGTTTTCACTACGTACCAACCCGGCGCCAACGATTCCCAAACCACCTGCCCGCCTGCCGACGCGCTTCCGCGCTCCAAAGTTTGGCCCAAGGCGTTGACCAAAGACCACTCGGTGGCACGTTCAAACGTGGCAAAAACTCGGCCGGTCGAACTTGCCGGATTGGGGTACACCGCAGGCGGTTGCCAGGCGGACTCGTCAACGTCCGTGGCAGCTGTGTAGTCGTACTCGCCGCAAATCGGCACGTAGTTTTCACACGACCACTCCCCCAGCTTCCCTGCCAAGGAACTCAGCGTCAAATCGTACGTGGTCGGGTCCACCACGTGAGGCACGTGGTCGGCGCCGTCCACCGTGATGAAACAGTTGTCCAAGCCGAGCTCGTCGGCTTTGGCGTGCACGATGGAACTTCCGTCCACGTCAATGATCGGAATTCCGAGGTACACAATGTCCCCCTCGCCGTAGGGAACCGTGCCGTCCGCCGTACCGTGAATGCTGAACACCGGCTCGTTTTCACCCAGGTCCATGAAGTCCGCCGTTTGAAGGGCTCCCGCAATGCTGAACACGGCCTTGACTTCGCTGCTGTAGCCGGTGTTGCCCGACAACCCCTCGAGGCCTCCTCCCATCCCAGGATCGGTGACGTCGATTTGGGCAGGAATTTCACTTTGGTCGTCCACGTAAGCGTGATGCAACGCGATGAATCCCCCGGCACTTACCCCGCCTAAAAAGATGCGCGACGTATCCACGTCGTAAGGGTTGCCGTAGTCCATGGACTGGCGGAAGTAGCGCACCGCAGCGCGGCTGTCATGCATGCCACGCCAAACCGCTTTGACAAATTCCGTTTGCAGGTCCCCAAACAAATCCACCCCCAAGCGGTAACTCATCGAGGCGACCACGTACCCCATGCGCGCCAGATCTTCGCACAAAGGCACCACATCCACGCCGTCGTTGCTTCCCGCCACAAAGAAGCCGCCGTGGGCCATCACCACCAACGGACGAGCCTCGTTCGTGTCTCCAACCGGCGCATAAATGTCCAAAACGAGGTCCTCAGGCAAAAAATTCACGTTGATGTTTTCTCCATAGGGCACGTCGTAATCCACCTCGATTTCATCAAACGCACCGGTGTAGCGGTAACGGTATCCGTCGCAGTCGTCCTGGGCAAACAGGGGATACGCAACTGAAACGAAAAAGAAAAGGCCGGTTACGGCATGTCGAAAAGGCACATTCAAGCGGGTCATGTGAGCGTATTTGGGATTCAACAAAGAGCACGATCCAAGGCAACAAGCGTCGTCTTGTGAACGTTCACAAGGTAGGAAGTCTCTTCCCCAAATTGTCACTCTTTCCGAGAGAGTTCCGCGTACTTTTGCCGCATGTCAACACACCGCATTCTTGTCCCTGTGGACTTTACACCCGTCAGCATCACTGCTGTGAATCACGCCGTGGCTGTTGGAAAAGCACTCGACAGTGAGCTTCACCTGCTTCACATCGTGGCCAAAAAAACCCACTTTAGCGAAGCACGAGAACGCCTTTCGCAATTTGCTTCAGAGCACTTGAAGGGATTTGCTGGCACCGTAAAAACCACGGTGAGAATCGGCAACTTGTTCGACGACATCGACGACGTCTCGGTCGAAATGGACGCCAACTTGGTGATCATGGGAACTCACGGCATCAAGGGCATGCAATTCATCACCGGCGGGCGGGCCCTGCGTATTGTTCGCGAATGCTCCGTCCCCTTCATCATCACCCAATCACGCCCAATCCGGGAAACCGGTTACGACGACATTGTCGTGCCGTTGGACTTGCACCAAGACACCAAGCAGAAGCTTGCCATTGTGTCAGAAATGGCAACGTACTTCAACGGTCGAGTTCACATCATCAGCCCTGCCGAGACCGACGAGTTTTTGCAAAACCAGCTTCGTCGCAACGTGGAGTTCGCTTCGGACTACTTTGAAGAGCGTGGCATTCAATACACCACGAAAATCAGCGAGCACGATTCAGGCGCCTTTGTCAAAGACGTCATCCGGTACGCAGCATCCATCGAAGCAGACCTCATCAGCATCATGAATTTTCACGAGAAGAGTTTGATGGGGATCTTGGGAACGTCGTACGAACAGCAAATCATCACCAACGAAGCCGAGATTCCTGTGCTCGTGCTGAACCCTTTCGAGACACGCATCATTCGGCAAACCCCGTTCTCTTTCTGACAACGTCCGATTGGATTCGGCGCTCGTCTTGCAACGTGGAAGTGTGTCCAGGGCAACGTGAATCAATGCAGTCCGAGGATCGTGGCGGTCTCCGGCCCCAATTGGACTTTTTCTCCGAGCACCGCACCACGCCACGCTTGCGCCAACGGCGCCTCGTTGCTCACGGAGAACACCACCACGCCATCCACCTGCATGCGTCCCAAGGCGAGGCCCATGAGTACCCACGGTCCGTCGGTTTCAACCAAGACGCCCGGGGCAACACGCATGGGAGTCCCGTTACGCTTTAGAACGAAGTCCAATTCCAATCGTTGAGCTTCGATTCGTTGGAGTGTTTCGTTGACCTGCCGCATTTCTTCGTGGACCCGGGCACGTCCCGTTTCGTGTTTGTCCCCGGCGGAGCTTTTGGACTCCGACTCCAAGGCTTCTTGGAGAGAACGCAAGCGGTCCGAAGCTTCGGCGCGCTGCGCTTCCAGATGCGCGGACACCGCATTGACGATTCGTCGTTTCATCCACTCGAAACTACGTCGCGACGACCACAACTTTCAGAATTCTTGACATTCACCTGACCGGTCTCCAAGAGATGGGCACGTAATTTTGTCTGCAAAATTCGTATGACTTCCTTTTCAGACTTGACCGGTGCGGTCACTCAAGACCTGCAGAAAAACCTGTCAGCCCAAGACGCGTTTCAGTGGCTCGTCGAAGGGCACAACCGGTTCCAACAAGGTCAGCCGCGCAAGCGAGATCGCAAAGCCATGCTCGAGGGAGCGTCCCAAGGGCAATTCCCCTATGCCGCAGTGCTTGGATGCATCGACAGTCGCGCGCCAATTGAGCAGATTTTTGACGCTCAAATTGGGGACCTTTTCGTTTCGAGGGTGGCCGGAAACGTCGTGAATGCCGACGTGCTTGGATCGTTGGAGTACGCTTGCAAGTACGCTGGCACGAAGGTGATCCTTGTCCTTGGCCACACCTCTTGCGGGGCCGTCGGCGCGGCGTGGGGAGGGGTTGAAGACGGAAACATCACGGAACTTCTTTCCAAAATCCAACCCGCCGTTGCCACAATCAAGGGCCAACGAGGTGAGGAAGCGTCTGCTGAAAACCTGAACGCGTGCGTGGCTGAAAACGTGAACGTGATGTGCCAAGCTCTTCGTGAACAAAGCGAAATCTTGGCGGGTTTAGAAAGAGAAGGAGGCTTACTCATTGTCGGAGGGGTGTACAACGTCGCCACAGGAGAAGTAACCTTCAAGAAAAATCCTTGATCGTCCGTGAATTCACGTCAATTCCGATTCCTAGCTTCGGCAACAAGTCTGCTTTTGTGGCTGTTCACCTTGGTGGTGCCGTGGATGGCATTCCCAGATGAGGCAGGGATGTGCTTGCACGAAATTGAGCACTCAGAATCGGAATCGGAAAGTGAAGAGTGGCTTGCAGAGTGGGATGAGTCGTGGTTTGCCGCTGGGTTGCTGGCACTCGAGACACAAGACCTCTGGCATGTAGCCCACTTGCACAACGTGGAAATTCTTGAGCAATTGAATGCCCAGCCTCTGCTGGATCCCCCGGAAGCGTAAACCTGAAGTTTGTGTGCGCAGAGCCCTGCTCGACGCCCTTTTCACTCGCTGTTTTCGCATTTCCAATCTTTTCTCATGTTTCAGAATCTCGGGCGTGACCTGCCCTCCTCCGTTGTTGTTTTTCTTGTTGCGCTCCCTCTTTGCTTGGGCATTGCTCTCGCCTCGGGTGCGCCCCCGCTTGCCGGACTGATCGCCGGCATCGTAGGCGGCATTGTCGTGGGCTCCCTCAGCGGTTCTCCCCTCGGCGTGAGCGGTCCCGCGGCAGGCTTGGCCGTCATCGTGCTCAACGGAATCGAGAGCCTTCCTTCTCTCGAAATGTTCGCCGTCGCAGTCATGATCGGCGGGTTGGTTCAAGTTGTCCTCGGGCTGTTGCGTGCCGGGGTCATTGGGCTGTATTTTCCTTCCGCGGTGATTCAGGGAATGCTTGCCGCAATCGGCATCATCATCTTTCTCAAGCAGCTGCCTCACGCGGTTGGTTTCGACGAAGAGCCCGAGGGGTCGCTTCAATTTGCCTCCGACGCCACCCACAACACAGCCTCGGACTTGATGATGATGCTCGACTCCTTCCAGCCGACTGCCATCGCCATCTCGTTTTTGGGATTGGCTCTGCTTCTTTTGTGGGAGACTTCCTTCATGAAAAAGCAGTCTTGGAGCCAGTTCCTGCCGGCGTCGCTGTGGGCCGTGGCTTTTGGGGTCGTCATCAACTTGATGACCCAAGGAACGTCATGGGAACTCTCGGCCGACCACCTCGTTCAAATCCCGATGCTGGCAGAAGGTCAAGGACTAGGGTCTCTTTGGAACATGCCCGACTTTTCGGCGTTGGGACGTGCGGACGTTTGGACCTTGGGCATCACCTTGGCTATCGTGGCCTCGCTTGAGACTTTGCTGTGCGTGGAAGCCACGGACAAACTGGACCCCCAACAGCGTGTGACGCCCCCCAACCGAGAGCTGTTCGCCCAAGGCGCTGGAAACCTTCTGTCTGGCTTCCTCGGCGGGCTGCCGGTAACCCAAGTAATTGTGCGCAGTTCCGCGAACATCCAAAGTGGGGGAAAATCCAAGCTCTCCGCGATCGTCCACGGATTTTGGCTGCTTCTCGCAGTGTTTGTCCTGCCTGACCTCCTGAACATGATTCCACTTGCGAGCCTGGCAGCCATCCTGCTCGTCGTTGGCTACAAACTGGCCAAACCCGCTACGTTTGTTCGGATGGCAAAGCACGGGGGACGACAATTCTTGCCGTTTGTTATCACCGTGATCGCCATCGTGATGACGGATCTTCTCACAGGCATTGGCATCGGTTTGGCGAGCGCCATCGTAGCCATCCTCTGGGACCACTACAAGCGCCCTCTTGAGGGCCTTGAACGTGACGACGAAGGCAAGCGTTGCGTCTTGACGTTGGGCCGTGAAGTGACCTTTTTGCACAAGGCCGGCATCCGTCAGGCGCTTGCCGATCTTCCCGTGGATTACCACGTCGAAGTGGATGCTCGCTCAGTTCTGATCATGGATCCGGACGTGGACGACATCCTGGCGGACTACCAGAAAAAAGCCCAGGATTTGGGCTTGGACTTCACGATCCACAGGTAAGCCCAGGAGATCAGGACTTCGCCCCTTGGGTGAGCTCGCGAAGCTTACGCATTTCGAGGTCGTCCAAAGGGCGGTACTTCCCTGCGGGCAAATCGCCGAGTTCGACGTTCATGATGCGCACGCGCTTCAGGCGTCGGACTCGGTAGCCCAATTCCTCACACATCCGACGAATTTGCCGGTTCAACCCCTGTTTGAGGATGATCTTGAACGACTGTGCTCCGGTCGCTTCCACTTCGCACGGCAGGGTCACGGTGTCCAAAATGGCCACTCCTGAAGACATTTTCTCCACAAATTCCGCAGTAATCGGCGCATCGACGGTCACATGATATTCCTTTTCGTGACCGTAACGCGCCCGAAGAATGTCGTTGACGATGTCCCCGTCGTTGGTCAAGAAAATCAGGCCCTCACTCATCTTGTCTAGCCTGCCAATCGGGTAGATGCGCGTCGGGAAATCGATGGCGTCGATGATGTTGTCCTTTTCGCGTCGCGTGTCGGTGGTGCAAACGATGCCCACCGGCTTGTTGTACGCAATGACGATGCGCTCTTGGTCCGAAGTCGCGACACCCACCCCGTCGACCGCCACCCGGTCGCCAGGCTGCACACGAGTCCCCATTTCCGGAACAACCCCGTTGATGGTGATCCGTCCTTGCTCGAGCAAGGCGTCTGCAGCACGACGAGAGCAATGCCCCACCTCGCTGAGGTACTTGTTGATTCGGGTTCCTTGGGATGCGTCGTTACTCATGGTCGCCAAAGGTCGTGAATGCCACTTCGCGGTGCAATCCGCGCCGTAACTTCGAAACGTGAATCTCGCAGACAGCACCAGCTCCCCCTTTCACCTGGTCCCGCCTTCTTCCTTGGCTGGCATCAAAGGCCTGGAATCACTCAAACGCGAGGCACGTGCTTTCTTGGACTTGATGGCCGAGGATTCTGTGGCAGGAGCCTGGATCCCGGACGTCACGACCCGGTGGAATGAGATTGAATTAGAAATTCAAGAAACAGGAACTTACACCCACACAAAGAGAGAGTTAATATTCGGATGTAGGGTTGCTTGGCGCAACTCGAATCGGTGCATTGGAAGGCACTTTTGGAGAACCCTCCACGTCAACGACGCCCGAGACTGCACCTCGAGTGAACAGGCCTTAGCCCACCTCAAGAGGCACGTCAACGACGCCTTCAACGAGGGCCAAATCGCCAACGTCATCACGGTGTTTCCTGCTTGGCGACCGGGCATCCCCCACCCCTGGCGAATGCTGAACCACCAACTCGTTCGTTACGCCGGATTCCAAAACGAGGACGGCAGCGTGCTGGGAGACCCTGACAGCGTGGAGTTAACCAAGTACTGCCTCGAACAAGGTTGGAACCCACGGAAAAGCCCTTGGACTCCTCTTCCGTGGGTTCTGCTTGAGGACGAGAAGGCCTTGCTGCCTCACGACCCGTTCGAAACAGATGGACTTTCCCCGCACGAGGTGGCGATCGTCCACCCCGACTTTCCTCAAACCTCTGCGCTCGGGCTTCGCTGGTACGCCGTACCCATTTTGGCCGACATGGCGCTGAAGATTGGCGGAATTATTTACCCCCTCGCTCCGTTCAACGGCCACTACCTGAGCACGGAAATCGCTGCAAGAAACTTGGTGGATCCAGACCGGTACAACGCCCTTGAATCTTGGGCAAGAGCATGTGGCATTGACACCGAGAGCAAGCGAAATCTTTGGAAAGACGAAGCGTTGGTTCGCCTGAACCAAGCCTTGGTGCACAGCTTCGACAGCGCCGGGGTGACCGTGGGCGACCACCACGAATTGGGGCGTGCTTTTGAGCAATGGTGCCAGGCAGAACAAAAACAGGGGCGCGACGTGCCAGGCGACTGGTCGTGGTTGACGCCTCCGATGTCCGGGAGTTTGACCCCGCAGTACCACAGGCACTTCAACAACACGGTCGTCACCCACACGAACTTCTTCTACCAGGAACCGGCCGCGGTTCGGGGATTGAAGTTTGGCTCGGCCGCGAAAGACACGCAACGTTTGCTGGCGGGGGACGCTGTGGCCGAAGACCTCGTTCCTAAGAAATGTCCCTTCACCTCCCTTGGAAAACACCTTCAATCCCTTTGGAAATGAACAGCCACGAAATTGATTACACGCTCTACGGCGACGACTTGCAAGCCGTTGAAATTGAATTGGACCCGCAAGAAACCGTCGTCGCAGAAGCCGGCGCCATGAATTGGATGGAATCCGACATTGAGTTTGAGGCGCGCATGGGCGACGGCTCAGAAGCCAGCACAGGGATTCTCGGTGGCCTGATGTCCGCAGGCAAGCGCCTGCTCACGGGCGAGTCGTTGTTCATGACGCATTTCACCAACCGGGGTGTACAGAAACGTCGCGTGGCGTTTGCCTCTCCCTACCCGGGCAAAATCATGCCTGTGAATTTGAGCCAACGTGGCGGGACCTTGATGTGCCAAAAAGACGCCTTCCTCTGCGCCGCAAAAGGAACGAAAGTCTCCATCGCCTTCAACAAACGACTTGGCGCAGGCTTCTTCGGGGGCGAAGGATTCATTCTTCAGAAACTCCAAGGCGACGGCATGGCCTTTCTTCACGCCGGCGGAACCGTGGTGGAACGCCACCTGAACAACGAAACGCTGCGGGTGGACACCGGATGCATCGTGGCCTTCTCAACAGGAATCGACTACGACATCGAAGCGGCAGGCGGGCTGAAATCGATGTTCTTTGGCGGGGAAGGGTTGTTCTTGGCCACCCTGCGCGGGACGGGGACCGTGTATTTGCAGACGCTCCCGTTCAGCCGTTTGGCCGACCGCATCCTCCGCAACGCTCCTTCGGTGCAAGGCAAATCCAAAGGCGAAGGCTCCGTGCTCGGCACCCTCGGCCGCATGGTCGACGGGGACAATTTCTGACCTCGCTTCGCACGAAGCCCCGGTCATTCCGAGAAGACCACGGTCTTGTTCCCGTGAATGAACACGCGGTCTTCGAGGTGCAAGCGCAGCCCGCGAGCGAGCGCCTCTCTCTCACACATGCGCCCCTTCCGACGAAGGTCCAAGGGGTCGTCCATGTGAGAAACACGAATGACTTCTTGTTCGACGATGGGTCCCTCGTCCAAGTCTGCCGTCACATAATGGCATGTGGCGCCGATGAGTTTAACTCCACGCTTGTAGGCCTGGTCGTAGGGACGCGCACCGACAAAACTGGGCAGAAAACTGTGGTGGATGTTGATCATCCGGCCGCGGTGTTTGTCGATGAGGGCCTGTGGAACGATTTGCATGAACCGAGCGAGCACGGTCAATTCGACGTGGTGCTTGTCGAGCAAGGATTCGATCTCGGTGAATGCTCGGGACTTCGATTGAGAAGTGAAATCGACGTGGTGAAACGGCACACCGTACCATCCCGCGTATTCTCCCATTTCAGGGTGATTCGCGATTACGCACACGATGTCGCAATGCAGCTCCGCGCTTCGCCAACGTTGCAGCACGTCTACGAGGCAGTGAGGCGCCTTGGTGGCCAGCAAGGCCACCTTGGGCCTGCGTGAAGCCGAGGTCACACGCATGGCCAAGGACAATTCGCTCGTCAATTCAGACAACCCATCCTGCAGGTAAGGCACACTCCATTGTTCGAGGTCTTCGAATCTCGCATCCGGGGCAACCTCGTAGCGCATGAAAAAATGCCCCGAGTCGGCGTCGGAATGTTGATGTGCATCCAAAATCGTCGCGCCCAATTCGGCAAGCCGAGTGCTGACTCGCGACACCACGCCACGACGGTCGGGGCAATCGAGCACAATGCGGCAAAGCCCGTCTCTCCTCTCCTTCATGCCACGGAATGTACAAATCACATCATTACATTTTGTCTACTTTTGCCGCCACAACTACCTGTTGACATGAAAAAAGTAACCTACTTGCTCGGCCTCGTGGCCGCAGCTGCAGCCTTCACCGGTTGCGAAGAGCCGCTCGCATGCGACGAGGGCAACAAAGCCACCCTGACGGTTTACAACTACACGGCGTGCACGCCTGACATCGTTGTGGACGGCGAGGTGATCGAGGAAGACTTGGGCGCAACCTTCATCGAAGGCGTGCCCGGCGACTCTGTCGTGATCGAACTCGACGAGGGGTCTTACCTCATCAAAGCCGACTTGCCGCTCATCACGCTTTGCACAGAGCGCGACACGACCATCGAGACGATGTGCGGAGGCAACTACACTTGGAATTTCCAGTGATTCCTCCTTGTCACTAAAATAAAAGGCGCCCGAGGGCGCCTTTTTTCATGTCCGAACTTGGGGCGATCAATGCCCCAAAAGTTGAAGTTTCGCGCTCCGCACCGTGCCAGTGGAGGTACTGAGTTGGTAGATGTAGGTGCCCGCCGGAAGGCCCGAAACGTTATAAGCCTCGAGGTGCCTGCCACTCTGCATCGATTGTCCGTCGATCCACGTCCTCACATCGCGTCCGTGGAGGTCGTGCAGGGTCAAGCTAACCTCGGCAGGCTGCCGGAGGTGGAACCCCACCTTGACCTGTTCCGTAGTCGCCGGGTTGGGCCAAGCCGGGAACAAGTTGTCGTGCTGGTAGACGACCATGGTGTTTTCATCGGTGCTTGACAACGTGAGGTCCTCGTCCCCCTCTTCGTACGGCACACCTTGCAAGAACATCACAAACATCTCGTCCGTGGTGAAGTCGCCCCAGGTCATGTTTTGGGGTGGGTCGCTTGGATTGAACGGATTATCGCTGGTGTTGTCGTAAGTGCAGAACGCCTCGAGTACATACCCCGCCGGGATTTTCAGGAGCTGAGGGAACGTGAATACCCCTTGCCAGTTGAAATCCCATTCGGGAATGGAGATGAGTGGGATTGTGTCTTGTGCGTCCGGTGAGCGAGCAAAAACCTCCCAAGACTGGCCCAACAAGTGACAATGAGGCGTCACGGAGATGAGGCTGAAGTCGTCCCCGACCACCACCTCGGCGTGGAACGTACTGACTTGGTTTGCCGGGATGAAAAAGGGGCTGTCGAGGTACTGGGGCCCCATGATGAAGGTCTCGACCTCACGCTGGATGGGCGCTTCTGCGAAAAACAGGTTGATCTCGGTTTGGTCTACTTCGTCGACGGGAGAAGGGCCGTAGTGCATTTGCAGCAAAAGGTGGCTCCCCGGCTGAGCCACGTGACCCAACGTGGGAGGAAATTCCAGGGGTGGCGTGCCAGGAACCCACCCCCCAAACAAGAACTGATCGACGTCCACCCCGTAGTCACCGAAGCTCTCGTACCCTGGGTTGGGGTCTGCGGCGTCCATCGCCAGCGCTTGGGCAATCACCGAGGGGTTGTCCGTGTACCCGATGAGCGCGTGGTGGTCGACAGCGTTGTTTCCAGGACGCACTTCCACAGCCGCGATTTCGGTCGGCTCCGTGAAGCCCGTGGGGATGACAAACACTTGGTATTGGTCCACCATGTTGCCCTGATGCGTGAAAGGCTCGGGCATGCTCAGGACGAGGTCGGGCTCGCCGATTTGGCTTCCCTCGGGGAAGTTGGGAAGCCCGGGGTTGTCGGCCGGGTTCCCTTCCGGCATTCCGTCAGCCACCCACGCGCTGATGAGGGCCTTTTGGTCGTCGGTCAGGAACCGTTCGCCACGAAGGGTGCTGTAGTTGTGGTCGGGCGTCCAAGGCGGCATGTAGTTGGTGGCCGTGACGTACTCGATAAACTCGCCATACGCCGCCACTTCGGCGTAGGTCGTGAACGGCATGGGGCCGATTTCACCTGCGCGGTGGCACTCCGTGCACTGGGCGTATATGATGGGAGCGATGTCCGCGTGGAAGGTGTATTGGGCTGAAAAGGCCGAGGTAAAAAGCAATCCGCCCAGAACAGCGCTTATGTGTGATAGAGAATGCATGGGTTCAAGGTAGGCCTGAAGAAAAAGCCCGTCAACTTTTTATGGCCTCCTGTGGTTCTTTCAAAAATCAAGCTTGTGAAATTTTCATCCACTTCCTCCCTGGCTTTGACTGCAGTGCTCTTTGTCCCTGCGGCCGCGTTGGGCCAAATCACCTACGGTCTCCAACAAAACGTCATTCCCTGGCAAGAGGGGCTTTACCTCGCCGGGTACGACGTCCTGAGCGACACTTGGGTCTGGGCCGACACATTGGAGTACGCGGAGGCGTTTGGCCTCGGGTCTTCCACGTACAACCATGCGGAGGACAACTACGTGTTTCTCGGCGTGCCCTCCGGCAGCCTAGGTGGGTTGCAATGGATGGAACATCCGGTGGATGGCGAGGCGCCACCCTTCGCGACTTCGTTTGAAGGCACCTTGCACAGCATCCACCACGACATGCAGGCGGATGTTTTTTACGGCTTGCAGGGGTACGGACTGGACAGCACGTGGGTGGATTGGGGCGACGGCAACGGCTACTGGGAAATCAACAACTGGGCGACGCGAGTGGTGTCCATCGATCCTGCACCCGGGACGGCAGTCTTGACGTCCGTGCTGGAGTTGCCTTGGCTCGAAGGCGTGGTCGCAGGGGCATCGTGTTTTGACAGCGACACGCATCGCTTCTTCATTTGGGGAATCGACAACCAAGGATCCGGGCGGTTGGTCGCCGTGGATTGCGAGGCTCAATCCGTCGTGTCAGACGTCCAGCCTGACTTGCTTTCGAACCAAAACCTCAGCGAATTGGAATTCAACATTGTGGACGGGCAGCTCTTGGGATTGCTCGCCTCATTGGACGGAAACGGCGGCGGCGACATGGAGTTGGTGTCTGTGGACCCCAACACAGGCGAGATGACGTCCGAATTGGCCCTTCCCCAAGTCAACAGTTACACGCCGGACGGAACGGTGTTTGACCAGCTCAACCGAATCTACATCCTGCACTACTATCAGGGCACGGGGATTTCGCCTCGAATTCTTTCCGTAGACGCGGGTTCCATGGAGTTGATGACGGACGTGGCGCTCGACGCCAACTTTCTCGAGTTGGAAATGAGCAACGCGCTGTTTGCGTCTCAACGTTATGCCACGGCTGCCGTCCACGTCCCCGACTCAAACAGCCTGGTCTGCTTGATGCACGGATTCTGGGTGAATGCGGCCGACTGCCCTCTGGAGGTCACGATGCACGACGTTTCAGGCCGTCGCGTTCTAGAACGGACGCTTGAAGCGGGCGAATCGCTTGAGGTGCCTCAGGGATTTGGGCTTTGGGAATTTCGCTCGGGACGGCAAATCGACGTGAAGAAGACCTTCCGTCGCTGAGGATGTCCGAACTTGGCGGCATGACCCACCGAATCCTCATCGCGGCTCTTTCGCTCCTGCCCTTTTCGACCCTTGGCCAAACCACCACGCCTGACGCCCGAGGGTTCGTGGTGAGCGTGGGCGACGCCGTGCCCGACTTCACCTTGACGGACCTCGACGGAACCGAATACTCGAGGGAGTCCTTGATGGGCACGCCGTACGTCCTGCAATTCACCGCATCCTGGTGCAGCGTTTGCCGGGCCGAGATGCCGCACTTGGAGTCGGAAGTTTGGCAAGCCTACAAGGACCGCGAAGGGGGATTCGTGTTGCTCGGCGTCGATTACGACGAGCCCCAAACGCAAGTGCGCGCATTTGCAGAACAAATGCGCGTCACCTACCCCATGTGTCCTGACGACGCCGGGGCCGTGTTTCATTCCATGGCCGCCAAAAAATCAGGCGTCACACGAAATGTGGTGGTCGACCGTCAAGGAAACATCGCGATGCTCACGAGGCTGTTTGACGAGGCCGAATTCCAGACCATGGTGGAACGGTTGAATGAACTCACCTCGGCACCTTAAAGGCCGACGAGGTTGCTGATGGAGCCTGCGTTGTACACGTTTTCGAACCCGTGCGACCGCATGAATTTCGTGGCCTGACCGCTGCGGTTGCCGCTGCGGCAAAACAGGTAGTACTTCTTGCTTTTGTCCCACGACAAAATGGCTTGATGCAGCTCACCTCCGAGCCAGTCCTTCACGTGCGCGCCTTTGACGCTGCCTGCGCTGGCTTCCGAATGCGTGCGGCAATCGACGATGACCGCGTTGGGGTCGGACTGTGCGTTCTTCACGTCTCGTGCTGAGCAGTCGGTGGCTGATTGAAAGAAAAACATGTGCTTTTGATTTGACCTCAAAGTTGAGGAGTCGGCTTCAAGCGTTCCGCTCCTCCAGTGACCAAACCACGTGACCGAGGTTACCGAATCCCGTGCGCCACCACGAACCGCGTGACGTCCCGTCCCTCGACTTGCGCGAGGTACAGACCGTTGTTCCATGAGACCACATCCAATCCGCTGGCCGGAACTTGCCCTTCGAAGACCAGTTCGCCCACCGAAGTCCAAACGCGAACGAACCGTCCTGTTGATTCAGTCACTTGGATGTTGTGGCTTGCCGGGTTGGGATACCAGGTCGGCTCGTCAAGACTCGCCACGTGGCTGGGATGCAGCGATTCCTCGCGGATTTGAAGAAACTCCTCCGCCTCTTCATAGCCGTCTACCATGTGCTCAAATGCGGCCGTCACGCCGCCGTCGTACCCGACCTCAGGCTGAACGAGCACCGTAAATCGTTCTCCGGGATAAATCTCCAGACTGTCCAAGACTTCGACCGGCACTTCACGGCCGTCGCTCATCCACAGTTCCGCATTCAAGCCTTCCGGAAAGTGACATGTGATTTTGCTGTAGGCCATCGAACCCAAACGCAAAGCCGTGGGCTCCTCTGCCGAAGCATACACGACCTCCTCTGCCAACTGGCTGCCCGCCTTTCCGTTGACCATGAACACGTCCGGACGCATGTCGTGAAACGGGAAGCTTCCAACCGGATCCAAGTTGGTTGCCACTTCGAGGTCGCTGAAGAGCCAGGGCACGTTTTGGGTCACCGCAGGACCTCCCTCGAAGAGCGTGCCGTCCGGCCGTGTAACGAGGATCATGCCGTACATCCCCATGGTAAGGTGAAGGGTGGTCGTCACGTGGCAGTGGTAGAGGTACGTGCCGGTGTGCGTCGCCGTAAATTCATAGTCCGTGGACTCTCCTGTCGACACGTAAAACGACGTGCTCGGCACACCGTCGTTGGCCTGATCAACGTCCAGTCCATGCAAGTGAATCGTGTGGCTCTCCGGACTTGGGTTCGTGAAGGCCAAATTCACCTCCTGCCCTTCAGCGTATTCCAGCAACGGTCCCGGCAACGAAATGAACCCGTCAGCAACCCAACCGTAGCCCCAAAACGGCACCGCACTTCCGTCTTCCAAAAAATGAAGCCCGTCCATTTCAGAAAACAGCTGAGGAGGCGCCATTTGGGCTTGCGTTTGGAAGCCAAGGAATGTCAGCAAGCCCAGCGCAAGGGTCCACCGTGAAATCAAATCTGACATGCTGTTCATTGCGCGACGTTCAGGTAAGTGATCATGCCCCCGGGATAAAACCCAGCGTTGGTGACGGCCACCAAGTTGTGGGCATGAACCGGATACTCGCCGGGTTGGTTGGGGTTGAGTTCCACCACGACGCATTCTCCCTGCTTGACAGGAACCGTGTCTTTCGTCCACCCCACGCGGTTCTCGTGAGCGCTCGATTGCAACACTTTAACGTGGTAGCCGTGAAAATGCAACACCTGATCCATGCGTCCTTGGTTGACGATGGAGATGTACACTGGAACGCCAACGGAAGTTTGCACGTAACTCGAAGAGTCGAGCAGGGTGTTGGGGTAATTCCGATCGTTGATGGTGAATTGACGAGGAACGTAAGGATCGTCTTCTGACACAATCTCCCCTGAAGCGGCTGTCCACGTCGCTGCCGGATCCCACTCGTTCAAGTTCCACTCGAAATGCACGTGATCGTCGTAGCCAGAGCGCCAAAGTGTGGCGAGGCCCAACGTCTTTCCTCGTTGAGAGGCACTCCAAACGCGATGCGTGGCTTCACCCAATTCTCCGGGGGCGACCGCCACTGTGTCGCCCGCAAGGACGGTCACAGGACCCCAGTCCTCTACGTCAATCATCAATGAATGCGCCGCCGAATCCAGGTTCACAAAGACCGTGGAGGTCCAGTCGCCGTGAATCGTCTCGTTGCTTGGTTGAAATTCCTCCGTGGAACAAAAGCGCAATGCAGCGAGGGTGTCTCCTCCCAAAGACACTCCCCCAGGCACAATCCACAGCGTGTCAACTTGCGCCATGACCAAGCTAGGTACGAGAACCCCTAAAGCACACAAGGTTTGCCGAATCATGCACCAAAAATACGCGCTTCAATTGACCCGAGCGAAACGGCGTGCCCGAATCAGTTCATGAAAGGCGCGAGGGCCTGCTTCATTTGGGCTTCCGAATGGTAGCCTGCCGCCTTCCACACCATTTCGCCTTGCTTGAAAATCATCAAGGTCGGCACGCTCCGGATGCCGTACGCTTGGGCGAGCGGCTGGTTGCGGTCGATGTTGACCTTGAGGATTTTGGCTTGGTCGCCCACGCTGGACGAGAGCGCCTGAAGTTCTGGGCCCATGGCCTTGCAAGGGCCACACCAATCGGCAAACACGTCCACCAACACCGGCACGTCTCCTGCCACCAAGTCTTTGAATGAAGTTCCAGCCATGCGTTCTGAGGTTTGGGACAAAGGTTGGAGAAGACACGAGAAGGCCCCGTGATGAAGGTTACAGACGGAGGTCACTTGCGCCACTCTGGCATCGACGCACTGTCAATGCTTAAGCCACCCAACCCATTGCATGTCGGGATTTCGTCGAACGTGGTAGGCCGTATTGAACCACGACACCGCAATGTGCCCCACAGTCGTGTGGAACAAGCTTCCCGTCTCCAGCGTCATCCAGCACGTCATGACGCCCACCGGCAAACACCAAAGCGTTTCTCCCTTCCCCTTGTGGAAATGGGTCACCGAATACAACAGGGTACTGATGGCCACAGCGGGCCACACCCCAATCACCGAAGCCACAGGAAAGATCAAAAAACCACGGAACATGAACTCGTAGGCCGACAAATAGAGTGTCCACCCCGCCCCGCTCCACACCATCGTGGATAAGGACCACTCCTTGGCGCGAATTTGGGGGTAGTTTTTCGCGCCCTCCTTTCCTGCAACCATCGACAGGATGATTGTGGAACCGAGCAAAGCAGCCCACCACAACCACAACTCCAACGACGCAGGCGCCGGCCACTTCACTCCCAAATCCGCCAACGACCATCCCAACGCCTCGTTTAGCACCGCCGCGGGGATGACGCCCATGGTGATGAATCCCCACAGCTTCAGCGTGAACACGCGCTTCACCTTGCCGTCGTCTCCGGACCAACGCGCGTCGAACCACGCTTGGAGGACCGGGCTGTAATGCGCCCACCAATACCCAAGAAACCCAAACAAACTCAGCGACAAAGGAACCAAGACGTTGACCTCTGCCGCCGATGGCGTAGGTTCCAAAAAAGGAAGGTTGAGGAGAAGAGTCAAAAATCCGGCATTTGAATGAGGGCGCGAAAATAGGTCCGAATTCGGAGGAGTGAAACTCCTTATTCCACAGGAGGCATTTTGCGATTTGATTGTGCTTGGGCACCACCCCCTACGACGCTCTTCCCAAAATTGCTTTTCGCCGGGGGCGAAAGGTGGCCGAACTTGGCGGCATGAACCGCCTATGCCTTCCCTCTCTCGTCGTTCTGTTTGCCGTCCTGTTGGGCGCGTGTTCTTCTTCTTTGGACGCGCCTGAACGGGGGTCGTTCCGCGTGCCAATTTGGCGTGGAGCTTCGGTCGCGTTTGACCCGTCCGTGCCAGCGGACTCCGTGCCGCGTGAGGATGGGACGTACCGGCTGGATGCGGGACGCATCCTGCTCAAGCCTGTGGTGGTCCCCGCCCGGGAACGTCGGTGCGACGTGTGGCTGGACGTGACGGTAGCGTCAGCCGGCGACCCGTGGGACAAGAGCGGCGCCGTGTTCGCCTTTGCCGACGGGGCCGGTCGAGATTACCTCAAGCGCATGCAGGATGGCGGGGACGCGGACACGACGCGGTTTGCCGGCATCGAAGCGGAAGGAAGGCGCATGCCCGCGCTGGAGCTGATGCGCTTCATCACCCCGTTTGGGGTGGGGCACTTTAGCCACACGGAACGCGCCGAAGATTACAGGCCGGAAGCCGTGGCCGCCTGGGCCGACAGCGCGCATTGGCGTGCCGACCTCTCGGGCCTTCAACCGTGGCTCGGCGCCGTCGACACCCTGTGGATCGGGGCGTACATCGACACCTGGACGGCTGAGGGCTACGCGCTGTCGGCCGAGCTGGTCGTGGACGAAAGCCCCCTGCCCTGCGACTGGGCCCCACAACATGACGTCACCCCGCTCTTCAACACCACCAAACTCGCCCACGACCAGCGGCCGTTCACCCAGCTGCCCGACTCGGCGCTCCGCGTGAACTTCACCCTCACCAGCCCCGGACAGGCCGACCTCCTGTTCTTGACGACCGGCCACGGCGGCCACAGCGGCGGCGACGAATTCACCAAGCAGCCGCACGTCATTCTTCTGGACGGAGACACGGTGAAGGCCTGGACACCTTGGCGCGACGATTGTGCAGCGATGCGGCGATTCAACCCGACGAGCGGGTTTTGGCCTTCGACCTACGTGTACCGAGGAGACACGCTGGAAGAACGCGTCGCTTCCTCCGACTTGAGCCGCTCCAACTGGTGCCCGGGCGACCAAGTCGTGCCCCGAAGGATTGAACTGGGGCAACTTGCCGCCGGTCAGCACACACTCGAAGTGGCGGTCCCGGGCGCCCAGGTCTGGACGGAGGACGAATTCAACTTCTGGAACCTTGCAGGGTGGCTGGAAGTCAGCCCTGTGCCTTGACGTACCGCATTTGAACCAAACCCCGACTGTACGACATCGCGCCGGAGCAGGACAACGACACCGGCGGGCGACCGCCCGGGAAGAGCCGAATTCCGTCGCCCAGCAGCGCAGGCACGACGGACAACGTCCACTCGTCAATGTGCTCCGAAAGTGCTGAAATGACCTGCCCCCCGCCGTCGCACCACACCACCTCGTCTCCTTCTGTCGGCGCCACGCGCTGCCCGAGCCAAACGGGCAACTCCTCCAACGTGCCAAACTCCACTCCTTCCGTGTCGGGCATGGCAGCTGCCTGGTTGGTCACCACGTAGATGGGCCACCGGCCGACGTGAGGGAATTCCCCGTCGCAGAGCTCTTGGACCACCTCGTAGGTTCGACGACCCACCACGTATCCGACGACGCGATTTGCAAACGCGCCGTAACCGTAATCTTCTTCCGGGTCCTGGACGCCGGCCAAGAAGTCCAGGTTGTCGTCCTTACCCGCCAAATACCCGTCCAGGCTCATGGCGGCAAACACCCCGATGCGACGTCCCTGAATCATGGCTGAAGGGCATCAAGTTCGTTCAACACAAAGGCCCACTTGTCGGCTTGCTCGTCGAGAACCTTCCCGATGGGCTTGCCTGCGCCGTGACCTGCGTTGGTCTCGACGCGGAGCAGCACCGGACGCGGTCCGCTGTGCGCGGCTTGAAGGCGCGCCCCAAACTTGAAACTGTGCGCCGGCACCACGCGGTCGTCGTGGTCCGCCGTCGTGACCATGGTGCTGGGGTACGTCACGCCGTCGCGCAGGTTGTGCACGGGGGAGTAGCCGTAGAGGTTGTCGAAGTCCGCCTTGGAGCTGTCCGCACAACCGTACTCTGGAATCCACCCCCACCCGATGGTGAACTTGTGGTACCGAAGCATGTCCATCACGCCCACCGCCGGAAGGGCCACCCGTGCGAAGTCCGGACGCTGAGTCATGATGGCCCCCACGAGAAGTCCTCCGTTGCTGCCGCCTGCGATCGCCAACTTCTCATGGGAGGTGTAGCCCTGTTCCACGAGGTAATCGCCGGCCGCGAAGAAGTCGTCGAACACGTTTTGCTTGTCCAAGAGCATGCCCGCCTTGTGCCAGGCTTCGCCAAACTCGCCGCCGCCGCGCAAGTTGGGCATGGCGTAAATCCCACCGCGCTCGAGGAAGGCGATGTTGCTCGCGCTGAAGCTTGGGGTCAGGCTAATGTTGAACCCGCCGTAGGCGTAGAGCAGCGTCGGGTTGGTGCCGTCCTTCTCGAGCCCCTTCTTGTGGACGACGAACATGGGGACCCGCGTGCCATCCTTCGAGGTGTACCATTCCTGGCGTGCCTCGAATTCGGAAGGATCAAACGCCACGTCAGGCATGCTCCACAGCGTGGATTCACCCGAAGCGATGTCAAGCTTGTAAATCGACGTGGGCTGGGTGAACGACGTGAAGGCGTAGTACAGTTCCGTGGCGTCCATCTTTCCGCCAAATCCTCCCACTGATCCAACTTCGGAAGGCAAGCTGACGACGCGCGGGTTGGAGCCGTCCAAATCGCAACGCACCACCCGGTTTGACGCGTTGTGGAGGTAGATGGCCCAAAGCTGTCCCCCGACCACGCTCACCGACTCGAGCAGGTCCTCCGACTCGGGAAGGACGTCGCGCCACAACGCGATGTTGGAAGGATCGCGGGGGTCGGCCGCCACGAGGCGGTACCGAGGCGCGTCGATGTCGGTGAGCACGTACAGGGTGCCTTTGACGTGCTCGACCAACGAAGAGTGGTGCGTGAAGCCCTCGACGAGCGGCATCCAGTCCGCGCCGTCCCCCTTCAGCGACTTTACGTGCAGGCTGTTGCCATCCGTTCCCGTGCTGGTGTTCAACACAACGTACTGTCCGTCCTCGGTCGTGCCGCAGAAATGGTAGCGGTTCGGCTCGTCGTCGTTGCGGAACACCAATTCATCTTCCGACTGAGGCGTGCCGACCTTGTGGAAGTAGACGCTGTGGAAGGTGTTCTCCGCACTGTAGGCCGAACCTTCAGGCGCGGGGTAGCGGCTGTAGTAGAATCCACCTTCCACCCAGGCCGCGCCCGAAAACTTCACCCACTCGAGCACCTCTCCCGTGGATTCTCCCGTGGTCAAGTCCAAGACGCGCATCTCTTGCCAGTCGGAGCCGGCGGCGTTGCGAACTTCGACGACGTAACGGCCGTCCGGCGACGCCCCTGAAAGGTTGGCGGTCACCGTGCCGTCCTCGCTCAAGGCGTTGGGATCGAGGAACACGCGCTCCTCGGCCTCCTCCGAGTCTTTGACGAAAATGACACTCTGGTTTTGGAGTCCGTCGTTTCGGGTCAAGAATACCTTCTCCCCAATGCGGCGAGGGATGCCTACACGTGGGTGGTTGAAGAGTTCTTCGCACCTGGCACGAAGCGCGTCGCGCTCCGGAAGGCCGTCTAAAAACATTCGTGCCGTGGCCGCTTGCGCCCCCACCCATTCAACGACCTCCGGGTCGCGGTCGTCCTCCAACCAGCGGTACGGATCCGCCACAGGGGTCCCCCACAGGGTGTCGACAACATCAACGGTTCGGGTCTCTGGGTAGGTCATGGATTCGTGGGATGGGGCGTTGCACGAAGCCAACGCCAAAACAAGCGCCAGCCCGAAAAACGGAACGAAGGCGCGAAAGGAAGAAACATGTGTCATTGCGTCGAAAGTACCGCAGCGAGCATGAACGGCCCGCGTCTGACAACGCCAGTTTTCAGACCAGAATGAACAACGCCAACAAGGCAATCAGTCCTTCACGCGGCTGAAGCGCAGCATCTTGAGCATCCACTTGGGAAGGGCCTTGCCCTGGGGACGCTTCCGCGTGTCGAGGTACCATCCGAGCGACTTGAGAATGGGGATTTTGTGGGTTTCGACAAACTCAATCCACGTTCCGTCGGGATCCTCGACGTAGGTGAATTGGCCGCTGGCCTC
>Ga0181573_10001490_pt1 | contig 22870 bp, 14 predicted proteins | sample 101ome_25_FD_148643 | JGI IMG/M metagenome (GOLD analysis project Ga0181573, IMG submission 148643) | Coastal salt marsh microbial communities from the Groves Creek Marsh, Skidaway Island, Georgia - 101409BT metaG (spades assembly) | ecosystem: Environmental > Aquatic > Marine > Intertidal zone...
ATCCGGGGCGCCCGGCGCGAATCCACCACTCGCGCATCGCCGCGACAAACGAGACGCCCCCGGGGCCGGGCCCCGCCCCTGCCCCCCCCCCCCCCCCCCCTCCCCCATCCCCTAGCGCCCGCTCGTGGTTGTCTATAGCATCGTACACATCGTCCGTGCGGCGAAACTGTCCCGGTCTTCGGGGCACAACGTGGATATGCACGTGAGGAACCGATTGTCCAGCGTCGGGCCCATCCTGGATGGCGAGATTGGACGCGGCGCACCCGTACCGGCCCTCGACCAGGGCAGCTACGCGCTGCGCCAGGAGCCAGACGTCGGCGACCTCGTCCGCCGACAGGTCCTCGAAGCGGGGCCGCAGCGCGCGGGGACACACGAGCACGTGTCCGGGCACGATGGGCTTCAGGTTTACCACGGCAAAGGACAACGCGGTGTGCGCGAAGATCTCGTCTCGTCCGATGGGGAACGGGCCAAAGACCTGGGGGATGAGAGGGCGGGTGCGACGAGGGCGCGACGGGTGCGAGCGTGTCGAGGCCTGGGGACTGACATTGACGGCGGACGGCGCGAGCTCACCTGATCGTCGGGTCGAGAGTCGGGGGACAGGAGGTGGAGGGCGCCGGGCGCCATCGCCGACGAGCCTGCCCGGCCACGGCGCGTGAGCGAGGGCGCAAGGGCGCGAGGTGGCTGGACCAAGACTGGAGCGACGCGAAGAAGAGATGGCACGGAACGAAAGAAAGAGCGCGTCAGAGAAGACATTCGTAATCGTCAAACCCCCCCCGCCATCTGTCAGCATCCACGATTGCGCGCCGGGGAGAACAGACGCCGACATGGCAGCGGGCGGCCGAGGCCGGGCGGGCTTGGCTTTTGGAGCCCTCTGCTGGCTCCATCAGCGTGAGCGTGCGAGAGACGGTGTCGCGTTGTACACCACGCTTGCGGCGCCTGTCGGTGCGCCAGACTGCGCCGGGACCTGTCGACATCGCCTGCCACACCCCAGCCTCGTCGGCAGTCCCGGCCGCAGGCGCCAACTTCTCGCTGCCGCCGGCGCCGGGTCGCGCCCGCCATCGCGGCCCGACGACCCCGATCCACCACACGCGGACCCCCCCCCTCCCCCCCATCCCTACTGGGCCGGGAGCCCCGACCGCGGCGGCTTGCGGCGAGGCGTCGACGTGACCTCGCGGGCGTGGGCTGCCCTCGGCCCCTCGGACCGGGTGCGAGCCATCCTCCTCCACGGGGTGCGTCCCAACGGACACCACCCGCGCCACCCGTGCTCCGCGTGTTTCCCGACGGGAAACGGGCGTGGGGTGATGGAGTGTTCGGCCTGCGCCGGTGAGGGCGTGCGGCCAGCGGCCCCGGGCGGGGCGGGGCGCTCCTTCTTCGTCGACCCCGTGCGTTGCCCGCGCTGCCGCGGCGTCGGGCAAGCGTGGGTGGTGGGCGGGGCAGGACGGGGGGAGCGGGCGCTGATCGATTCCTACTCTAACCATCTTTCCCCGCTGCCTTGTCCCCTCAGATGCGTCCCCTGCCCCGTGTGTGCGGCGCAGGAGGGCGCGGGACTGCGCCCGCCCGACCCATACGGCATCGCGTGGACCCACCGGCCGGCGCCAGGGTCACGGGCCCACCCATACTTTGAGGACGACGCGCGGGCGTGGGGAGACGCCGAGACGGGCCCCGACGGCGGGCCACCCCTGCCGCCGCGACCCGCGCCCCGGCGTCCCGCTGGCGGAGCCTCTGTGCTCGACGGCTGGTGCCCCGAGGACGGCTTCGACGGACTCGCAACCTTTGGGATACCCGCCCCGCGGATTTCTCGCCTCTACCGGCGACCACGTGACTGGAGACCCGGCATGGCCATGCACTTTCCGTATCCTCTCAGGGCCCGGGCGGAGGAAGACTGCGAGAACCGGTAGCGGGAGATGGTGAGGGTGTGACCACGGCAGGAAGTCGTTTCAAGAGCCGTGTGAAGCCGTCTCGGGACCCTCACTGTCCGCCGCGGAGGCGAAGGACGAGGTGCAGGGTCGACTCCTTCTGGATGTTGTAGTCGGACAGCGAGCGCCCGTCCTCGAGCTGCTTGCCGGCAAAGATGAGGCGCTGCTGGTCGGGGGGGATGCCCTCCTTGTCCTGGATCTTGGCCTTGACGGCGTCGATCGAGTCGGACGACTCGACCTCGAGCGTGATGGTCTTGCCCGTCAGCGTCTTGACGAAGATCTGCATGCCACCGCGGAGGCGAAGGACGAGGTGCAGGGTCGACTCCTTCTGGATGTTGTAGTCGGACAGCGAGCGCCCGTCCTCGAGCTGCTTGCCGGCAAAGATGAGGCGCTGCTGGTCGGGGGGGATGCCCTCCTTGTCCTGGATCTTGGCCTTGACGGCGTCGATCGAGTCGGACGACTCGACCTCGAGCGTGATGGTCTTGCCCGTCAGCGTCTTGACGAAGATCTGCATGGCGGCGACTTGCTCTGCGAGGGCGAGCGGTGGTGCCTACGGGCGGTTGTTTGTGCGTAGCAGGTGGTCGACGGGGGGCAGATGGCGCGGTGTCGACATCCGCGTCCGCAGTGCGCCGTCGTCCCACGCGTGCGTCGGGGCCCTGTCCGCCGGGGCAAGACTCGGTTGGCCAGGCTTCTTCCGAGGGGTGGGCGCCCCACAGCCCGAGAAAGCGCGCAGGCGCTCGATCGGGGCCCGCTCTAGAGACGCGGATCAAGAGACATCGTATATATTCCTCGGACCCACATGAGTACACCGCAGCCGGTGCGGCCCGGGAGCAGCAGCAAAAGCCGGCGCCCCTCGCGCCACTCCCGTCTCTGCCTCGTTCGGAGAGCGAGAGGGCGCCACGACTCGCTCGGAGAACGAGGAATACAGCAAGGGCGAGGGAGCGAGCGGGTAGACCCTCGGCGTCCCCGCGGCGTAGGCGGGAGGAAGGTTTCAGCCCGCGTGCAGTACCCGGCGTCCTCCGGTCCGCGTAAGACGCAAAACGGGAAGGATTTAACCATTCTTTGTCGCAAAACGCGGCAAAGGAGGCCTTGTGGCGTCGTGGGCGCCAGGAATGGCGCCCTGCGTTGACGTGCCTCGAAACGGCTCGCGCGCGGCTAGCGGCGTCGCTGGATGCATGAGAAAGATAGAGAAAGAGAATAGACGGGTGACTCGCCGGGTGGTAGCTCAGCGGAGCCAGGAGTCGTCGGGCGGTGTCGGAGGGGGGGCCCGAAGTCGCCCGCGTCGTGGCCGTGCTGTCCTCGCGTGACCCTCTCCCAAGACCCCTTTCATCGCCCTGGGGCGCCCCCATGGCGCTTTTAGTGACGAAAGTGGCGAGCATTCTCCGGTGCCGTATCGCTCGATCGCTATTCACCTCTCTCTCGTCGCTGATGGGCCGGAGGGCTTGCGGCCCGCCGGTGATGGCTGACACGGACGGTGCCCCCGACGGTATCGACGACGTGATGACCGGCGGCAACGCGGCCAGGGGCCTCGGTCCGTGGTCGACGGCGCGAGATCTAGAGGCCGCGCGCGACGATGCCGTCCGCAAGCGCCAAGAGGCCGACGACCCCCCCCGGACGAAGGCCCCGGCCCCGGCGTGGCAGCCGTGGCGGGACCCTGGTCTCCCCGCCCCCCCCCCCCCCCCCCCCCCCGACGAGGTGACCGAGGGGGCCGTCGAGGCGGTGCGGGCCCTGACGTCGAGCGACCGGAGGGGGGACCTGCGGGACCTGTCGATTTACCTCGACGATGGGCCGGGCGACGACGTCGAGGCGCGGCGGATGGCGCTGGCCCGGGAGCTGAGTCGTGTGCGCCGGCTGGACCCCGAGTGCCTCGCCGTGCTGGCGGCAGGGGCGCCGCAGGCGAGCGCGGGGACGGGAGGTGGGGAGGACATCGCGCTGCCGCCGCGCCCGTCTCGAAGCGACGTCCGTCGGAACCCTGCCCCCCATGCCTGCTCCACTTAACAAAACCCCGCCCCTGCCGACCCCCCACGCAGACGCTCATCGTGGCCGACTGTGCCGGGGTCGACGCGCGGGGTCTCTCCGTGGCTTTGCGCCTCGCGCTGGGCCCCCGGCTGGAGCGGCTCGAACTTGAGCGGTGCGGCCGCGGGCTCGTCGACGCATGGGCCGACGTGGGGCCCGGGGAGGAGCCGCCGGCTCTCGCGCCCCATCTGCGCTCGCTCCGCGCGACCGGGGCCTACACATTGACGGACGAAGGTCTGGCGTCACTGCTTCGGCACGCACCGGGGCTCAAGCGTCTCGCTGTGCCCGAGGCTGCGCGGATTGGCCCTGGTCTCTTGGCGTCCCTGCCGGAGACTTGCCCGGACCTGGAGGACCTCGATGTTTCCGGGTGCGAGGGCCTTTTTTCGCCGGCCCCAGGGACAACGTCGGCCCCGACGTCGCCCATCGTCGCCGCCGTGCGGGCTTTGCCACGCCTGTCGGGGCTCCGGCTCGACCGGCTCGGGGCCGCCGTCGACGACAAGCTGTTGGCTGCCCTTGCCGATGCCGCCCCGGACCTCGCACGGCTCTCGGTCGGCCGCGCCGAGGCCGTGACTGAGGCGGGCTTGTCCGCCATCCTCAGCCGCCTGCCCGCCCTCGAAGAAGTCGAGCTCGACGACGTTGGCGAGGGAAAGGCAGTGACGGACGCCACGCTGGAGCTGCTCGTGGCGTCTTGCCCGGCGAGTGATGATGGAAGTGGGGGGGGCGGGGCGCAGATCTGCTACACGGACCGCCCCACCCTCCATCTGACCGATACCCCGACCCTCCCACCCCCCGATGTCCCTCTCGATTTTTGTCCCTCGCAGCGGCTGAGCGTCGTTTCGCTGCGCGGCTGCCGCGAGGTCTCAGACGCGGCCGCGGCCTCGTTCGTTGCTGTGACGGCGCCCCGGCTCCGTCGCCTCGTCCTGCACGGGGTCTACCAAGCTGGGCCCCAGACGCTTGGGGCCCTTGCCGCCGCCGACCTGCCGCGCCTCGCCCATCTCGACCTCTCATGGATCGCGGCCGTGACCGACGACCTCCTCGGGCCGGCGGTGGCGGACAAGGGCCGCGCACCCGCCCTACGCGACCTCCACGTCTGGGGGTGCCCCGCATTGGGGGCACGCTTCTTGAAGGGGCACGGGCGGCCCGAGCTCACTGTGCACTGCTGAGGACGAGCGCATTGTCGAATAGTTGTTCTGTACCTCTCCCGCCCTGGCCCATCTGTCACATTTATCTATCCCCTCACGTGGTGGGGTTGTGGACGCGGTGCCAATCGACCACGCTTCTGTAGGGCAGGTCTCCCCCGAAGATGTCCAACGCCGACCCCACGGTGATGTCCACCTTCCCCCTCCCCGCCGTGCGCACAAGCTCGAGATCGTCGAGTGTGCGCGCACCTCCCGCGTACGTTACCGGGATGGGGCTGGCGCGCCCCAGAAGCTCGACGAGGTCAAGATCGATCCCGAGCCGCATGCCCTCTACATCGACGCCGTGGACGAGGAACTCGGCGCAGCTGTCGGCGAGGTCGGCGAGGCAAGCCTCGTCGACGACGAGTGATGAAAATCGCTGCCAGCGGTCGGTGACAACCCGGTAAGCGCCGTCGGGACCACGCCGACAGCTGAGGTCGACTACGACGCGGTCGCGCCCGCCAGCGGCCGCAACGAGGTCGGCGAGCCGGCCCCGGTCGAGCTCCCCGTCGACAAAGACGTGCGACGTGACGATGACGTGGGACGCGCCGGCGTCGATATAGGCGCGAGCCGACTCAGGCGTCACGCCGCCGCCGACCTGGAGACCGCCAGGGTAGGCCGCGAGGGCGTCGGCGGCCGCTTTGCGCGTTCCTTCGTCCTGGCCCAGCAGGATGACGTGGCCGCCAGGAAGGGCGTCAGCTGCGTACATTTCTGCGTACTCGGCCGACGAGATCTCCGACACGAAGTTGGTAGTTGGCGCCTTTTCGCCGTCTAGGTCCGAGAGCGTCGACCCGACAATCTGCTTGACCTTGCCGCCGTGGATGTCGATGCTGCGCGCAGGATGGAGTGGGGGGCGAGGGTCGGTGGTGGTGGTGCAAGGGTCAGTGACGGCTCTTTCGAGGCTCGTTAGCGTCTAACGTTAACGGTACACGCGGAGACAGATGCAGAAATCGCGTCGGGACGAAGAAAAAACAATTTTGATGGGCAAAAATCGCGTAGTGTCGCTGTGTCGCCCACCGCCGGTCGCACTTGCCACGGCCGGAACGCCACGTGGCACGGCAGCGGACCGCGGCGACGAGGTGCCCCGACGGGGCGAGAGCTCGCGCTAGTCGACGCCACAATCGCCATCCTCCTCGCCCTGCCAGACGAAACACGAGAAGAGGGGCTGCGGGCTATAGCGTTGGGTCGGCTCTACTGTCCCCCGGTCGTCGGTCGTCCCAGCGGTCGAAAAGCCCCGTGGACCTTCCGACGAGCAACGATGTCCCCCCACGCGAAGTTATCCACGACGAAACACCTCTCGAGAGGAATTAAAGCCGCGGGTTTGGCCTCACCGCTCGCCGCTCGTCCACGCGGCATTCGCGAAGCCGGCGCGCCGCCTGCCGCTCTTGTCGCTGCCACGTGTCGTCGTCGTCGCACCCTCGTGACCACACCCGCCGCCTCCTCCGACGCCACCATGCCGGCCGACAAGCTTCGCTGCGTTTGCTTGCACGGCTACCTCCAGAACGGAACCACCTTCTACGGTCGCATCGGATCAGTGCGCAAGGCGAGAGCGCCTCGACGACAGCGGATTGGACCCATCGGACCCGCCCGACGCTCCCCTCATCCAGTCGGTCTAAACTCATCATCTCCTGTCCCGCCCCACCCCGCAGGGCCTCAAGTCGCGCGTTGAGTTCGTGTCATCGTTGGACGCACCGTTCCCTGCGCCTTCGGCGCCGATGGTGGCGGACGACACCGACAGCCTGGGCGCAGCACAGGTGGGGGGCCTCTCGTGGTGGACATGGGACGAGACCCCCGGGGCGTCGACGCGGCCCAGCGAAATCAAGGAGTACCGCGGCGTGGAGGACGCACTGCGCGGGCTCGGTGCCTCACTTGACGATCTCAGGCCCGACGTCATCTTCGCCTTCAGCCAGGGCGCTTCGCTGGCAGGGCTCTTTTTTGCCCTCGCGAGCCCCGCGCGGGCCGCCGAAGACGCTGTCTCGGACGAGCTGACTGCCCGCGTGGCTCTGCCCACGTCGCAGCACGTGCCACGTGTCGCCATCCTCGTCGGCGGATTCCTGCCCAATGATCCGCGATGGGCTGGCGTTGTCGAGGCCCGCGGCGTCGGGGCGGGGGTGCGGGTCCTCCACGTGACGGGCGAGGGCGATATTTTCGTGACCCCCGACCGCACCGAGCGGTTCGCGGCCCTCTTTGCCGACGGACAAGTCCATCGACACCCGGGCGGACACATGGTGCCCACGGGGACGGGGGCCTTCAAGAGGGCCCTGGTGGACTTTCTGGACGCCGTTCCCTCTCCATCTCTTCCGCCCGCCCCGCCCGCCGCTCCGCCCGCCTGGCGGCCGGACGACGGCAACAATGCCGTGGTGGAGCGCGCCCTGGGATACCCTTACCCTCGCCCCGGCGGCTCTTTCGTGATGGTCGAGGGCGAGACATGGGCCATCGCACAGGCGGACGCGGGTGCGGCCTGGGGGGGCGCCGACGGAGCTTCAGTCGATCTGTCGACTCTTCTCGTGCTCCCCCCCGGTGCCACCGCGCCGCTGTTGCTGTCCGACGCGCTCCGAGACCGCGGTTTTGCGGCCACCGCGTCCACGCTCACTGTGCCACGCCGAGCTGTGCTGGGCATAGGAAGCAATGCCAGCCCGCAGCAACTCCGGCGCAAGTACCCTCCGCGGTCCGAGGGCGGCTGGGGCGACGCGAAGGCCCACGACATCAAACCGACCATCATACCGGTGCTCGAGGCCTCGCTCGAGGGGTGGGACAGCGTCTTCAGCCCCCTTCTTGCCGGGTACGGTTCACTGACAGCCACATTGGCACCCTCCCCGGGGGCGCGCCTGCGGTGCGCGGTGACTCTGCTAGACGAAGTTCAGCTCAATCACATGCACAGCACGGAGGGTGGGTATTTTTTGGTCGAGCTCGAGGGCCGGATTGCTCTGGCTCCGCCGTTTGATCCGGACACGGGGGCATGTGCGTTTGACCGCGCCACAGACCGCCTCGACAAGGTGTTGTGCTACGTTCAGAAGGACGGGCCGCTGCTTCTGCCGCAGTTTGAGGGGGCGCCCGCTCCCGTCGCGTTGGCTGAGATGGAGTGCGAGGGCCGGACTCTGACGGCGCTGACGCAGGCCAAGGCGCAGGAGGCTGCCCGCGCCACTCTCGGAGGCGCCGTCGACTCTTGTGACCTCCGCGCCTGGATCATTGAGAACGTCGGCGACGGTGACGTGCGGCGAGGGCGGTGGGAGGCCCTCGCGAGATGCGCGGCTGGCGCTGCGGCGCCGGGGTTGACGCCGCTGGCCTCTATCGACGGGACGGCGCGGCCCACGGGCGGCGCCTCCCTGACTCAGCTGTGAGGTGAACGTCAAGATTCAAATCAGAGCTCATCCTCTGTCACGTTGTTCTCCCACACCCCTGTGCTCAGTGCGACGATCAGCCGCTGGTAAAAGTGGACGCCCGCATGAAAGTCGGCGATGGCCAGGCGCTCGTCCACGCCGTGCACCCTCGACTGGATGTCCATCTGCGTCGGCATGCGCCAAGGTGCGAAGCGGAGCACGTGGCGGGTCTGGTCGGCAAGGTGACGGCTGTCCGTCTTGGCCACCAGGAGAAACGGTGCCACAAGCACATCGTCGCCCAGAGCGGCCTGCGCCGCTTTGGCGAGCAGCTGAAAGGGCGCACCGTCCGAGGACGTGACAGGAGCGGCAGGGTGCCACGGCTCTTTGGCGAGGCTCACGTCGAGCTCCAGCCCGCGAGCGAGGCCACGGACAAGGTTGAGGACGTCTTGACCCGTCGTGCCGGGCAGGAGCCGCGACGACACCACCGCACGGGCCGTGTCCGGGATGACGTTTTCGCCGGTGCCCGCCGTCATTTCTGTTACGGTGAGGGTGTCCGACACGACCGCGGCGGCGGCGGCGCCCGAGGCCGCCACGGCGCGCGCCAGGAGTCGGCCGACGATGGGCCATCGGGCGAGGGTGAGCGCCAGCGACACTATGGCTGGGGCTCTTCTCGATGCGCCGAGCGTCATGAGCATGTCTTCGACCGGGGCCGTCAGCCGGAGAGTGCCGCCTCCCGCACGTGCCACGCGCGCAGCCAAGGCACCAACGGCTCCGGTCGGAGTCGACGCCAGTCCGCAGCCGCGCGGGGGCATCGACGCGTGGCCGCCGCCGCCCGTGGCCGAAACAATAACGTCAGCCCAGCCCTTTTCGCTTGTGCCCACGAGAGCGACGGGCCCGGAGGCCAGCCCCTGGATGCCCGCGTCGAGCACGACGCCGCCCTCGTCGATGACGGCCCCGAGCCCCCTCGGGTATCGTTGGCGCAGCAGCTGCGCGACTTGCGCCGCGCCGCGCCTCCCACCCGTCTCTTCGTCGTGGCCGACCAAAAGCAGGACATCACGCCGGGGTTGCCAGGCATCGTCGTTACGAAGAGCGAGCAAGGCCTCGATCGCCTCGAGGGCGGCGGCAGCCGTCCCTTTGGCGTCGACACTGCCGCGAGCCCACACGTGGTCAGCTCCGCCTTGAGCCGTAGGGTCGGGAAAGACACTTGCCTCAAACGGCGGATGCGTCCACGCCGAGTGGTCACCGGCGGGGACCACGTCCATGTGCGACACGAGAACCAGTGGAGTGAGCGTGCGGTCTTCGCCTGGCCACGTCCAGAGCAGAGACCAGCCGCCCACGCCGAGCCGCTCAGGTGCGCCACCCTCGGACGCTGCGGCGGCCCTATGCCATCCCTCGACGAGGGCAACGTGGGCGGCGGAAAAGTGGGCAGCCGCGGCGGGGCCCACGCCGTCGTTGGCGCTGGGGTCTCCGACGGTCTCGGCTCGGAGCAGGGCGCGAAGACGGTCCACGGCAGCGTCTGAAGCTGTCGTTTCCGGCTGAGAGACGGGGCGGTGAAGAAGGGGTGTGGGGGGGGGGTGGGGATGCTCGCGGCGAGGCAGGCGCGTTGCGGCCCCTAGCGGTGGCTCACCGGGGCGGCGACGAGGCCGGCAACAAGGAGCGCAGCGGCGATTAGACTGGCTAGGGGCAATTGGCGGAGAAGTGGTCTCATGATGCTGCTCGAACTTGCCGCGGTGTGCACAGCTCGAGCCGTGGTGGCTTTGGCTCTCTCCCCGGAGAGGGAGAATTCTCGCATCTCCTCGCTTGGGGAAGCCCTTCCAGCGCAGAGTCCTCGCGACACGCCAGCCCTTCGGCTCTCCCCCAAGGGTGAGGGAGTATCAACAGAGTTCACGGTCGTTATGGGTTGCTGTTGCTGCAAGCCCAAGCGGAAGCGAGAGGTTCTATACGAGCTCCCAGCACCGACCGCGAGGCAGGGTGGCAGCGCGGCGGGCAGTTCCGCCTTTCCCGACGCCGTGGGACCCGAAGAAATGCGAGTGATCGGGAGAAACGTAGGGAACGGGTGCCGCGCGGGTTGTGCTCGACCGGCCAGCGCTGTGCCGGCCGCGCCACCGCCCCGACCTGACCAGCCGGTGGCCGCGTTCCGCTTCTAATTGGGCCACGCGACGCGAGGACCACGAGTTATATTCTCGCGACGTTGTCCAGAGACTGTCTCCGGTCTAGAAGGAGCACCCAGAGGGCCCGTGCCGATGACACCGCTCACCAAAGTGAACCCAGTTTACCATCGCCGACCGCCGACCGCCCACCGCAGCGTCGCTTTCGCGCGGCAGCGCCTTGCGGACACGGCAATGGTGGTCGTATTTGGCGACGACGGGGTTCCGTTGATGAGTACGTCGAGAGATATTCCTGTGCCCGCGGCCGGAGCCAAGGTTGATGACAGAGTGCGTGCCGAGCTCACGGGCGCCGCCGACTTGCTGACGTCGCGCGAGGCGGCGATGACGCGTGGTCTCGTCATCGGCGGGCGGCGTCTCGAGGTGCATCGGTGGCACCCCGAGGAGGGCCTGTGCTACGGGCGCGACATGAGCGGGCCGCCCGACATCGCGACGGGATGGGGTCTCGCGCGGCTGCAGGGCGGCCCGGCCGCTGCGGCCCTGGGCGCACGCGATACCGGCCGGACGCCTTCGTGGGCCGAGGGGAGGGAGGCGGCGGGGGACAGTGCCAGCAGCGGTAACGGCAACACCTGGGCGCTCTGCGTGTTCGAGATGCCCGAGGTGACAGCGCGTATTGTCCCGCTCCTGCGTGCGTTTTTAGACGACGTCTGCGGCCGGGGCGAGGCGGCAGCCGCGGCGGCCGAGGCCGATGCCGCCGAGGTCTGCGCTGACGGCAGTGGCGACGTTGACGTGGGGGTGATGCCGATTCCGGCGCCGTCGGGCTGGAACGGGAAGCCGGGGCGCTTTGCTTCAGGTCGAAAGTAGGGGGTTGCAATCCAAAGCCCCTACCCCTCCTCGGCATCAGCCGTCCACACCAGGGCGTCATCTGCCCCGATTTCCCAAAGCCCGAGCGCCGCATACTCCTGGAGACCCTGTTCCACCGCGGCCGGCGGAATGCCCGCAAGGGCGCAGGCGTTGCGGATTTCGTCCACGGGCACGGTGACCTCAGCGTCGAATCGCCCCGCTGCGCGGTTGGCCGCCTCGGCCCGCGCCGCACGACGGCGCACAATCTCAAAAACCCGGGCGGCCTCGTCGCCCGCAGGTGCCCCCCCCCCCCCCCCCCCCCCCCCCCCCCCCCCCCCCCCCCCCCCCCCCCCCCCCCCCGGCCCTTCTTGGGCCCTCCTGCGGCGGCGGCGGCCTCCTCGAGCGTGGCCTTGCTGGCTGACAGGAGCCGCCGGGCTTCCTGGACGTCGGCATGAGTAACCATGGAGGAGAGGCGAATGCGCGCCAGCGCCTGGGACAGGCGCAACACAGACATTAGGGTGCGTGGAGTGACGTACTCGCGCCCCGCGCCCTCGTGCTCACGGCGCATGTCCGAGTAGTCGGCGGCGATCTGCTCGGTGAGAGCGGGCGGCACTGAGGGCTGGAACCCGCGGGCCACCGTGACGTAATCGCGCAGCTCAGCAGCTGACAGGGGCGCAGCCTGACTCTTAGGGGCCGTGCGGTGCCGGTGGACGTGGAGGACGTGGTTGGCTAGAGCAGCGTCGTTGTCCCAGTCGGCACGGTCCAGCAGGAGCCACATGACGTCGAAGCGCGACAAGAGAGAGGCCGGGAGATTGATGTTTTCCACAGCCGACTTGCGCGGGTCATAGCGGCCCCAGGCAGGGTTGGCCGCGGCGAGAACCGACGTGCGCGCATTGAGCTGCGTCGTGATGCCCGCCTTGGCGACCGATACTGTCTGCTGCTCCATGACCTCGTGGATGGCCGTGCGGTCTCCCTCGTCCATCTTGTCGAACTCGTCGATGCAGCACACGCCACGATCGGCAAGGACAAGGGCGCCGCCCTCGAGCGTCATCTCCTGCGTCACAGGGTCGCGTGCGACAGCTGCCGTGAGGCCGACACCCGAGCTTCCGCGACCGTTGGTATACACGCACCGCGGGGCGACGTGGGAGATGTGCTTGAGGAGCTGGGATTTGGCAACGCCCGGGTCTCCCATGAGGCACACATGGATGTCGCCGCGGAGGCGGAGCCCATCGCCTAGCTTGCGTGAGGGCGCCCCGACAAGGAGGAGGAGGAGAACACGCTTGATGTCCGCGTGGCCAAAAATCTCAGGCGCGAGGGACCCCGAAAGCTTGTCGTAGACGGATACGCCCTCGGCGCGGGCCTGGTCGAGGATACGGCGTACGGTGGCGAGGGCGCGAGGCGAGGGCGCGTTCAAGACGTCGCTGTCGGCTGCGCCTGGGCCGGCCGAGGGCGCTGGCGGCGTCGAGGGGGCAGCGGGGCTGTCCTCGTCACCCGCGCCGCCGCCGGGGCCCCGCCGACCTCCGCGGGTCTCGACATGAGTCGCTCGGAGGACAACGCCCGTGAGCAGTCCGGCCCGCATTGCCCGCATCCCCGTGTAGGCCTCGGGCAGAAAGGCTCCCGTGACTGCAGCCGTCTCGCCCGGACGCAGGGTCCGGGTGACTTCACCCTCGAGGCGCACCGTCAGCGCCCGCGGCAGATGACCGACAGGCACGTGCTCGGCAAGCTCCTGGAGGCGAATCTCCTGGTGCTTGACGAAGCGGGACCCTCGCGCCATGAGGACAAGGGCCCCCTCGATGCCCTGCTCGCGCATCTCCGGCGTGGGTTCCGTCAGGGGCTTGAAGGTGCGGCCGGGAATCTCTTGGTAGACGTCGCGCTGCTCTCCCGTGCGCGGGTGGGTCGAGAGGTAGGTGGCTACGGCGATGCGGGGCCGCACGTCGGACACGCGGGTGACAACACCCTCGACTGTGACGAGACGGCCAACGGCGGCCGCGCGAACGTCGCGGAGGGGGAGGGGCTTGCCGGCCGCCCCGTCGTCGCGGACCTGGAGCTCAAAGCGTCGCACTAGTGCAGGCGGAAGCAGGCGGGACGCGTCCGCCTCGGCGAGCTGCCGGAGGTGGCACTCAAGGGGGTCGGCGTCGTCGTACGCCGTGTCGAACTCGCGCGCGGCGCGCGGGGCAAGCTCGACGGGGACGCCACGGGCGCGGGACTCGGGGTCGGGCGAGAGTAGCTCATCGGCGGCCTGAGACGCCAGCTCGACGTAGCGCTCGGCGTTGGCACGGAAGCGCTCGGAGAGCGGGCTGGTGCCGCCGGCGGAGGGGAGCACCCCTGGTGGGGCGCCGCCCATGCCCTGCTCCCACATCTCGATGTGCGACATGCGCAGCTGCAAAACGCGCGTCGCACGGACGGCCACGGCTGCCAGGCGGGCCATGTAGTGGGGAAGGTCCGCGTCAGCACAAGCAGCGGGGACAGCCCCTCCCGCGCCGGCACGACCTCTGGGGCCGTCTTCGTCGCCGGTCATCTCCGCGTCGCCCTCCTTGCCGGAAGCGGGAGCCAGGCTGAAGGAGAGAAAGAAGGATTTAAACAAATCTGCGTGGCGAGGAAGAACGAAGGTGTGCGATTCGCGGACGCTCCGCTGGCGACAATTCCGCCGTCGGCCGCGACGTGCCCAGCGCGGACGAACAGGGAACGGGGCCGCCCACGTCCCCTCTACAGCGTTTCGCGCTCGTCACGGCGGTCGACGCAAAGAAAATCGGTGGAAAATTCCTGGAACTCGCTCTTATCCGCCTGGAAGACGGCGCCGTAGTCGGTGGAGGTCTCGGGGCCGAGACCCGCCCCACCTGCGCCCTGGGGCGCGTCCATCCTCCCCGGCTAACCGCGCGTGGATGTCCGCAGGGTCGGAAGAGGGGCGAACGCCCCGTATACGAGGGGGCGCGCGTTGCTCGCGGGGAGCGCACGGATCGGGTGTAAGTTTTCGTCGAAGAGGACCCTTGCGTGAGAGCTTGCCGCCCCCCTTCCTCGAGCCCTCGACTCAACGTGGCTCCATCCGTACTCCCGCGGTTTCTACGATGGCCGCGCCGCGACCCAGTGGCGCGACGGATCGGGAGGAGGAGCCGGGCCCGTCGGCGGGGCCCGAGGACGCCGCGACAGTGCTGGGCGACCTTGACCACTACGCCGTGCTCGGCGTACCGCGCACGGCATCCACGGACGATATCCGGCGCGCTTACCGCACGCTGGCTCAGGTTTTGCACCCGGACAAGCATCCCAGGCGAGGAATAATAGGGGGAGCGGAGCAAAGGGCGACGGCGGCCGTCACCGAGTCTTGTTGTTTCGACCGACCCAATCCCTCCCTGTCTATCAACCTCTCTCGCCCTCGCAGCGCCGACCCCGCGGTCCGCGCCCACGCCGCGCGCCTCTTTGCCGCCCTCGCCGAGGCTCACGCGGTGTTGAGCGTGCCCCGGCGCCGTGCCGTGTACGACGAGGCGGGCCCCGACGCGCGGCAGCTGCTGCGGGACACAGGCACCGATCTGGCCACATGGGATGGCCGGGCGGCGGACCTGAGGGCTCGCCTCGCGGAAGCGCGGCGCCGACGCGCGGCGGGGGGGCGGCTCGGGCCGAGTGTCGCGGGCGGTGCACCCGACGTGTCGCACAGCACCACGGTCCACCTGGACGCGCGGGGGTGCTGGCCTCGCCCGCCGCGGGGGGTCCTTGACTGGGTGTCAGGCGTCGGCCCGGTGCCGACGGCAAACGACCACGGAGCCGCCATCGCCGAGGGCGACGAGGACGGTGGGAGTTCCTCGAACCAGAGGAAGGTGCAGGAGGACGAGGGGGAGGAGGAGGAGGAGGAAGACGAGGATGACGACGAGAATGGTGATGACGACGAGGACGACGACGACAGTGACGAGTGGATCGAGCCTCCCCCGCCCGGCCGGGACCCCGGCGCCGGCCGATGGCGCGTCCCCGCGCCCCGCGGACTCGTCGTGGCCACCCAGGCGCGGCTTCGTCTCTCCCCCACAATTGAGCTCGGTGCTGGCACCCAGGTGGTGACCCAGACGAAGCGGGTGCGGAGCGTGCGGGGCGCGGGCAGGGCCAGCGGTGCTTCCGTTGGCCTTCCGCTAGGCCAGGGTAACGTGACAGGGAGCCTCGACTGGGCCTGCGGGCTGCGGTTTCTCGACCACGTCCGCGCCGAGGCCACACTCGCGTCCTTCTCACGGTCAGCCGCCCGGGCGGGGCTGGGCCGGGGCATGGGACGCCAGGGTGGCGGGCGGTCGGCGTGGGCTGCACTCGACGCCGTGTCGGCCCAGGCTGTCCTTTCGAAAAACGTCGGCCCGCGCACGCAGGCCGTGGTGCAGGCAGGGGTAGGCTTTGACTCTACTTCGGTCGCCGCGTCGTATGGGGCGGCGGCCGACAGAGACGAAGGTGCGACGGCGACATCGTCGTTGCCATTGTCAGACCCCTTCCCCGCCGTGGTGCCATCGCTAGCCGCGCACCTCACACGGGCCTCGCCCCTGGGCCCCGAGGGCGCGTCAAGGCTCGACACGGGCCTGTCGGTCACGGTTGCTCCGCGCCCGACGGCCGCTGTCACGGTACGGCGGGCGGGCCGCCACGGCCGGTCGGCGTCTGCGCGGTTCGAGGTGGCGCCCCTGCAGAGCACCGTGTCCCTCTCCTTTGCCGCAAAGGCTGGATGGGGTGGCGGGGCCGGCATCCTTGGGGGATGGCACGGGGGGCTCGTGCCCGCCTGGGCTCGGTCCTGGGTCCTGCCGTGGCTTGGCCTCGCCGGTGCAGGTGCCGCTCGGGCCGAAAACGGCAGCTCGGTCGACGACGACGATAACGCCGACAGCAAAGTCGGCTCGACGGCCCCCGCTCTGGGTGAGGTCGGTGTTAAGGTCCGTGCGACGCTCGTTGCCGCCCTCGTGGCCCTGGCCCCGGGCGGGACTCTGCCCCCGGCGGTGGTGCAGATGGCAGCGGCGGGGGCCGCTGTCACGGCGACTGAGGCCAATGAGGCAGGTGAGGCGACTGAGGCGCTCGTGACGGCCGTCGGCCTCGAGTCGTTCGAGGCCTGGATCAGCCGTAGGTGGCGAAACTCGACGGCCAAGAGGCGCGGGGGGGGGGGAGATGACGCCTCATGGGGCACAGGGGACGGTCATGAGGCAGACGAAGGGGACGTGGACGATGATGGGGACGGTGACGAGGCGACGGCAACCAAAGCGACGACAACGCATCGGGTCAAGCTCGTCGGTGGGCTCGGTCCTGGTTCGAGTCTCGTGGCTACCGCGACCCACCACCACGGCGGGCACAAGTTCGAGGTTCCCGTCGTGGTGTGGTCAGCGCCCGCGGGACTCGGGCCCGGCGATGACGCCGATGCCGACCGGGACGCTGTTGCTGCACTCGCCGTGGCCCTTGCACCGCCGATCATCGCCGCGGTCTCGTGGCTCCTGATCGGCGCTCCGATTCGCAGGGGCATCGCGTCACGCCGGCGGGCCGTCGCGCGCCGTGCCGCCAGCCAGCAGGCAGCGGCTGTTGCGAGCCTCGTGGCTCCGGCGGCCATCCGCCGCGCGGGGCTCCGGGCCGCGGCGCGGCGCGGTGCCGTCGTGCTCCGCGCCGTCGTTCGTCTCGATGAAGCCACCGGCACCGAGGTCGACGTCACGCGGGCCCTTCAGCTCGCCGACCCTGCCTGCGACTCTCAGGTCGTCGTCGCGTCGGTTTGGGGCGTGTCGGGTGTTGAGGCGGGGCGCCTCGACGTCATCTGGGTCGCCTTTGGCCCGGACGGCGCCGTGCGCTTCCGCCGCGTGCGCGGGCATTCCCCGACCGAGGGATGGCGGCTACAGGGATGGGAGGGCGGGGGGGAGGACGGCACAACAGAGGAGGGCCCTGGCGGCCAGGCCGAGGCGCTTCTGGCTGAGCTGCTGGCAGCGGCCGAGGCGTCGTGAAAAGTTGAGGAGGTGGGGAGAGAGACATGGTGCGCCGTCAATCCCCGCCGGCACACTCCCGCCCGAACATATCTCTTCCGCCCGGGCCCTGCGGAGCCAGCAGGATGAAGTGCGTGATGGCTGAAAGAGACATCAGTTTTTCTTCGACTTGGCCACCATTGAGTGCTGGAACTTCTCGCGCACGCCGCGCTTGAACTCCCGAAAAGCTTTGACGACCCTGTGGCCCAGGTCCTCGGGCTCGGCGTTGGTTGTGTCGGCCTCGAGCTCGGCGGAAGCGCGGCGCGGTGAGGCGACCGGCGTTACCGCCCGTTCGACCGCGCTTGAGGAGCCGTGGGCCCCGCGCCGGTTCTTACCGCCCGCTCCCATAGAAGAAAGATGATCCATCTTGTGGTCTTTGCCCTGCGGAGAGCCGTGGGGGGCGTTGAGAGGGACGGGGGTGGTGGATACGGCAAGTCGTGGCCGTCTCGGCCGATGCCTCCCCGGGTGACTGAGCTGGTTCTTGCCATATGGTGTGGTGTGAGGTGAGCGAATGAAAGATGTTGAGGTTGATGGTGCGAGAGGACAGGGAGGGGGGGACGGAAGATGCGATTTCTCGGACCCACACCTCCTCCTCCTCAGGCGAGCCGCTCTCTGCCGCTGGTAGTCTTGGCCGCTGCTACGACCTCTGCCTCCACCCGGGCCCAGGCGGCGACCCCACTCACGAGGACGTGCCGAGACGCGGGCGGACACGACATCCACCAGGCGGCAAGAAACCTGACCTTCAGCCCCGCGCGTCGGTGGGCAGACCGACGCGATGCGGCCAATGCTCGCGACGCCGACGCGAGAGCCGGGACTACGGCCGCGTCCCCCAGGGCGAGAATGGCTGCGGCGTCGCGCGCCGGCGTCATCTCGGCGCGGGCGAGGCGCGCGGGCAGCGGGTCGCCGTCGGGCGCGCTCGTCGTCCGCCCCACAGCCCCGTCGCCGGACGTCGCCGCCGCCTGTCCGACGAGGAGCCGGCGCCACGCCAACTGAGCGGTCTCGAGCGCCGCGGCGAGGGTCAGCGGAGGCGCGGGATCCTCGAGGGCAGGACAGAGCGCTGCTAGATCGTCGGCGACGGCGCGGTCGCCCGCCGCGAGGTCGCCGAGCCACAGCCGCGACGCCGCGGCCCAGCCGTGCAGGGCCGCCGCCAGCGTGTGCGCCACCAGGGGGGACGGACACCCTGGGGACCCCGATGACGGCAGCACGGGCAATGGATCCCGAAAGGGCGGAGGCGGGACGGCGAGGTCGGCGCCAAGCCCCGCGACGGCGTCGACAACTTCGTCGTTGTCTTCGTTGTTGTCGTCGTCATCGTCCTGGGGCAGAGCGACATCGATGATTAGGGCCGTCCCCGTGGGCGACACGCCTGGAAGGGAGGCGGCCGTCGCCGTGTCCTCCCACCAGGGCCGGGGTGGAGGTCGTCCTCCGAGGGCGGCGGCGAGGAGCTCGGCGGGGTCGGCTGGCACGTCGTCGTCGGGACGCCGCGGCGCCGCTGCGGTCGGCTCGCCGTCGTCGTCGGTGTCGTCAGCATCGTCGGCACCGAGACCGACGCGATGCAAAATGTCGATCATGCTGCGGACCTCGGCGCGCGTCGCCCGACGGCCATCCCCCTCGCAGCCCCCGCCCTCGGCCCGCAGCCGCGCGTGGAGCGCGTCGGCACACGACCCATCTTGGTGCCGGTTGTAGCACGGCAACGAGCAGTACCTGTGGTGGTGCAAAGTGGGGGAAATTTCCATCATCGCGTGACGACGATGACTATCCACCATATCATCGTCCAATCTTTCATCTCATCCATTTCCTTGCCTAACGTTGCAGCGGGGGCATGTGTACCGGGAGAAGGCGACCTCGCACACCGAGCAGACGAGGGCGGCGGCGGTGGCAGCGATGGAAGGAGAGCGTGGGGGAGGGCCGGAGCCCTCCTCCTCCTCCCCAGGAGAAGGAGAATAACGTGGCGGACTCAGAATGGGCAGCAATCTGGGTCCTTTCCGGAGGAGGGTGGGCCTTGGTCACTTCAAGCGCCTCGGTCGCCCTCGGCCGTCTATTGTGTGGTCGGTCCTCCCTCCAATGACGACGCCTCCAGTCGGTCCGAGATTAGGTCGCTAGCGAGGATGACGAAAGCCCCGGTGCCTTTGGCGCGTCCATCGGAGCCCGTCCGGGGCCTGGCCGGGCAAGCCGGGCCAACGCGGACGACGCCGACACGGCGCCCCGCCCCCCTTCGGGCCTTCTGGACCCGGAAACGGGGCGAGACGCCGTCAACCTCCGTCGACGAGGCCGATGGGTGAGTCGACGGGCGGAATTGCTCGCAAGGGGCTCGCGATAGCCGTTTGGTGGACAAGGGCCAGGACGGCCGAGGCCGTCGTTGTTCCACCCCTCTCCCGGCTCGTGGCCGGGCTCCAACTGAACTTTTCGGCCTCGAATCGTCCCGCAGACCGAGCTCTTCTGGCCGCGAGACGTCATCGCCGGGGCGGGTCGCTATTCGCGCGCCGTCAACAGTCCTGTTGACGGCGCCGTCGGCGCCGCTCGAGGTCAACCGCCCGAGCAGCCCTTCCCCCCCTCCTCCCGAGCAGCCCGCTGCCGTCGCCGAGCCGGCGGCGGCCGCCGAGCCTTCCTCTGCGTCTGTGGCTGCGCGTGTAGCCCCGTCCCGGCCCGCCATCGACCTGACGGGCTTCGACCCCTTGTCGGTGCCCAAGCCCAAGGCGGCCCCCATCGAGATTGACATTGTCCGGCCCGGAATGACGACGCGCATTCTCCGGGCGACGACGGTCGTGCGCGCCCCCGCGGCGTCCGTGTGGCGCGCCCTTACGGAATACGACAAGCTGGGCGACGTGATCCCCTCGCTTGCCATCAACAATGTCATAGAGTCGTTCGGGTCGTCGGCCGCCGAGTGGGGCCTCCCCAATTGTCCCACGAACGAGGCGGCCGAGAGGGGCGAGATCGCCGCCCTGCACGGTGCAGTGGTGGAGCAGGTGGGAGAGCAGGTCGTCGCCAAATTCGCCCCCAAGTTCCGGGCGCGCGTCGTGCTCGACATCCGCGAGCATCCCACGGGGATCGCGCGGTGCCTCTGCCAGAACCACGACGGCACGGGACAGGACGACCCCGACCGGCCGTCAGCGCCGGGCCGTGAGGGGGCACCCCTCTTCCCGCGGCCCGTGCCCCGGCGCGACCCCGAGCCGGGCACGGAGTCGCGGGCCAGCGAGACAACCTGCCGGGACGTGTCTTTTGAGATGTTGTCGGGCGACTTCCAGCGCTTCCAAGGCGTGTGGCGCGTCCAGGGCCCCCTTGCTTTTTGCCCGGACGCGCCGGTGCCGGGCGCATCGTCAGCCGTGCACCTCTGCACCCTCGGCTACGCCGTCACCGTCTGCCCCAACCCGCTCTTGCCCGTCGGTCTCATCGAGGGACGCATCGAGGGCGACATCCAACGCAATGTCCAGGCCCTCAAGTCCTTCTGCGAGGCCCAGTGGGCTGAAGAAATGGCGCGGGCGGGCGTGGCGACGCGGCTGTTTTAGAGTCGAAACCTCGAGCTCCCCCCCCGCCGTCCGCTCAGCATCGGGAATGATGATGAGGGCGCGATGACTTCTGCCCATCATCATCCAAGGACAGGGGACGACGGTGGCCAGCGTCGACAGTCCCCGTCGTCCGTCAGTGGCGACGGTCGCACCACCACAGCAGCCTCGCTACTCGTCGCGCGCCCGTGGCAAATACGGACGCAGCTTCGCTTCGCTCTCGATGGACTGAGAGATCGCGCCCGGTGGGGCAACGCGAGAGAAATCGCGCACCAGCTGCATGCCGTTGGCGAGACAATGCTGGGGCAGGGGCCGCCCGCCATCGTCGTCAGTTCGCTATTCTTGGGCATCGGCGCGACCCGACGAGAGCCCCGCGCCAACTGTCTCGCTCTCCCACCTCCTCCTACCGCAGCGCGTCGCTCGCGGGAGGCGAGGCCGCGGCTACCCCCCCCCCCTCACCTCGTGGGTTCGGCCGTGGCCGCCCTCGTGCGGCGCCTCCCCGACCCCGCGGCACCCGGGGGAGCCGCGGCAGCCCGGGACGTAGCGGCGATCGCACTGCCCGCACTGGCAGTTCTCGGTTTCCGTCTGCGCCCGCAGGCCCTCGCGGCCGTCTCGCAGCTCGCCGCGTCCCCGCCCGCCTTGGCCCAGTCAAGCCCGCGGCACCTCGCGGCCACCCTCCGGGGCCTGGCGTGGCAGACGGCCTCGGACCCGCCCCGATCGCCAGCATGGCGAGAGCGAGATCAATACCGCAACGACGACGACGGCGATGGCGACGCGCACGGCCCCCGAGCCGCCCTGGGTCGGCAGGGGACGTTCTGGGCCGTCCCGCCCCTGACCCTCGCCGCCCTTCTCGACGCCGCCGCCGCGTCGTCGCCGTCTTCGTCGTCGTCGTCGTCGTCCTACCGCCACGCGGCCGAGTGCGCCATCGCCGCGGGGGACCTGGCCGGGGCGGCGGCCGACGAGGGGCGCCGAGGGCCGGCCTACGATCTCGCGGGACGGGCCGCCTTCCTCTCGGCCTCCCTCGCCGCGTCCCTCCTCGCCGCCGCACGTTCTTCCACTTCTTCGTCCCTCGTCCTTCCGCCACCCTGGGCGCTCGATCACGCCCTCGGCGCCGTCACGCGCGCGGGAGCCGCCGTCGCGGGGCTCCGAGGAGCCGGTGGTGGTGGCTCTTCCTCTTCCACCAATTCGTTTTCTTCTTCTTCCTCTGTTTCTTCCTCCGTTTCTTCTTCCTCCGTCGTGGGGTGGATGCCGCGCGCCACCCGGGACGACCTCGCCGCGGCCGTCGCTTGGGTCCGACGGGGGATCGAGAGCGACGGCTACACGTCCCCGTCCCGGCGCCAGTCGGCGGCGGCGACGGCCCTCGCCGCCGCGGCGTCGGCGGGAGGGCTTGGCCTCGATCGCGGCTCGGCGGCCGCTCTCCTCGAGGCCGCCGCAGCAGTTGACGACCCACGTCAAGCCGCACGCGTCCTCGCGGCACTCGCCGAATTGCCCGCGTCTGTCCGGCCCGCGGGGGACGACGACGCCGCGTCCAGCAGAGCAGTCGTCCTCGCCCTCCTCGAGATTTGCTGCTCCCGTCCACTGGAGCCGCGGGACGCGACGCGGGCCGCCTCGGCGGCCCGCGCGTTGGCCATCGCCCTTTCCTCCTCCTCGTCCTCCTCCTCCTGGGCCGCCCGCCTCGTCGCCCAATGCCGCGCGCCGCCCGACCACCACCACCACGGCTCGGTGGCCTCGACGTCAGACGTCGCCGCCCTCTTGCGCGACGTCGTCGTCGGAGCGGGAGGAGGAGGAACGGGAGGGACAACGAAGGGCTTCGCCGAGGGCCTGGCCGCCCTCGCGGCCGACGCCGAGCTCGACGCCGCCCGACGGGGCGCGACGGAGGCCGAGGCCGCCGAGCTCCTCGCTGCCTGGGCCGCCCTGCCGGCGGAGGCGCGCGCCGGAGGGCGACCGCCGCGCCTCGTCGTGGACCGTGGGATCTCCGGCGCGACCGCCCCGTCGCCCGAGGGGGGGGGGGGGGGGGGGGGCCGCCTGCCCGGGGGGGGGGGGGGGG
>Ga0181573_10001493_pt1 | contig 22854 bp, 13 predicted proteins | sample 101ome_25_FD_148643 | JGI IMG/M metagenome (GOLD analysis project Ga0181573, IMG submission 148643) | Coastal salt marsh microbial communities from the Groves Creek Marsh, Skidaway Island, Georgia - 101409BT metaG (spades assembly) | ecosystem: Environmental > Aquatic > Marine > Intertidal zone...
TTTATCCCTCGAGAGCGCCTGGAGCACGGCGGACTCGATGAGCGCGTCCATCTCGGCCACGGTGAGCTGGTGCGGCGTTTGATCGGCGACAACCCCGGCACCCTCAGCGACACTCTCAGCGACGCCCCCTTCGGCGCCCTCATCGGCGCCCTCCGCTTCGATCGACAGTCCAGCGACGGCGTCGTTAACGTCGCTCGCTTCCTCCCTGTCCGCCTCCTCGTCCTCATTGTCCTCCACGTCCTCGTCCACATCGTCCTCCTTCATGTCGTCCTCCACGTCGTCGTCGTCGTGCGCGGCGCCTCCCAGTGGCACGACACCTTTCTCCAGGAACCCCTCGTTGGGCACGAGCCGCGGCCGCGACGCGTGCGACGCCGCGTAGTCCCACAACGCGTCTCGGTAGGCGGTGAGGATCTTCAAGAAGCGCCCTTTGCCCCCCGCGCCCCCGGCGTCGCGCACCTCGGCGCTGGACATCTCCGCCTCGCCGACGGCGATTGGGGCTGGGTTGCCCGGCACGACGACCGCGAACAGCCGACCGCGGCCGAACTCGACGGGCGGGACGCGGCCGACGCCCGGCAGCATGAGATCGGCTCCGGAGATCAGAAACTTACTGACGGGCGCTCCGAGCACGGAAACGGGCTCGCCGAGCATCCCGGGCGCGCGCCACAGCGCAAACACGGTGGGAAACAGATCTCCCTTACCGCTGGTATCGTAGAACACCGGTTGACCGTCCCCGACGTAGATCTGCGTCCGCGAAGGCGCGGCGAGCTTCTGCAGCGACAGCTCCGCCTTCTTGGGCACCAGCGCCATCGCGTCGTCCTCGCCGGCGCACGGGAAGGCGGCGACGATCTGCTTGCGGAGCTTCTTCTCGTCGCTGCCGCCGAGCTTGTGCGCCCCTGTCGTGGGTAAGGGTTTGCGGAACATATCCCTCGATTGTCGGAGGATCCCCCTCCGAGGGAGGCGGTCGCGCCCTGAACTCGACCGCCGCGCTTTGCAGCTTTTTCATCGCGGGCTGCCGAGTCAGCGGGAGATCGAAAACGCGGCTCCGCACGGGCAAACAGTCATGACCGAGCTATGACAAAACAAACCAAGGCCAAACGGTCACGAGACGACCTGTCACGATTTGGCCAATGAGCGGCTCTCAATCGACCTCATCCACCCCCGCCTGACGCGTCTTATATCCACTGTGCGCGCTCACTTCGAGACGCGCTCGGGCCGATACGCGCATGTCCTCGTCCGGCGTTCTGTCGCTGTCGGCGACGGCCAGGGTCGCGCCCCGCGCGACCTCGGTCCGCCGCGCGCGCGCCCCGGTGCGCGCGACGCAACTCGCGAGATCCCGCGCGGACACCGCCGCTTGGGGGAAGAAATTTATGTCTGTTGAGCGCGGCTCCCGCGCCGTGGGCGTCCGCTCGCTCGTGGAGGCGGCGAACGCGGAACCCGGGGCGTCCTACGACGGCGATGACCACCACGAGGATACGACGTACGACGCCGAGGACCTCACGCATCCCGACGTCGCGATGATGAAGGCTTCGCGTGACGTTCGCAAGCCCTTCCGCGAGTTCTCCCTCATCGAAAAGGTCGAGTACGTCTTCGTCAGGTTCACGCTCATATCCGCTTGTATCTTCGTGCTCCTCGGCGTGCTGGCGTCGCTCCTGCTCTCGGCGCTGCTGTTCTCCATGGGCATGAAGGAGGTGCTCTTCGACGCCGTGCAGGCGTGGGCGGGATACTCCCCCGTCGGCCTGGTGTCGTCCGCGGTTGGTGCGCTGGACAGGTTCCTCCTCGGCATGGTCTGCCTCGTGTTCGGCCTCGGATCGTTCGAGCTCTTCCTCGCGCGGTCCAACCGCGCCGGTCAGGTCCGCGACCGCAGGCTGAAGAAGCTCGCGTGGCTCAAGGTTTCGTCCATCGACGACCTGGAGCAGAAGGTTGGCGAGATCATCGTCGCGGTGATGGTGGTGAACCTCCTCGAGATGTCGCTGCACATGAGCTACAACGCGCCGCTCGACTTGGTCTGGGCGGCGCTCGCGGCGGTGATGAGCGCGGGCGCGCTGGCGCTGCTGCACTACGCGGCCGGGCACGGGGATCATAATCACAAGGACAAGGGCGGGCACGACAGCGGCGCCGGACTCCTCCACTGATCCAGTCGTCGAGGTTCAGGACGCGAGACAAGGCGCCGGCGGATCCGAGTCGACGAGGACGCGCACGGAAGAGGGACGCGCGGAGGAGCGTCGAGACGGCGTGTCCGCGAGAGCCTCCCGGCTGAGTGCGAGTATTTTTTACGTAATAAGTTGATGTAACTCATTTGGTCTTTATGGATGGGCCGAGTCGCGTCTAATCTTCACCTGGAGGGCGCCTCGCTCTCCGCCCCCTTCCCGGCGTGCTCGTCCCTGCTCCCGCCGATCACGCCCGTGCTGTTCACCTGGTCGATCAGCCTCTCCTTGTACCCCCGCTCGTTCATGCTCTCGCCAGCCTTCTCCCAAGCCTTCTTCAGCTGCTCCGGGCTGCTGCCGTCGGTGTCGAAGATGTCGTCCCTGATGAGGGTGTGGAGCCTGTCGAACAGCTGCGCCTTGACCTGCGAAAACGCCAGCTCGAGCCGGTTGAGCTCCTGCGTCGCGTTCTTGTTGTACATGAAGAGTCCGTAGTAGAGGTCGAACGAGTCGTTGCTGGTGTTGTTCACCAGGTTGAGCAGCGACTCGTACCCCTTGGTGTTGATGGTCGTGTCGGCGAGCTCCATGCTGCCGAGCATCCGCCCGACGGTGTGCGTGATGAACTGCGAGCTCGCCGCCTGCCTGTCGTGCTCCTCGCACGACATCTCCACCATGCGACATCCCTCGTCCGCGAAGATGCCCAGCAGGTTATCGACCCGGTCCCGCCGCGATTGCTCGTCGCCCACTCGAACCTTGTCGTACACGAGCGGCAGCGCCTTCCACGAGCCCTTGCCCGAGTCGGGACCGAACATGGGGTGCAGGCACAGGATGTCGAAATCGTCGGGGAGCCGCTGGAGGAAGAGCTGCTTGGGAAACTGCTTGACGGAGAGGACGTCCGCCACGAGCGTGTTCCTGCGCAGGCGCTGCACCGGGAACGAGTTTATGGTCGCCTCCGTCGAGAGGATGGAGGTGGCGAAGATGACGACGTCGGGGTGCTGCTCGCAGAAATCGTCGGGGTCGCGGTAGTATCGCGCGCCCATCTTCTTCGCGACGTCCTCGTAGTCGCCGCGCGAGGTGGCGATGACGGCGTGGTCGTTCTGTATGAAGCGACGCGCGAGGAACTGGCCGAAGTTGCCAAACCCCACGATGCCGATCTTGAGCTTTTTGAGGCGCTTCGCGGCGCGGGCTTCGTTGTCGAAGGGCATGGCGGCGTCGAGGGCGCTCACGGCGAAGCGAACGTTAGATCGTGCCGGAGTCGACGCGCGGCACGGGACGCGAGACGCGCCCGCGAGGCAGCCGTCGCGCGCGGAGAGCGAACGACAGCTGTCCGCCCGGGAGGAATCCGTCTCGAATCGCGCCCTGGTTCCCGTCGCGGAAGCGCGGCGAGTCGAGACGGCGGACGCCCTCGGGTAGACGCGCGCGCGCGCCGGGACGCTCGAGGCGACGTGCGCGGACATGTGCGTCTGCGTCGCTGAGATGTCCGAACGTGTGGGTGGCCGCGCCGTCGTTTCTGTTTGGCGGCGCACCCCGGAGAATCGTCGAAAAGCGCCCGTCGTCTCAGTCCCGCGGCGAGCTGCGGATGAATTCCCCAGTGGCCACGCGCGCGGCGAGCGGGGCGGAGATGTCGTCCTCGGCGCTCCGAGCCGCGTGCCGCAGGCTTTCGCCCGCGGCGTCCACCTCCTACCGACAGTGGGTCGGCGGCTCGGCGCGTCACCTCCACGCGTCGCGCGCGACGCTGGACGACCAGCATCGAACCGGCGAGTCGAGCCCGATGGAGGGGAAGACGTGGTCCTTCTCCCAACGCGTCGCCCGTGAAGCGATGCTCAACGCGACGGGCTCGGTTCGGAAGGCGATCACGGAGAACGAACCCCGTGCGCATCTCATGGCCGTCGCGGACAGGTGGAACAGGACCATGCTCCACAACGACTCGCTGTGGCCCCTGCTGAAGCGATTAGCCGATCCGACTTGCAACTACTGGGCCTTATGGGTCGCCACCCGCGAGGTGGGCCTCATGGGCGCCCGCCACCGCCGGTGCAAGTTCGACGACGGACCGGCCGCCATGTGCGGGCCCTGCGTCATGCGCTACCGCAACGAGACGCAGAACGACCCCGCCGAGAAGGACCACGAGCCGTGCTTCCACCGATCGCTCGGCGGCCGCGCCATCTCGTGCCACGACTGGCAGGAGTGGACGTACGCCGCGCTGTACTGCCAGCTGTGGGTCGCCGGGTGTGCCGCGACGTATGCGTTAGTGAGCTGGTCGTTAGTCGGGTTGGAGAAGGACTGGCTGCAGTTCCAGGTGGCGCAGCCGGGGACGGTGGGGAGGGAATTTATTTTGATGTCGTGGGCGATTCTCCTGAACCTGGCCGTGCTCGAGTACGCGAGGGTGTGGCTGGCGGGGACGACGTACAGGGCGATTGGTTGGAGGATCGTGAAATACGGCGCCCGGTGGAGACGGTACATGAGATGGCTCTGAAGTCTCGCGCGTTTTCACGTCTAGTGTTAACTTTTTTACGAAGGTGGCAAGAAACATTTTTCAACGCAACGCCAAACGACGTTTGTAGCTAAGGTTAATCCGCTCACGTGCGTTTTCCTCTCGCTCACGGCGAGTCCGCGCCCGGACCCGGCGTGATGATGAGGCTATCGTCCAGGTCCGGACGCTCGTCCCCGTCGAGCTGCTCCTCCCCGACCGCGGGCGCGGGCGCCACGGAGAAGCCCATCCCCAGGCCCAAACCGAAGATGTTTTTACCCTCGCCGGCCTCGCCACCCTCGCCCTCTCCCTCATCCCCCACGCCGCCGACGCCATCGGCCTCCCGTTTATAGTCGAGCATGAGCTCTTTGAACGCCTCGAAGCTCGTCAGGGTCATCAGCAGGTCGAACACGTCGCCGTCAAGCTGCCCCTCCCTCTGCTCCAGCATGTCGAAAAACTCGGCTGCGTCGAACCCCTCCACGGACTCGTCGAGGTGTCCCATCATCGCAGCCTCCAGCGTCTCGGTGTACTCGTCGAAGATGGACGTGTACTCGAGCTTGTTCTCCTCGGTGTCCTCGAAGACGTGGCACTTGGCGCGGCAGAACTCGGCCTGCCGTTCGGAGAACCCGTCGCTCATGAGAAGGTCTTCGAGCGCGCCGATGATCGTGTCGAACTTTTGCGTCTCCGCGTCCACCGGCCCCTCGGTGGAGGTGATCTCGAACTCACACTCGTCCATGGCGTCATCGTCCTCGCCGTGCGACATCTCCTCGGCTGTTAGACGGAAGCGGTCGGGAACGGGACGCGTTAGGAAAAGTCAAACTTCTTTTCATCGTCGGAGATCTGCTCGAGGCGGGTGGGATCGGGGATGGGTAGGGACGTGGATTTCACAGGACGCACCGAACTCGCTCTCCTGGAGCTTGAGCTCGTTGAAGCTCTGGGGACTGCCGGGTTCCTCGGACATGCTCGCCGTCATCGTGGACGGCGAAGTAACTAGCACTAGTGCTCTTCGTGCCGTCTCTCTCTGGCCTTTCGTTCGATAGAGATTCCGAAATAGATTCCCGGCGCAAACTAGCTCGCATACATATCCCAAATCTTAAATAGTGTCATTTACTGTCACGTTTTACATACAAAACTTCAACATTTCGCCAGCCGTGAGATCGGCACTCCACACTCATCGGAAAGTGCTTTTAAGCATGTTCCAATCCAACGGGCGCCTCACTGTCCTCTACGTGAGCGGAGGCAGACACCGAGTGAAACGGCGTACATGGCCAGCTTCGCTTGCTCGACCCTCACAACGGCCCAGGTGAGCGCCCCGACGACGTCCCGCGCATCGCACGTCGCCAAACCGGCCGTTATCCGGCATCCGACTGGCGCTTCGGGTTTTAGGGTTTGATTCTTCTCAACCGGGTCCGATGATTTATCCACAACTGACTCGTGCTCCTCCCCGTCCTCCTCTGTCCATCTCCAGGGCCGCATCGCGCCCGCTCGAAGGGCCGGCTCGATGCGTGCCAAGCCCGTGACGGCGTTTTCCATCAGGAAGCAGGCGCGCAAGGAGCGCTCCGTGGTCGTCATGGCCGCGGATCGCGCGGACGCCCCCGAGGAGGGTTTCGTCGCATCCACCGACGGTCCCGCGTCGGGTGGCTTCGCGCTCCCTTCCGTCAAGACGGTGGCGCTCGCCGTCACCGGTGGCACCGCCGCGTTCATCGCGCAGCCCATGCACATCCTCCAGATGGCCTTCGCGGGCAACGGCGGGAACGGCGCGCAGGGTGGCGACGGCGGCGACGGCGGGTCGGGCGGATCCGGCTGGGGCGTCCCCGCGGCGTACGCGTCTGACGACGAGGACGACGAGGACGACGACGATGACGACGACGATGATGACGAGGACGACGATGACGACGATGATGACGACGACGACGACGACGACGACGATGATGACGACGACGACGACGATGCCCCGCGCCGCGCCATCAAGGACGGCAACTTCATCGTCGAGTCTGTCCTCGCGACCAACCTCCCGACGGGCCCCGGCATCCCCACCAAGGCTGAGCTCTTCGGAGGCCTCAACGCGCGTAAGGGTAACGAGGTGAGCAAGGATGACCTCTCCAACGATCTCGAGGCGCTTCTCAACACCGGCCTCTTCGCCAACGTCGATGCCAACGTCACCCCTAAGGGCAAGAACGGATACGCCGTGGAGTTTGTCTTCCGCGAGAAGATCTGGCCAAACGTGCAGACGTTCAAGGTTCAGGGAGCCACCGTGCTGCCCCCGTCTATCGAGCGCGAGGTGCTCACGACCGTGCGCAAGCAGGGCCAGTGCACCGTCCGCGTCCTCGCCACCATGAAGAACATCATCGAGGGGTACTACACCAGCAAGGGGATCACCTTTGGGACCATCTCGCACTTTGACGGGATGGAGACGGGTGACGTCGTCGCTCACGTCATCGAGGGCGAGATCACCCGCGTCAAGGCGGTCTTCCTCGACGATCAGATGCAGCCCATCACCCGCGGCAGGACGCACCCGAGGGTGATCCAGCGCGAGCACAACTTCAAGGTTGGACAGCTGTACAACGTCGAGGATGCCAAAACCGCGCTCCGCGACATCTTCCTTCTGCAGCTCTTTGACAACGTCCAGGTGGTCCCGAGGCCCGACGACAGGGACCAGAGCAAGGTCCAGGTGGACATCGTGCTCCGAGAACGGCCCGTGAAGACGGCGGAGTCAGAGCTCGAGTGGTCAATCGCCCCCGGCGAGGGCGGCAAGCCCGACCTCGTGTCCATCAAGCCCGGCGGCTCGGTCTTTTTCGAGCACCGCAACCTCGACGGCTGGGGCAGGCAGCTGTACGGCTCCGTGTCCACCGCCAACTTCCTCCAGCCCCAGGACGACCTCGGCTTCAAGCTCGAGTACCACCACCCGTACTGCCTCGGCGACGGCGATCCGGACAAGACCAACTTCAAGACGTCCGTGTTCAACTCGAGGAAGCTCTCGCCGGTTTTCGCCGGGGGACCGCTGATGGAGGAGGTGCCGTCCATCTGGGTCGACCGCGCGGGCGCCAAGGCCACGGTCACCCAGAACTTCACCAGACAGTCCAAGGCGACCGCCTCCGTGATCGTCGAGGAGGTGACCACCCGGGACGAGTCTGGCGCCGTCGTGGGCGCGGGTTCCAAGCAGGGCGCGCAGGGCCAGCTCTCCTCGGACGGGCCGCCCACCACGCACAGCGGCAACGGCACCGACAGGCTCATGTTCTTCCAGGGCGGTCTCACCCGCGATACCACCCACTTCGTGAACGGCACCCCCGTCGGCGCGCGCGACATCTTCAACGTCGCGCAGTCCGTCGGCCTCGGCAGCGCGCTTCCCATCTACAACCGCTTCAGCGCCGAGTGCACCCGTTTCATCCAGCTCAGGCCCGAGCACAAGAAGAGGAACACGCCGCCGCCGGTGCTCGTGACGCACGCCAAGGCGGGCACCATCGTCGGTAACTGCGCCTCCTACGACGCCTTCACCCTCGGCGGACCCCACAGCTGCCGCGGGTACAACGTCGGCGAGCTCGGCGCTGCGAGGAGCTTCCTCGAGTACGCGGCGGAGATTCGCGTGCCCGTTCCCAAGCTCGACACCCACGCGTTCGCGTTCTGGGAGCGGTGCACGGACCTGGGCAGCAGCGCGAGCGTGCCGGGTAACCCGACGGAGTACTACAGGCGCGCGGGCAGCGGAACGAGCATGGGCGCGGGTATCAAGCTCGGGCCCGTCCGCGCGGAATACGCCACCGACGGGAACCAGGCCAACGGAAACTGGTTCGTGAGGTTCGGCGAGCGCTTCTGAGAGTGTCAAAGAGGGCAATGTGTTTTATGGGATTTATTACCACATCGGGAAACGTGGGAAACGTGGGAGGGAGAGAGTGATGAGAGAGGAGAGGGCGGAGTCTTCGCGCTCGCTCGTCGAGAGGGGTCCGGGATCGATATATTAATGAGATGCGCACCCTTCGCCAGAAAAAATCCCTTAATCGCTGCGTTTACCCGCTCCTCACGTCTTGAGCTTGGCCTTCTTCACCCTGTCCGCGATTCGAGCCGGGTCGTTCTTCTTCGTCACCGAGAATCGTCCCTTGAGCTCGTCCTTGTCCACCTTGTCCCCCTTCACCAGCTGCACCACGTCCTCGTCCTCCAGCGCGTGCTTCACGCCCACGCGCTGCCCCATGTGCTTCGCGCTCGTCCCCCAAACCTGGGCGTACTTGAGGTTCTTGGCGATCGTGTTGTGAATCTGATCGCAGAAGTCCTTGACGCTCGTGCCGCCTCTGTGCTCCGCGAGCACCACCGGCTCGTCGAAATCCGGCTTGTTCCCCGTCTTCTTCGTGTACACTCGAACCAGGCCCATCGCGGCCCACATCCGACGGAGTAGCTGGTCCATCCCGAGCTCGAGGTAGCAAGAGATGCACACGGAGTCCGCGCGCCTCGACAGCGCGTCCACCTCCTCGATCGTCAGCGCGTCCACCTTGTTGTACACGTACAGGCACCGTATGTACTTCCTGTTGCCCTCCAGCACGTCGATGAGCTGGTCCACATCGATGTCCTCCCGGATCAGCAGCTCGCAGTGGTGTATCTTGTACTCGGCGAGCACCTTGAGCACGGTGCTCTCGTCGATTTTCGTGAGCCCACCTGGGACGGTGTTGTTAACCTGGACGCCGCCGCTGTGTTTCTTCTTGATGTACACCCGCGGCGGGGTCTGGTTCAGGCGCAGGCCCACCGCCTCGAGCTCCCTGGTGAGGATCTCCTTGTGCGCGTAGCGCGAGTTAGCCGCCTCCGACTTGGTCGCGTCGAGGACCATCAGGATGAGGTCGGACGACTTGGCGACCGCGATGACCTGCCTGCCGCGCCCCTTGCCCTCGCTCGCGCCCTCGATGATCCCGGGGAGATCCAGCAGCTGGATCTTCGCGTCGTTGTAGTGGATCACGCCCGGGATGCAGGTGAGCGTGGTGAACTCGTACGCGGCCGCCTCGGAGTCGGTGCCGGTGAGCTGGGTGAGCAGCGTGGACTTGCCCACTGACGGGAAACCGATGAGCGCGACGCGACCGTGGCCGTACTTGGACACCTCGAACCCGTCGCCCTCGCCGCCGCCGGACTTTGAGGGAGCGAGGAGCTCGGTGCGGAGCTTGGCGAGCTTGGACTTGAGGATGCCGAGGTGACCCTCCGTCGCCTTGTTCTTCTGCGTCCTGCTCATCTCCAGCTCTATGTCCTTGATCTTCTCGAGGATACCCATGGCGCCCGATGCGCGATCGCGGGGTTTGCAGCACCCGCGGACCCGGCCTCTTCGGCGATACGAGTGAAAGCGTCCGCCGGGGCGATCGAGGTTTTTCACGCAGTTTGCCGAGGTTTCTTGTTCAGGATTGATTTCGTTCACCGGTTACAACGCGTGTGTCTATCTAAGGAGGTTGCGCGTGAGCTGCTCTCTCGCGATGGCGAGCGCGCTCGACAGGCTCTGCTCGGCCAGCGGCGTGGCCTCGGCCTCGCAGCCCCGCATGGTCACCCTGTTGGCGATGGCGTTGGGATCCGTCTCGAGGATGATGCCGCCGTCGATCAACTCGTCGATGGTCAGCAGGACGAGGTCGAGGTTCTCCAGCGCCGCGCGCTTCTCCACGACGCCCCTCAACAGCAGAGACACCGCGTCGAAGAACGCGTTCAGCACGGTGGCGACGATGATCTCGTTCTCGTCCACGTGCGCGGTGACGAAGAAGTGCAGGTCCGCGCAGAACTTGTACACCACGACGTGGTGGTCGAGGAGCGCGATCTCCGCCTCGCCGCGCGCGTTGTTGCGCTGGGTCTTGGTGAAGACCTCCTTCTCGAACTTCATCTGCTGCGCCAGGGTCTTCATCTTCGGGTCGTAGTACTTGACCGCCACGCGCTTGCCGTCGGAGTCGAGGAGCAGCACGTTCAGCACGCCGGGGATCTCGCCGAGTCCGCTCATCGTCGATCCCTCGTGCCCTAAAATTCAACTGCTGGATCGCGCGGGTTCCGCCACGAGCCTCGTCCCTGGCCGCGTGTGAACGGCGGTTGACACGTTTGACGTTCGCGCGCGTGTGCCCGCCGCGTCCGTGCCCGCGTTGTGACCTGCGCCGTGAGGTACCCGGCCGGTCTCCTCGTTGGCTCAGCGATCTCCGGGAGGCCCTCTACGTTTTCGACGAGATCGAGATGCACGATGGTGTTCTAACCTGAACTGCTGTAACGAACCAAGCAAATAGAGCACCAGTCGATGGAAATAGCGTGGAATACCTACACACGTGAAGGGTCTATTTAGTATTATGATTCCGGCGTGATCTCCGAGGCGTTCATCACGACAAGCGTTTTTTAGTCCAGTCCCCGGCGTCGGTCCTGGCCCCACAACGACGCGCCATGGGCGAAGAGAAGAAAGACGAGCTGCCGTGGCTGTACCCCGGCGGCACGCCCGTCGTGTTCAAGAAGAGACAGCAGGGGCAGAAGCGCCCGTTCCTCTGCCACCCCGGCGAGCTACCCAAGGTTGGCGAACGATTCGAGATCGACTGCACCGGGGACAATCAGTGGTTCCGCATGTGCGGCCTCGTGACGCGCGCCTACAGCTGCGACCTCGCCGCCATGAACGGCGGTCAGGTGGAGGCGAACGTCACCGCGATCGGAACGGTGTTCCCGCTGTTCCGCCGCGACACGTGCGCGCCGTGCGACGAGGACGAGGTCTACGTCGTGCACCTGGCCATGTTCACGCACTCGCAGGGCGACAAGCGTTGGCTGCTCGAGCACGTCGAGGTGGCGTCCGGTCACCAACGCGGCGGCGCCGAGATCGACGCCGACGAGTGGCTGCGCAGAAACGTCGGCTTCGTCGTGTCCAACTCGTATTACCACGAGTACGCGGAGGGGAACTTGAACGGGGTGCACGGCGGGACGCGGAGCCTCACGCCGGAGAGCAGAGCGAAGATTTGACGTCTCGGCAGCCAAAACGGCAAAGAGCGACAAACCTCGGGACGTGATTAAATATAAACCGATGCGCCGCTCGAGTCGACGGGGACACTAACCGCCGGCGTTCGCGGTCTCAGCCTGCTTCGCGGCCTGCTTCGCAGCCTTGGCCTCCGCCTTCTTCTGCTCCATCTTCTCCTCCTTCATCTTGGCCTTCTTGTCCTCCTTCTTTTTGTCCTCCGCCTTTGTCTGGGAAGCGGCGATGTCGTTCAGCTTCGCCTCGACCGCCTGCTTCTTCTTCTCCTCCTCGCTCTTGCGCTTCTGCGCCGCCGCCGCCTCCGCCTCGATCGCCTTCTCCTTCTGCTCAACCTCGTGTTTGACCTGCTCCTTTTTCTTGCGAGCCTCCTCCCGCTTTCGCTCAGCCTCCGCGTCGGCTTGAGCCTTCGCCTCCGCATCCGCCGCCGCCTTGGCAGCCTTCTCGGCCTCAACCTTGGCGACCGCGGCCTCCTGCGCCTTCTTGTCGGCCGCATCCTCGGCGGCGGCTTGGGTTTTTGGCGCCGTCTTCGTACCCGCGTTGGCGCCCTTGGGCGCATCCGGCGTGGGCGCCGCGGCGTGCGGCGACAAGTTCGCCTCGAGCTTCGCCTGGAGCTCAGCCTTTTTCTTCTCCTCGAGCTCCTTCGCCTTCGCCTGGGCCGCCGCCTTGGCCTCCTTCGCCTCGAGCGCCTTTTGCTTGGCGGCGGCATCCGCTCCCGACTTGACCACCGCCGCGCTGACGGCTGTAGCCGCGGCTCCGACGCCCAGCAGCGCCGCCATCACGCCCACGGGGGGACCGCCGCCCGAATCCGACGTCTCGACCTTGGTGGTCTTACCCGGGGGCGCCGCCTTGACCTTGGCCTCCACCTTGGCCTTGGCCTTGGCGAGTTCCTTCTTCGCCTTGGAAAAATCCGGAGCCCCGCCGCCGGGGCCGGGTTTGGCGTCCCCCGCCGCCGCTCCCGCCGCCGCCGCGATCGCGTCCCCGGCGCGCCTCAGCTTCTTCGTCCCTTCCCCTTCCCCGCCGCCGCCCTTGCCCTTTCGGTTGAACTCCTTTCGGTCCACGACCGCCATCTTGGGCTTGCTGTTGTACCCGACCCAGCACAGCGGCGCGCCGATCATCGCGATGACCGGCACCGGTCCCAGGGGGTACCCGAGGCCGTCCGCGCTCTTGATCGTGAACCGCTTGGCGGGGCCCCTGGCCTGGGGCACCCGGCCGTTCGTCCGCGTCGGCCGCGGGGGTTTATTCGTCGCGCGAGAGACGCCGTTCGACGGAGCCGAGCCCGGTTTGGCGTTTGGCATTTGTGTTTTGGTCGACGGGGCGGACGATCGCGAAGCCGGGGGGCTCGAAGCCGGGGGGCTCGTCGCCGCTTTCGCCGTCGTCGCCGGCGAGGCGACCGGCCCGGTGGCCTTCCCGCCGCCGCCGCCGCCGCTCGCGATGCTTCGGAGCGCGTCCGCGCCGCTCTGCGACGGGATGGGGTACCGGCCCGACTGCAGCGCGGATCGAAACGTCGCGCTCGGTCCGGACTGGACGGGCGAGGACGCGGACGGCGCCGGGGACGTCGCGCCAGCCGGCGGGGTGCCGGTCAAGCCGCCGGTCGCCACGTTGACGTAGTTGTACGGCCACTTGCCCGTGCGGATCGTCGGGGGCTGGGGCTTGTACGTATCGCGGAGTATATCCGGGAAGTTTGAGGAGGGCGGGCCGGTTTGGGACGAGACCGACGGGGTCGCGGGGCCCCTAGCGCCGGGTCCGGGCGGGAGGTTGGGCCACTGGGAGCTGAGACCGGTGGATCCCGCGTTCCACGACGACGAACCGGGCGCGCCGAGCCCGCGCGTGAAGGAATCGTACTTGGGATCGTATCGCGCGCGGGGATCGCGCGGCGCGGAAGAGTCGCCGTTCGAAGCGGACGCGTCGCCTCCCGAACCGCCCTTGCCGGTGGCGCCGCGTGAGGCGCGGCGCGAGTTGCCGCCGCCGCGGCGGTCGCGGCGACCGCTTTTGTTGGCGTCGTTGGGTCCGAAGCGACCGCCCGCGCCTGGCGGGGGAATCGGGAAGCCCATGCCTCCGCTCATCGCGGTCCGTCGGCTCTTCCCACGTCCAAGTTTCCAAAATGAGGAAGCCTCCGAACGACGGCTGCACCTCTTCGGAACGGACGGAAACCTGCGCTGACGGTGGGACGCGCGAAGGCTGCGACCTTAGAGTCTCGGTACGCTCGCGCTCGCAGCTCGCGAAACGTGGCGCGGAGAGGAAGTGCCCTGGGGACGCCGCGCTCGTCTCCGGAGAATCAAGAAGAAACAGATCGAACCGACGGAAGGCTCAACGGCCTTTCGCTCCATTCTCGACCAATCGGCGTTCAGATCGACCGACCGCTCCGGTCGGCGTTTTCTCCGGGGGAAAGTGGTGCCGAGTCCGCCAGCCACGAAAAACCCTTTGGCACTCGCGCCGTGCTACTCGCGCCGCTGTATCGCCGGTCGCGGCGCGATGGAGGATTGCTGCGCGATCTGCGCGGAGCCCCTGACGCACGTGGCCTACGGCCCGTGCGGCCACAGGGACGCGTGCGTCGAGTGCGTGGCCCGCCTCCGCTTCGTGATGGAGGACCGCCGCTGCGTCATCTGTCAGGTCACGTGCGAGAGGGTCTTCGCCACGAGGCACATGGGCGAGTACACGGAGACGATCGGCGCCGACGGCTTCGAGCAGCTGCCCAAGAGGGCCAGGGCCAAGCAGCTGCACCACGACGATAAGTTGGACATGTTCTTCGACGACGACGCCGTCTGCGGCAAGGTCAAGTCGCTCCGATCGCTCGTCTGCGGCGAGTGCGTTCGGGACGCGGGCGGCGACGCCTCCGCGGTCCCGCAGCATCAGAGCGTCAAGGCCCTGAAGGCGCACCTCCGCGAGAAGCACGGCAAGTTCTTCTGTGAGGTGTGCCTCGAGGGACGCAAGGTGTTCCTCTCCGAACAGGTGCTCTACACGCGGACGCAGCTGGATAAGCACCGGTACGGCGCATCCGCGGATGTGGACAACGCGTTTGGACAAGCCGGGTTCAAGGGGCACCCCTCGTGCAAGTACTGCAAGAAGTTCTTCTACGACGAGGGACAGCTGTACACGCACATGCAGACAGCGCACGAGACGTGCCACATATGTCGCAGGCAGTGCCCCGATAAGCACGTGTATTACCGAGACTACGAGGAGCTCGAGCGGCACTTTCGAAAAGATCACCACGCGTGCTTGCACCCGGAGTGCCTCGCGAAGAAGTTCGTCGTGTTCACGAGCGCCCAGGAGCTGAAGAACCACGAGGGCCTGGAGCACGGGCGCGCGATGACCAAGGCGGAGCGACAGGCGGCGCTGCGAGTGGACGTCGGGTTCACGGTCGGCGCGGGCGGCGACGACGACCGGGGGGGGAACCAGTCGGGCGACTGGACCGTCGTCGGCGGAGGCGGCGGGCGGGGCGGGGCTAACGCGACCGACGTCGAGCGCATGCGAGCGCAGGCGCGCGCCCACGCGCAGGAGCAACTGCGACAGGCGCGCGTGAACAGCGTCGAGAGCGCGCAGCTCGAGGCTGTGCTCCGCGCGTCGCGCGGGGAATCGGAGCTACCGAGGGTGGCGTCGGCGGAAGATTTTCCCGATTTGGCCACCGGCGGGGCGCTCGCCGCTCGCGGCGGCGGACTCATCGGAGGCGGGTGGGCCGGGCGCGCGGGCAGCGGGCGCTCGAGCCCGGCCCTGTCCGCCTCCGGGGGAAGCGTCGGGAGGAACCTGGACGACGCCGAAGCCTTTCCGACGCTCGGCGGCGCCAACGGGGCGAAGAGGCAGCCGCGGCACATGCAACCGCGCGGCGGGAATCCCGCGGGATCGGCCAAGACGCCAGCGCCGATGCCCGCGCGCGCCGCGGAGGTGCTCGCGGCTAGGTTACGGGGACTGGGCGCGGGCGACGGTGGCGCTCAGGGGAGTAACGCTCCCAGTAACGCTCGGTCGGGTTGGTCCGGGTCGGCGCCGTCGCTCGCGTCCGACGAGGATAACTTTCCGAGCTTGCCCGCGGGTCCGACGCGGCCGGCCAATTCGTTCGCCGCGCCCCCGGGATTTAACGCCGACGGCGAAGCGACCGCGCCCTTCGCGGCGCCACCCGCCAGGGACGTCTCCATCGGGGGCTTCGAACGCGTCGTGAGTAAGCGGGGCAAAGGGCGGTGGTCGGCGGCGGATGGCGGTTTGGCGGTTTCGGCGTCGGCGCCGGTTGTAAACTCGCGACCGAGTAAGAAGGCCCAGGCGAAGGCTGAGGAAGACGTCGCCGCGAAGGAAGCGGCCGCGGCGTCCGAGGTGGCCGCTCGCAGCGACGCCCTCGTCGCCCGCGTCCGGCGGACCCTCGACGCGAAGGGCGGGAGCTTCAACTCGTTCGCCAGTCTCAGCTCGCAGTTTAAAAACGGTCAGTGCTCGGCTTCTTCCTACGTGGCAAAACTTAGGGTGATGGGACTGGACCTCGCGATCGTGAACGAGCTCGCGGCGCTGATGCCCGACGGCGATAAGAGGGGCGAGCTGGAGCGCGCGGCGGCGGCGGCGGCGAGGCTGATGGGCGGCGGGGGCGGCGGGGGGGACTCGTTGGGCGAGGCGGCGGCGATATTGTTTGGCGCCAAACAGAAGAGGGACGAAGACGCGTGGGACTGTCCCGCGTGTACCTTTCACAACGCCGGCGGGAACGTGCGGTGCGACGTGTGCGACGGGTTGAGGCCCGGCGCGGCGGTCGGGCCGATCGTGGGCGCCGCGGCGTCGTCCGCCGGAGAGGGCGGTACGGGTGGGTCCGGCGGGAGCGGGAGCGTTTCGGGCGGCGGCGGAGGGAAAAAGGGTAAAATCAAGGGGAGGAAGGTTTCACTCACCGCCGTCGGCGGCGGCGGCGTCCGCGGCATCGACGACATTGTCGACCCCGGACGGTCGTCGCGGAGTGCGTGGGGAGCCTAGACTCTGTTATTATACATCACGAGCGCGTGCACACCGCCGATCGCGTGCACACCGGCGGGAGGCGTCCCCTGACGAAGGAGCCGTCCGGATATTGATGAAACTGTAACGCCCCAATGTGAACCGCTGATTTTGCCGTCACGGGTACTGGTAAATTGTTTCCCCCGGGTGCCCTCTCTGTCATACACGCGCGCGCTGGCGGAAGGGTTCGCTCTCGGTATCGCGACCTCGGACAGCGCCTGTTGGCCGTAGAAAAGGTCAAATTCTCGTCGTGGAGTGCCGCATTCGCGCATCTCGCCTCTAGAAGGCGAGACGGGACTCTTCTCGGAGCTCCCGACAGATTCACGAAATCGCTTTCGTGAGCCTTCCTGCGACACCCAGTGACCATGGCGACCCCCGCCGACAGCGTGATCCTCGAGGAGGAAATCGATGAAAATTACGAGCCCACTCAGGATGGTGCGCGAAACCGATCCGAACCTCCCTTACTCACCCCACGTAGTCGCCCACCCGCGACCTCCGCCGTGCCGTCTCTTCCCCCCAGGGAAAAAGATGCCACGACACCCGCCATCGCGACCCCGACTCACCCCGCCCGCGCCCCCGTCCATCGCGCTATCCCGCGCAGAGATGATCGATTACGCCAAATGGCTCGGCATGGACCTCGAAACGGAGAAAGACTTGATGTGGATCGCGCGCGAGGGGCTCAAGGCGCCGCTTCCAGAGCACTGGAAACCGTGCAAGGCTCCCGACACCGGCGACATCTACTACTTCAACTTCCAAACGGGCGAGAGCGTCTGGGACCACCCGTGCGACGAGTACTACAAGAACCTGTACGCGGCGGAGAAGGCGAACCTGGAGAGGCGACGCGCCGCCGAACGTGAACGCCCGGCGAGCGCCGCGGCGGGCGCACGACAGACCGCCGCGGGCATCGTTCGGCCCGGTACCGCCGCGGGCATCCGACCGGTCACCGCTAACCCCGGGGCTAACCCGCTGGACAGGCAGAGGCTTGGCTCGCTCGCGCCCCTCGGCGGATCGCTCGCGCCGTTGAGCCGACCGATCACCGCGGCGAGGCCGCTCGGGGGTGAGCCGGCGTCGTCGATGCGACCCGACGAGTCCGACAGCGGAAGCGAGGGGTCGCGCGGAGGATTCGGCGGGATCGACTCGCCCACCGCGAACACCGGCTCCGACGCGAACGTGTGGAAGTTGGAAGAGGACGCCGCCGACGACGCCGCGAGGGAGGCGTACAAGCTCAAGCTCACCACCGCGAGGGAGGCTTGGGAAAACGAGATGGACAAGGAGGACGCCGCCGCTCGCAGGCGAAGGGAACTGGAACGAGACGAGGAACAACTCCGGCTGGACCAGGAGGAGGCGAAGATCCGGCGGGAGATGGAGGAAAAGTTCGAACGCCTGGCGATCGAACTGAAAAAGGCGGCGAACCGACGCGAAGAGGAGGCGGAGGTGGAGGCCACCGCGCTCGAGAGAGAGGCGGCCGAGCGTAAGGCCAAGGCTGAGGAGACGATGCGAGAAGCCGCGGAGAAAATCGCAGACGCAAAGGCGAAATCCGCCGCCGCCGCCGCGCTCGTCGCGGACGCGGAGGAAACGAGGCACGCGAAGGAGCAAACGCGCGTTCGGTTCCTCGACTCCGAGAAGAAGCGCCTCACGGAGGAGGAGGAGGCGAAGATTCGCGCGGAGATGGAGCCGCAGATTGCGTCGTTGCGAGCGAAACTCGACGCCGAGCGAGAAGAGCTCAAAAAACAAGTCGCCGCCGCCGCCGAGGAAACGTCCGAGGCCAAGTCGCGCGAGTCCTCCGGGAGCCGCGTCGCCGCTCTCATGTCGGCGACGGAGCACCTGACGGACCCAAAGATCGAGGAGATGTACGCCACCGCCGCGGAGTCCTCGTCGCTCAGGCGCGTAGAGATGGCGGAGGCGAGGGCCCAGGCCGCGGAGGACGCGGCTCGGTCGCGCATCTCGCTCGCCGAGGACGCGGTGGTCAAAGCGGAACGGGAGGCGATGGCGGCGATCGAGGCGGCGCGCGCGCAGACGCAGGCGGCGGGGGGCGACGCCCTCGCGATGGAACAGTACGGGGGGGACGACTCCGAGGGTGATGACGCGTCGTTCGCGGCGCGCGGGGGGAGGAGGAGACGGCGGCGCGGATCGAACGCGAGCCTCGGGTCGGCTTCCGACGGCGACTCGTCCGACGGGGGTTTCGAGTCGCTTCGAGGCGACGACGAGGCGACGATCGAGAGGTACGACCCGGACGAGAACCCGGCGATCGCGTCCCCCGGGGGCAAGATGGCCGTCACGTCCCTTCGCGCGGCTGTGGCGGCGGGCGACGACGACGCGCTGCTCGCTCGCGCGGAGTCGTTTCTCAAGGACCAGAAGCGCCTGGCGGGGTCTCGAAGGCGGGCGCTTCAACGCGCCAGCTCGGAGTGGCGCGCGGCGGAGAAGGCGCTCATGGACCCGACGATGGACGAGGACCTTCGCGAGCGGCGCGGTGCGATGGTCCGCGCCATCCGCGCCGCCCTCGACGTGTCGATGTCCGCGTTCACCGCGGAGATGCGGGTGACGCGTGCGCTACGCGTCGCGACGAGGTCGGCGGCGTATCCGACGGCGAATTGGGCGGCGGTGTTCTCGTCGACGGTCATGGCGGACGTCGGGTGGGACCCGAGCGGGTTCGACCCGAAGGCGGTGTTCGCGAGGCTTCGCCCCGCGCCGGGCGCGGCTCGCGCCGCCGCGAGGGAGAGGTTCGCGGAAGCCTCGGGGTTCAAAAAAGACGCCTCGTTCAGAGACGCCTCCGATTGGATCGACGACGGGTCTCCGATTGGATCGCCCGGGGAATCCCCGGCGACGTCTCCGAGGGCTTCCAACAGACCTCGGAGGGATCCGTTCGCGGCGGCGGCGGGCGAGGCGACGGAGCCGCCGGCGTTTCGCGAGCTCCCCCGTCGGGCCTCATCGACCCGGGGAGAGGACCCGCTCGACCGCGTGTTCGGGAGGTTGAAGAAAACCGTCGCCACCGGCGCGTATTCGTCCAGGCCGCACCCGGTGTTCGCCGACACGAGCGGCATGTCCGAGGCGTTCCTTAAGCGCACGGAGGAGTGGGCGAAAGCCGCGGAGCAGGAGCGACGGCTGATTGAAGATCACGTGGACTGGATGTCAAAGTTTCAGGCGAGCCTCGAGGTTGGAGCGGCTAAGTTTCTCCGGCCGAGGAAGACGTTCAAGCCCGCGCCCCCCTTACCCACGTTCGCGCCGACGATTCCCCCGCCGGGTGCCGAGCCGAGGCCGCCTCTGGACGTTCGTCGGGCGGAGCAGCGCGCGGTGGACGCGATAAACGCGCTCGACGCCGAGTCGTCCGCCGCTTCGAAGCCGGTCGAGGGCGCGAGCGACTGAGCGACGCTCAAAACTCGTCAACACGTTAATAGCTAATAAAAATCGATTCACGCACTCGCACACGACCGACCGCGCCTCACGAACGAACGGCTTCGACGGCGTGCCTCACCACGTCGCGCATCGCGTACTCCCCAGCCTCGCTCGCCATGGAAATGTGCAGAGACGCGTGCGCCAGCAGCCGCCCCATTGCCCTCGCGCGTTCCTCGGGGTCCGCGTCCGCCTTCGCGCACCTCACCGCCTCCTCCGCCGCCGCGCGCAACGCCTCGACCGCCGCGGGATCCGCGTGATCCGCAGACAGCCAGACGTCGTCCGCCGGAGGGTACGAGCCGGAGGGAACAAAGTCGACTTTAATGGCGCCGTCCTCCGCAAACCGAGCTTCCTCGTCCCGACTACCGTCCACGTCAGCGTCCACGTCAGCGTCCACGTCAGCGTCATCGTCCCCCGTCATGTACGACGGCGCGGGCTCGGAGTCGGCGTCGAGCCCCCGCCGGCGCCCCACCGCGTCCAGCAGCGCCTCCACCGACGCCCCTCCGAACCCGCCGACCCCGCGGGTGCGCTCGTCGTCTCGCGACCCCTGGTCCGCCCACCCACCCACCGCGGGCAGGTACGCGCTCGATAAGATCCCCACGTGCTCGCTCCTGTCCATCTCGTGCAGGGGCACACGCTCCACCACCTGCTCCGCCGTTCCCGCGGCGTGCACCAGCACGCACGGGTGGTCTTCCGGGAACTGCGCCATCAAAGTGAGCTTGGCGTCTGACGCGACTGCGTTGGAGTGGAGCTGGCAGAGCAGCGTGGGCGAATCGCAGACGACGCCGACGGCGTGCGCACTCCTCGCCACGTCGATGGCGTCGACGACGGTGAGGGACGGCATGACGTCCACGCCGATCGCCGCGAGCGTGGGTTCGAGGAAGGAAACCCCGGGCAACGTCGTCACCTTCACGCCGGCGGACCTCGCGCGATCGCGAAGGATGGCGACGGAATTTTCGGCCACGCACGGATCCCCGGGGACGGCGTAGACGATGCGACGCGAGCGCGGCGTGCGATGCGACGTCACCACGTCGCTGTCGTCCTCCAGGGCGAAGGACGCGAAGATGTCTTCGTCCTCGCCGTCGCCGCCTCCGTCGTCCTCGCCCTCGTCCACGCCGTCGCCGGCGTCGACCTCCCCGTCGTCGTCGGCGGTTGCGGCGGCGGTCGTGGCTGCGATTTTCGCCACGTCGAGAAGCTCGGCCGCGATGGCGGGGTAGACGTCCTCCAGCCGTTTCGTCGCTTCGTACACGTGATCGAACGTGGTCAAGGAGACGTGCGGGGGCAATCCCTCGAGCGTGGGATGCCGCGCCGTCCGCACGAAAACGCGCGCGCCGGGCTCCACGATGGCTTCCCAAGCCTCCATGGTTATCTGAGCGGGATTGCCGGGACCCAGGCCGACGACGAGGATCTCGGGCGTCGCGGCTTCGCCCTCCACCACGAATTCGCGGGTCTGCTCGGCATCCGCCGCGTGTGCCGCGCGGACGACCGCGGCGGGACGGGATGCCCGGCGGAAGAGACGGGGACGGGCCGCGACCGCGGGTGCCTGACGCGCGAACGAGCTCATCGTCACTGTGATGGATGACGCGAAAAGTCCCTGCGAAAAAGTCCCAAAAAGTACATCGTCGTCGCTAATCGAGCTCGGAGCCCGGCGCCGCCGGCTCGTCCGCCGCCAACACCGCCTCGTTCACCTTGAGCCTCTCCATGTCGAGAACCACGCGCTCCCCGCCCGACTTTAAATCGCGGCGCATCTTCTCCAGCGCGTCCGCCCTGCGCTTCTCGTCCTCTGCCTTGAGCGTCTCTTTCCTTTTTCTCAGCTCCGGCCAGTACTCGGCGAGGTAATCTTTCCGGCACCGCCCGATGGCGTCGAAGAGCTCCTCCATGCCCTCGCCGCTCATGGCGCTCACCCCCGCGCGCCTCAGGGTGTTGTAGAACTCGTCCAGCACCAGCGACAGCGAGCGGGAGAGGTCGGAGGCGAAGGATTTGTCCTGGTCCACCACCTCGTGAAACTTTTCGAAATCGTCCATCCACTCCAACATCTGCTCGTGCCTGACGACGTCGATCTTGTTGAACACGACCACCATGGGCAGACGCGTCTTGTACAGGATGCTCACCGCCTGCAGCATGTTGCTCATGAACGCCTGCGGGTTCTGCGCCCGCGGGGTGTCCACCACGAACAGCACGCACGTCGGAAACGTCGACGCGAACGACTCGGTGACGATGGCGCCCGACGCCGACCACGTGAAGATCTCAATCTGCCCGGGGGTGTCGACGAAGACGTGGTCGATGTCCGGCGCGCGTCTCTCGCACAGACCCACGACCTGATCGAAGCGCGTGGCGAACAGGTTGGCGGCGGTCAGGATCCCGCCGTTGGGCCCGAGGTTGTACTCCTTCATCACCTCCTTGTAGTTGACCGTGTCCTGAATGTCGATGTTCGCCTCGTACGGGAGCTTACCCACCGCCGGGTCGAGGTTGACGATGTACGGCACCTCGCCCTTGGTGTGCTGGTAGGCGTTGATGCGCTGCATGAGCGAGGTCTTGCCGCTGCCCGCCATGCCGATGACGATGCAGACGGAGGGCATCTTCTCCATGTCCGCGTCCGTGATTGGACCGGGGCCCGCAGCGGCGGAGGATGGGAGCTCCTGGGTCTCCGGGGCCGGGTCGCACGGCTGGCACTCCACCTCCGCGTCGGACATGGTGCGCCGTCGACCGTGAACGTGCCGTGGAGTGCTTTGGTGAGGGGTGACCCGGGTCGCGTCCGTGCCCGCGGCGTCGCGCGCGCGTCGAGTGGCGGCGTTCGTTATTAGATTTGCCGCCCTAAAACTGTGACCTGGCAGTCAAAGCGCCCCCGAGAGTCTTCATTCTCGGTGGGCACCGGATGGCCGCCGGTGACGCGAAGACGGGGATGCGCGAAGACGACGCGGTGTCCTTCTCCGGCGACGAAGATGGAGATGCATCGATGG
>Ga0181573_10001495_pt1 | contig 22830 bp, 11 predicted proteins | sample 101ome_25_FD_148643 | JGI IMG/M metagenome (GOLD analysis project Ga0181573, IMG submission 148643) | Coastal salt marsh microbial communities from the Groves Creek Marsh, Skidaway Island, Georgia - 101409BT metaG (spades assembly) | ecosystem: Environmental > Aquatic > Marine > Intertidal zone...
AGGTTCTAGGAAAAAAATCCCGTCCACCCACCAAGAGTTATTGGGATATCACGCGACGCAGCAGCTATTCTTTACGATTCTTTCGTTTTATAAAACCTTTTACTTTTTCGGCATGTCCTTGTAGAAATCGTCCAAGCTTGTATCGTAGCGGCTCATGACAATCTCCGAGCGGACCTTGCGGGTGGTGTCCGTGGCGACGCCGACGAGAATGAGCAGCGACGTGCCGGCGAATCCTCGGAAGGTGGTCAGGCCGGTGATACCCTCCACCGCCGTGGGAGCGAGCGCGAGGAAACCGAGGAAGACGCTTCCCAGGATCGAGAGGCGCTCGAGGACCCTGGTGATGTACCCGCTGGTGGCGGCGCCAGGGCGGACGCCCGGGATGCTCGCACCCTGCCTCTTGAGCTGGTCCGCCACATCCTTGGGCTCCAGCTGGAGGAAGGTGTAGAAGTAGTTGAAGAAGCAGATGAGGGCGATGTTGACCGGAACGTAGGCCACGCCGCCGGGGTACACAGCCTTGGCGGCTCCGATGATCACCGGATTGGGCGCAAACCTGGCGAGCGTCGCCGGGAGCGCCAAGAGCGAGGACGCAAAGATGATGGGCATTACGCCCGCCGAGTTCACCTTGAAGGGGAGGTAGGAGCTCTTCGCCAGACCCCCTGCCTGGAACCTGGTGCTATAGTTCATCGGGATCTTCCTCTCAGCCTCCTGCACGTAGACGATGCCGAGGGTGGTGAGGAAGAAGGCGCCAAAGAACACGGGGAGCACCGTGGCGGCGTCGCCCTTCTCGGAAGCCTGAGACAGTGTCTGGCCAAACGAGCTGGGAAGCGAAGAAATGATGTTGGTGAAGATGAGCAGCGACGTGCCGTTGCCCAGCTTGAGCTCGGTGAGAACCTCGCCGATGTACAGCAGGATCATGGCGCCTGCGGTGAGCACCGCGGATGACTCAACCAGCCATCCGAGGTTGAAGTCCTCGACGAAGGGGCGCACGTACAGGCACTGACCCACCGCCTGCACGACGGCGAAGCCGAGGGCACCGTAGCGCTGATACTGCTGAAACTTTCGACGGCCAGCCTCGCCCTCCTCCTTTTGGAGCTTCTTCAAGCTCGGGAACACCGAGGTGAGGAGCTGCGGGGCGAGCGGGATGCGGAGTCAGTGAGTGGCGATTAGGAGGCAAAGCAAAGCCGGGGAAAAACGATGCTCTTCGCAGCACGCGTGGCTCAGTTTCCGTTGTTCTTTTCATGGCACTAGCGGTATTTTCCGCCGAACCTCAATCGAACGAGACCATTAGGTCATGTCACCGCCAGTGCTTTGCGAAAGACGCGAGTGGGAAGAACGGAACCTGTTCCGAGCTCGTGGGGTATCACGCACCTGAAAGATGATGGAAGAGTTGATGTACGGGACGATGCCGAGGGAAAAGATGCCGAGCTTAGAGATGCTACCGCCCGTGAGGGTGTCCACGTAGCCGAGCACGTTCCCGCCACCCTGCAGGGATTCTGCGAAGGCGTCGCGGTCGACTCCGGAGATCGGGATGTAAGTTCCCACGCGGCTGAGGATGAGGAGGAGGAGCACGGTGCCGATCTTGCCGGGGAGCTTGCTGTTCATGAAGTCGTTCATGAAGTCGCCGCTACCGCCCGCGCCGGTGTTCATGGCCTTGACGCTGCGGCCTCCGCGAGCGAGCGCCATGACGGACCCGGAACCCTCGAGACGCCGTTCGCTCTCGTTCCAATCGTTGTCCCCAACCTCCCAGCCCTTAGCCCTGCCCAAACCCAGGGGATCCCAGACGCCGTCGGCGCCGAGCCCGGGCATCGTCGCCACTCCGACGTTCGCGACCGCGCGCGTCCTGATCTCCGCGCCACGCGCCGCCGCCGCAGGCCTGACGATCGGCCTCGCCGACACTGACCCATACCCTATCCAGTTACCCTCGCGACCCCTCCGCACCCTCATCGCCTTGGGGAGCGCCGCGCGCGATCCTAGCGACGTCGCCGCGATCGCCGCCATCGTTGATATCCCTTTTGACTCTACGCGGTCGCGCGAAGCGCACTCGCGTCTCTCTCGAAGTGAGGTGGGGTTGGGAAGGGTGACGGGGAAGACCACGTCGTCAACCGGATTACCGTGAGGTTTTTCAGATCTTGGACAGTTGGAGGAAACGACAGTCACCCAGTTTCGGAATGCAAGATTAGTTTTCCATTAAGAAAATTTAATCAACACATATTTCCAGTTGAAAAATAATGGGAAATTATCACAAATTCGTACAAGCAAAGGTATCGCAAGAGCGTGCGTAAAATTAAAAAAGGCGAACTGCCGGCGCGAGATCGGCCCCCTCAACTGCCATAGGGTAGAGGGCCTCGAGGCAGAGTCCGAGCCAGGAGCCGCAATGACCTCAGGAAGTAAAGTCCTTCCGAGCTACCGGGAGGTCTTCTCCGTGCTCGAGGGCTTGGGGTCGCTCGCCACTTCGCCCGAGGAGGTCGAGAAGCTGCTCGGCGACTGCTCGGATTTTCTGAAGGGATGCTTGGACTCGTTCAAGCCCCCGTCGTCGGCGTCCAAGGCTGCGGTGGAGAGCGGGACGGTGAGCGGCTACGGCGATCAGCCTCTCAACCTGAACGAATCGATCCGCAAGGTGACGGTGGAGGCGTCGACCAGGCTGGCGCTGGACGAGGTGCAGACCTACGCGCTCCTGCGGCGCTGCTTGGATGAGGACAAGTCTCCGCTGCCCACCGCCTGCGACGACGACCTCGTGGTCCGCCTCACCCGCTACTACTTCGCCGAGCGACTCCAGCTGATGAAATGCATCCAGGCGCTTCTGGAGCGAGGCACGGACGCCGAACACGACGACGACGACGAGGTCACGCCCGCGCTCGCCCACGCGCGCGCGTGCCTTCGAGACCTGCTGGCCGGGGGCCTGGAGGAGAAGCTGACTGGCGCGCTCTGCTCGCACATGCGCGGGTCCACCCCTACGCGGCCGGCTGTTTACTCGAAGGACAGGAGACGCAACGCCCAGCTCGCCAAGATGTGGGCGACGCAGGCGCTTGAGGAGACGCAGGTGATGCTCGACTGCGCGTTCTACATGTACTACAGCCCGGCGGTGAGGTGCTCGGCGAGTGGGTTTGCGCGACTCGCCGAGGCGTTTGAGGAGGGCGCGCTGGGACGGGCGCCCGCGTCGGCCGCGGAGCTGGTGAACAACGCTTGGGTGGACGGCGAACGAGGGGAGGAGTACGCCAGGGAGACGGTGAACGGGTTCTCGGACTCGTTCAGGGCGATGTGCTCGGTGATACTCATAGAGGCGATGGACCTGGAGGACGTGGTGCAGTCGCTAAACGCCGCGGATGGCGGCGACACACACGCCATGTTGAACGTCGACGCGATGAAAGACGTGGCGAAGGCGCTCGGTAAGTGGCCATCGGACGCGACGCACGGCCCGGTACTCCTGGCGTGGGCCACTCTGCTGTCCCTGGCTCCCTCGGCTGCCTCTGGCCTGACGCCGCCGCCCGAGGCTGACCCGGCGAAGATGTCGGCGCGGGCGGCGGGCGGAGACGCGGGTTTCGATTCGCTGCTGTCCCTGCTCCGAACGGACTACATCAAGGGGATCGGACACGCTTGCAAATCCGTGCTCAAGAATCTCTTCACCGCGTCGCTGGCCGCTTTCGACGTGCTGCCCGTGCAGAGGCTGAAGCCCGGCGAGCTCGACGCGCTGCTGGATATCCTCAGCGAGCTGGTCGAGGGCCAACCGATCCTCTGCGAGCAGTTCTGGGGCGGCTCGCACGGAGACGGCCAGGAGGCGCCGCTGATGAACCTGCTCGTCGGATGCAGGGAACGGCACCCGGCGGACGGCGTGCCCTTGCTCAGGGCTCTCTCGGCGCTCGCATCCGGCCCCGACGCCGCGGCGTGCGCTCTCGCGTTTCTGTCCAGGTCGCCGACGGTGGCGCTGCCCACCCCCGGGCCGGGCGCGGACATGGCGGGATCCATCGTGCCCATCGGGCGAGACGGCGAACCCATGCGCAAGTGGAAGCTCGCGATGGAGAGATGGGAGGGCGAGTACGCCGACTACGAGCAGAGGCGGGACATGGGCTGGGGCGGCGACGCGCCTCCTGCACCGCCGCTACCGGCGGGCCCGGTGCGATCGACGGTGGCGCTGGCCAGTGCGTATCTTCCGGGCGCGGCCATCCCCGCGGGAGCGAGAGGCGTCGCGATCGATCGCATGGGCTCCGCGCGGGACGCCGCGGACGAGGAGGAGGGTGATGGTGCTGGTGAGGATGACGACGAGGAGGATGACGAGAACGCGGTTATGGCCACGGCGGGTCCGGCCACCTCGGGGCCGGGTGCCGACATCGTCACCTGGGACGCGCCCGCGGATGGTTTCGCGATTACGATCGCCCGCCTCTGTGTCTTGTCGACCGCCGGCGCGGCGAAAGAGGCGGACGCGAGAGAACTTGACGCCATCCTGAGCTTCATTGCCAAGGTGCTCAAGTCGGCTCCGTCGTTTGCCGCCAAATTCGCGGCGGTGGACGTGTCCGACGGCGTGCCGCGGGGGACACCGACCAGTATACTCGCCGCGCTCACCGCGGTAATCGCCGCTGCCGTGACGCCGGGTAGGGCGTGGTCCACGTTACCGTGCACACAACGACGCGGAAACAACCACCCGGGGCTCGAGAGGACCGCGCTCGCTCTCGACGCCGCCGCGCCGCTCGCGTCCGCCGCGCCTTATAACGCGTTGGCTCAGCTGGCGGCGACGCCCCTTCTTTGCGTTGCGGACACGATGAGGGGCCCGCTGGCCTCGATGCGACCATCCGGGGGACCCGCCGTCGGCCTGGCGATGTTCGAACGATCGGTCCTTCCCGCCGAGTGCACCACCGGGGAGTACCCGGTGACCCTCGCGCTACTCGGACTCACGGCGAAGCTGCTCCGGGCCGGCGCCGGCGCCGCGCCGGCGATGACCCCGATCCTGCAGCACGTCTTCCAGGAGGTGCTCGTGCAGCACGACACGTGGAGATACCGTCGCAGATCGGACCGGTGGGCGATGCACGCGGCGCTGGTGCGCGTCATCGCCGCCGCGCTCGCGCCTCGGCCGGGTCTCGCCAACGCCTCGCGCCGAGCCGCCGTCGCGGGGTTTGTCTCGTCGGACGCGGCTGCCGCGGAGGCGACGCTGGCGCCGCTGACGATGGACGCGGATGCGCTCCGACGCATGCACGACGTACGCGCGGCGGAGGTTGCCGCCGCCGAGGACGCCGTGGCTGCCACGCTCGGTATGCTTCCCGCGCTGATGTCCGCGTTTGCGGAGGTTGCCAAGGAGAAGAACTCCCCGTCGCCGCTGGAGTCCGGACCCTTGGCCCACGCGCTGCTCGTGGAGGGCCCCGGGGGAGGCTCCCCGCTCGCGGCGGCCGTGGCGTCCTACGCGGCGTACCCGTTCGATGCCGTTTTCCGCCCGCTCGCGCTCCCCGCGCTGGCTGCGCTGTGCGCCGCCGCGCCCGCCGATCCGCCGCTGGCCTGCGCTCTCCCGTCGCTCGCTCCGGCGTCGGACGCCCCGTCGGCGTTTGACTCGCCGTACTCGCCGCACAAGGGCTTACACGCGGAGACGTCGAAAAAGCTGGACGTGCGCGCGGCGATCGTGAACGCGCTCAAACCCGCGGCGGCCCGCGGGGACCCCGAGGGATTCCGCGCCGCCGCCGCGCTGGTGACCGCCGCCGCCGCGCGTCAACCCATGCTCGCCGAGTCGATGCTGATTCCCGCCAAGCTCGGCGCCGTGAAGCCGGACGAGGAAGACGCCAGCACGCTCGATTCACTGTACGAGTGCCTTGGAGATGCGAAATCCATGCGGGCGAACGATCCGCGTTCGTTGGCGTCAGCGCTCAAGTCCCTGTTCTCCGTGTGGAACGGCAACCGCCTTCTCGGCGGCGCCGTCGCGGCGCTGCGTTCCGATAGCTCCTTCGTTTCCCGTCTCGAGGATTGCCTGCCCGTCTCCGCGGAAGTAGACGGGTCGGAAGATGGGTCGGACGACGAGACCGAGGCGTACCGCTTCTCCGTCGAGGCCTACGCGATGTCCATGATAGCCTCGGAGCTCGCCGCCTCGGAGAGGGACTCTGACACGGCGAGATCCGTGCGGGCGTGGTGCAACGCGAGCGGCGGCGAGAGCACGTTGCTCCGCTGGATCCGTCGGTGGATGACGATAAGACACGACCCAGGGACATTCTCCAGGGCCAGATCGCACGCGCAGGCCGTCGTGCTGCTCGCGGCGGCTGAGACAGAGCGCGAGGGCGCCGCGGATTTGCCGGATGCGTCTCTCAGGGACGGCGCCGCGGAGGCTGCCCGGGCGCTCCTGTCCCACGCGGCTGCGCAGCACCTCCTCATGGGGGGACAGGCGACCCGCGCCGCCGTCCTGGACGCGGTCGCCGCGGGGGCTGTCGCGAGCGCGGCTGGACGGGAGGGGATACGCGCGCCCGGGGATCCCGTGGGTCGGCTTCTCGAAGCGGCGAGGTCCCTGCGGCTGGAGCGCGCGGTGCTCGCACCCCCGACCCCGGATCTTTTCGACCCGGAGATGGGCGGCGACTTCCTCTACGACACCTCGTGGATCGAGGTCGCGACGGGGCACGCGCGCGTCGGCGACGACGACGGGCCCCCGGGGCACGAGGTCGCGTTTGGGTCGGGCGACGGCGGGGATCCGCGACGAGACGGAGCCGAGGGGAACCCGAGCCCGCTCGCTCGCGCCGGCGGCGCCGCGGCGGAGGCGCTCAGGGCGGCCGGGCGCGTCGCCGCCCGCGGGAGCTCGCAGCTGTCGGCGCTCGACGCGTGCCTGGAGTTTTTCGACGCGGCCGCGGGTGTCCTACCCCCGGTGACGCACCCAACCGAGGATGACGGGTTTGGATCGATTCCGGACGCGGGGCGGAGCGACGAGGGCGTGCTGTCGTCGTGGCCCGCCAAGGAGCGCCGCGTCGCCGTGCGGTTGGCGCTCGAAGCGCTCGAGGCGGCGATGGTGGCGGCGAACGAGGAGGGCGCGGACCACGCCAAGGCACTCGCCGTCGAGCTCGCCGAGATGCTCGCGGTCCTCGTCAGGCTGTGGGGGCGCGCGATTGAGTCGCCGGCGGCGCTTTCGCCGTCTAGCGCCGTCGGGTTTGGCAGCCGGCTGAACCTGCCGGCGGGATCGACGGGATCGGACGACGGCGAGCTCAACGCGTTCACCGTCGCCGCGGACGTCGCGCGGGTGACGGTCGAGGTGCTCTCCAGAAGGGTTGACGTCGTGGACGGCGACACGGCGGAGATCACCAGGGCGCTGCTCACCGCCGTGCTCGCGTCCATTCGCTCGTGGAAAGGCGATTCCCGGGGCTCCGGAAGTTCGCCGCTTCGCGAGGGTAATCGCCTGGGCCAGATCCTCTGGCCGCTCGTGCCCGTGCTGTGCGGCGCCGCGTCCGCGCCGAACGGGGGTACCGACTCTGTGCTCGCGCTGTCCGTCCTGCGCGAACTCGCCGACGGTTTGATGTCGACGCCCGCGCTGGTGGCGGCGATGCAGAGCCGGGCGCCGCTGCCGCCGCTCGAGCCGCCGCGACCGCCCGTGAGCCCCTCTCCGCTCGCGCCAAGCCACGGGATGGACTCCTCGGGTCAGGCGTCGCTCGTCGCGGTCCCTTTCAAGTACCTAGGCGACGCGCCGACGATGGCTCTGCGCCCGTTCCTCGAGCTCAACGCGGCCATCGACGGCGCCGACGGGAAGGAAAACTTGCAGCGGGCAAATGTCGGATCCAAGATTGGCGCCGAGGGGTCCGTCGACGAGGGGGTGTTCGGCGGCGTGGAGGTACCCGCGGCGCTTAGGCTGTGTCTGGTGCTGGGGAGGTCCGCGGAAGGTGCGGAATCCCTCCACAGGCTCGGTCTGATTGGTCAACTCACCGAGCTGTGCAAGTCCCTGAGCGGCTCGACGTACCACCCGGCGCCCGCGCATCAACCATCGCCGCGTCGCGGTCGCGGCAGGGCGGGTTTCGCCCCGGACGAGGCCGATGAACTCGCGGAGGAACAATCCCGCGTGGATCCCGCGGCGCTGTACTGCCTCGCGCTCCGCGTCGCCGCCACCCACGCCGACGCCGTCGGGTCAAAGCCGGAGGTTCACGCCGGTCTCGTCGCGATGGCCGTCGAGCTGGCGGACCGCTTCGCCGCCGCTCTGGCCCCGGCGGAGCTCACCGTCGCGGCGCTCGCCGAAGCCGAGGCGACCGCCACGCTGCTCCACTCCCTCGCGGCGGCGGCGAACGGGCCGTGGCAGCTCAAGGCTCCCTCCCACCAGGTTCGCATGCGAGCGTCCGCCGTGGACTTTCTGCGATGGATCGCCGCGCCGCCGCCGCCGAGGCGGGGCGTCGCCTGCGCGCCGCGGGGGAGCGCCCAGACATCCGCCGCCCGCCGCCCGCCCCTCGTCGGCGCGTCGACGGGATGGTTCCACTCGTGCGCGCTGGGAAGCGTCCCGCCGGTGGCCGCCACGCCCGCCGCGGCCATCGCCGCGGCGGTTGCGGCTAGCGACCGATCAACCCCCGCGGGCAACGCGCACTCCGAGAACGTCGCCGGTCGACTCTACGCGACCGCCGCGAGGTGCGCCGCGTTCCTGGCGTCGTTCCCGCGCGCCAACCCGGCGGCGGCGCTGGGTAGTGAGACGCTGGACAGTCTGAGCGGGCAGGCGGTGGCGCTCGGCGAGGAGATGGCTTCACGGAGTGAGGCGAGCGCGACGTCCTCGGCGTCAAAGGCGCTGTGCGACGCGTTGGCCATGACGGCCAAGTCGTTGCTCGAGTTCGCGTCGGCGCTGGAGAGGCTCGAGGCGGGGGAGCCAAACTTGCCCGATCCACCGGCGCTGCGTCTGCACTCATCGTACTCGCTGGTATCGCAGATGTCCTGGAGGGAATCGACCATCCTCGGGGACCCAAAGTAGCAACCCATAGTCGTTTTTAATGTTAGTCAGGTCAACTTTTGAAAAACCATCACCCAAAATCGCCCATAAGAGAGAGAGCCACGAGGGGCTCGGCGAGGTTGAGAAAGGTTCCGCACCATGGTGTTTGCCGACAAGGGGGCCTTCGGGGCTGACGGCGACGGGGACAAGCTCAAGAAGAATCGCTTCCTGAGCACCACGAAGGAGGTTGAGGATTTGAACCAGTACTGGTATAGCAACCGGACCATCTCGGCCATGGCGCGGGACGTGGAGGACGTCTGCGCCGCGCCGGAGACCCGCGCGGCTTTCCTCTCCACCCCGAGTGTGTACTTCTCCCTCAGTAAAGATGTCCGCGCCAGGTCGTGGTGCTTCGACCTCGACACGCAGTGGCAGAAGGAGCCCGGGTACGTGTGCTACGACTTCAACAAGCCGATCGATTTCGAGGGTGCCGAAGAGCTCAAGGGCACGTTCGACATGGTGATCATCGACCCGCCGTTCATCACCCGTGAGGTTTGGGAGAAGTATACGGAGACGGCCAGGTGGCTGTTGAAGCCCGGCGGACACGTGATGGCGAGCACAATCCAGGAGAACGCGCCGTTCATGAAGGAGCTACTCGGGGTGGACCCTCAGGTGTTCATGCCGTCGATACCCACGCTCGTGTACCAGTACTACCTGTACGCGTCGTACGAGTCGAAACACCTCAAGGATAAGAACCCGGAGATACCCGACTACGACTAAGGGGACGCGAGCGCGACGATCTAGCATTAAGTAAGTGATGGCGGTGTAGTATTTCAAAGGTGAACTGATCTGCGTGGAGCAACCCCGGGTTGCTAGCAGCCTACCCGGTTCTGTGCGCCTGCTTCGACTTGGGCGGCCGGTTGGCCTTCTCCTCGACCCCGCTGGTGCCGAACCTGCCCCTGAGCTTCGCGAGCACGTCCTCCATGCCCACGCCCTGCAGATTGAGCAGGACCATGGAGTGGTAAAGAACGTCGGCCATCTCGCTCGCCGCGCGCTCCTTGCCCTCGTCGTTCTCGAGCGTCTCGCAGAGCTCGCCAGCCTCCTCCCGAATCTTCTTGCACAGCAGCTCGGGGTTGTCGAGCAGCTTGCGGGTCCACGACGGCTTGTCACCCTCCTTCACCGCCTCCGTCCTGCGCTTCTGGATGGTCTCCTCGAGCTCGTACAGGGTGGTGAGCGCCTCCTCCTGGCCGTGCTTGCCGCCGCCCTCCACCGCGGCGGCTCCGTCGTCGCCGTCAACCTGGCTGTAGTAGCACGTGTGCGCGCCGGTGTGGCACGTGGGGCCGTCGGGGACGCCGAGGTAGATGAGAGAGTCCTTGTCGCAGTCGAGGTGGATGGACTTCACGGAGATGAAGTTGCCGGAGGTCTCCCCCTTAGTCCACTGCGCCTGCCGCGATCGCGAGAAAAATGTGGCCTGGCGCTTGGAGATCGTGCTGCGCACGGCGGTGCGATCGGCGAATCCCTGCATGAGGATCGCGCCGGTGTCCACATCCTGGGCAATGGCGACGACGAGACCCTTGTCGTCGTACTTCAGGCCGTCGAGGAACTTCTCGATCTGCTCGGGCTCAGCCGCTGCGGCCATCACATTTCCCGAGAAGCCGCCGACTCGCGGCGCGGCGCGAAGGGCCGGGCGGGTGACGGCGTTGGGCCTGATGAGGCGGGCGCTCTGCTCCGAGGCGGATGCGCGGACGCGAAGGGGCGCGCGCGCGGAGGCGTAGGCGATCTGAGCAGCCATCTCGGCGTGTCGATCGGGCGTCACTCGGTATAGCGAGGGTCCGATCGGGATATCTTGAAGTCGCTTTTCGAGGTTTTCTGTGACATGGCTGACGACCGTTGAGACCGCTTTTTTGAATGTCAACCCAGCCTTGGTGTCGATGAGAGCAGAGAGCGCGCGCGGAGCCACAAGGACAAGCGCCGCGGCATCCTTCGCATATCTGTCGAGGACGCGCGCTCACCATGTCGCTCTCCGGCGCCGTGTGCAGCGTCATGCTGTACAGCAACCTGGCGTGGTCCGTCGACAACCAAGTCACGCTCGAGTTCTCCACCCCCCACGGCGTCGCCCCGAACGGCGTGCTGCTGTGCGCCACCGCGACGGGCCACAGGTTCGACCGCTCGTCGTTCACGGTGAACGCGCTCGAGGAGGGCGGCTCGCAGTTCGTGTCCGGCAACGCGCAGACGGTGACCAGCAGCGCGGCCACCGACCTGCGCGCCTTTGGTGGCGCGACCTCCTGGAACCATCGCGCCGTGGAGACGGGCGTCGCCGCTGACGTCCTCGGCACCGATGCCTACTACGCCTCCACCTACATGAGGCGACGATACGACACCCTCGCCGTGGATTCCACCGGCGCCAGCCTCGCCGGCGTGTTCCAGGACCCGGTGTGGTCCACGACGGATGCGACGCGCAAGAACGACACCGACTTTTACATCGCCAAGCTCTCCGATGCGACGCTCACCGACACCGAGCGGCAGACGCACGCGGCGACGCTCGCGGAGTTGAACCGGCCGACGGGCAACTGCGCGTTACTCTCCGGCAGCTGGGCCAAGGACACGAGGTACGAGCTGAAGTTCACGGCGCCAAACCCGGCGCAATCCACGGGCGCGACGGAGCTCGGATGGTGGATGGCGCCGGTGACCTACGCCGCCGCGGCGAGCACCGATCCCGCCGGCGCCGGGGGCATGGAACCGTCGAACCGGGTGACGTACACCGTGCGTGGGGATAAGACCGGCGTCGTGTGCGGTCGACGTTCCACGGTGGGCGCCGCCCTCCACGACGCGTGCGCCTCTTTGACTCTCTCCGGCGCAAACTCGTCGGTGGCGGCGGCGAACGTTCCAGCCGCGTGCGCCGACTCCTTAAAGTGGACGTCTCGCGCGGAGGCGACGAACGGGCTGGGGTGTGGCGCGAGCGCGCAGGCGGCGTGCGGCACGTGCGCGGCGAACGCGGTGGAGTCGTACAGGTACTCTGGGCACTGCGTGAGCTGCGAGAACGGCGCGGCGGCGACCGTCTCGGACGGCGGCGTCAACAGGAACTCGTGCACCTGCGCCGCGGGCAGGACCACGCTCAAGGCTGGCGGCAGCGCGTGCGGTCCCAAGATGGGACCCGCGGGAACGTCCACGTCGGCAGCGGCGCTCGCGGCTGAGCTGTGCGCGTCTTTCACCGGGGTCAAGACGGGTTTGTCGGGCGGTTCCTCGGCGGGGAAGACGTCGGGCGTGGGCGGGGGCGTCGCGGCGGGTGCGCACGCGATCGCCACCGCGCACGTGGACGCGTTCCTAGCCGCGGCGGGTGCGCTGGTGGATTTCGCGGACGTGGCGGCTGCGAACGCCACCTATCGCTCGACGCTCATGTTTGACGAGCGAGCGCCGGATGACCCGACGCGGAGACGCGGTCTCGCGGGTCGGTGCGCCGAGTGCGGGGCGGACGGGACGTTCGTGGACGACTACGGGCGCGTCGGGGCGGTCAAGGACGTTCAATTCGACGCGGTGCACGCGCTGAGGCTGATCGGGTACGTGCTGCACCTGAAGGGGTACGACTGCGATGCGCTCTACAACCCGGATGATAAGTTCGTCGGGATATACGGCGCCTACGAGGCGGCGCCGGTGTGTGGCGTGGCAACGCCCGCGTGACGGCGGAGTCAGACTAACGTAGCGGTGTATTGTATCACGAAGAAATCATCGAGTCACACTCAAAGGCACCTGAGGGTGGTGACCCTGGTGCCCAACTCGCTGAATATGTCTACGCTCCCTGAGGTCCCTCCCACGGCGGTCAAACTCCTTTGAGGCTGCAGGTCCAGCGTGAACACGCTCTTCGGAGTGCACGGCTGCCTCGATATCTGCTCCCCCGCGAGGTTCCACCTGTACACCGCGGGTTCCGCCCCTGCCGCCATGACGTGCTGGCCCGTCAGTCTCAGCGCCTGCGGCGGCGCAGCGGTTGGCAACCTCGAAGCACAAGCCCCCGCCGCAAACGACCACATGGTGATGCAACCGCCGCCGCATCCCATCGCCGCCCAGTTTTCAGCCTTGTCCAGCGCGACGCACCCGACCCACGCGCCGCTCCCGTGCCCGCCGCTTTTCCCCTCCTTGGCGCGCCACACGTCGATGACGTGGGAGCACGTCTCGGACCTCAGGTCGTGGATCCTCGCCGTCCCATCCTCGGACCCAGTCACCGCCTGGTTCGCGCCTACACGCGCCGCGACGCAGTGCAGCAGGTCATTGTGCCCCCGCAGACGCATCGTGGGCTCGTCGCGACCTTCGCCGAGGTCCCAACCGTAGCACACGCCATCTCCCGCGGCGGACAGGAGCGTCCCTCGGGTGGGATCGACCGCGAGCGCCGTCGTCTCCGGGACGGGTCCTAACGCGCCCCTCGCCTTGCTCTCCTGGGGGTTCTTGAACTCTCCCGCTGGGGTCACCGCCACTGTCCTCTCCGACCGAGTCGCTTTCGAGTTCGCGGCCGCGATGAGGTCTGAGGCTCGCCACAGCACGCTCCGCCCGTCCTCCCCCGCGGAGCAGAGCATCTCCGATCCTTGCAGAGTGAACGCAATCACCGAGTACACAGCTCCGCGATGCGCGTTGGGGACTACGAGCGAGGGGTGGGGCGATGGGTCTGGGCTCGATGTGCCCCCTCCGCTGCCCCTCTGCTCGCGCAGGACGTCATCCAAGTTGAACACGGAGAGAGAGCCACTGCTGCTTCCGCACGCCAGGTAGTTTTCTCCGAAAAACACGGAGGCATAAACAGTCCTCGTTGCCCTGGCTGCCTCCTCCCTGACAACCGCGGAATACTCCGCGGTGGTAGTGTCGTACGCGGAGGTGCAATCGAATAAAGCGACGGACATTGTATCGACGTCCGGTGCACCCGGCTGCGTCCCCTCCTGTCTGGGTCCTCAGCACGCGTACGAGGTGATTCGTTCACAACCCTTACAAGTAGGCAGCACAGCTGTGGACACGCTGCACAGCAAAACGAAGGAAGATTTTCAAAAGGAACGGCAGAGTGGCAGGCGCGAGGCGCCGACGGAGGGCCACCGTGCGCGCGCAGGGCCACGTGTGCGCAGGGCCGAGACGTGTGGGGTCATGAGTGCGATAATCATCACGACGGGTTTCGATGCGAACGACAAGGTGAGCGATCCGCCCGGCAACAACAACTTTGGAGGGGTGCCCGATTTGCCGCGCGTGGAGACGACGTTCGGCCCGCCCAACGGCCGGTCCACCCATGTTTTCCGCCGTTCCACCCCCTCGAAGCACCCCTGACCCCACCTCCAATTCATTCCTTTCCATCGCAGCGCGAGATCAAGGCGCTCATCGACAAGCTTGGCGCGACCTTCGGAGATCCGGACTTCACCGCGACGAGCCCGTTCGACTACTGCGTCACGAAGACCACCAACTCGCCGAAATACGATCTCGCGGTGAAGCTGTTCAAGCCCGTGGTCACTTTTGCATGGCTTCGTGACAGCGCTGAGGCCGGCGAGCTCCTACCGGTGGAGGAAGTCGGCCACATACCCAAGGCTTTCCTCGGACTGTGCGTGTGTGTCACGGGATATACACAAGATGAGCGCACCGAGCTCGAGGCGCTGGTGACCAAGAACGGGGGCCTGTACATGTCCGACCTGGTCAAGGGCAAGTGCACGCATCTGGTGGCGTCCGGTACGACAAGCGGGAAGTACACGCACGCGAAAAAGTGGGACGGCATCAAGATTGTGAGCAGGGAGTGGGTGACAGAGAGCGCGACGGGGGGCCTGAAGGCGAACGAGGTGCGTTTCCCGGTTGAGGGGACCCCGGAGGCGGCTGCTGCCGCGTCGAGGGCGAACATCGACGCGGACGAGGCTGCGGACGCGGCGGTGGCGTGGGGCTCGTGCTACTTGATGGGGTGCACGGTGTACCTGCACGAGCTGGGCAACCCGAAGGAATCGGCGGAGTGGGCGCGGGCGATGCAAGCCGTGCGACACGGCTCTGCGTTTACGACGTCCAACGCGAGCAAGGCGACGCACGTGGTCGTCAGCGTCAGCGCGGCGGCGGGAAGCCTCAGGGACATGCGCGATCAACGGGATAAGACGGTCTTCAGCACCTGGCTGGACGCGTCCAAGGCGCTGGGGGCGCCGGCGCCGGTTGAGGAACACGCCGCGCCGTCGGCTCTGTTTGCCGCGCGGCGGGAGCCACCGGCGACGAGGGCGGGCGCGGGTGGCGGGATAAACCGGGTGGATAGCATGATCCTCAGCCAGGAGGCGGCGTCGACGCACGACAAGGGGAAAGCTCGCGCGACCGCGTCGAAGGCGACGGAAGCGGCGGACAGACGGCGGCGCAGGCGAAGCGGACCAGCGTCGCCCAACCCGCTGACGCGCCAAGCGCTCGCCGCGGAGGCTGCAAAAGCGGCGGCGGCGGAGGAAGACGCCGCCGCGAACAGAGTCGACCTCGCCGATCAGAACATGCCGCCTCGGTATCATCAGCCCCTATCTCCCGCGGCGGCGAGGGTGATGGCCGCGACGACCGATCCAGGCTGCTCGTTCGACCCGGGGACGGCGACGGAGCTTCCCGCGACCGCAGTCGCCATCCAGGAGACCAACGGGGTTGACGGGGTTGACGGGGATGACTACTCCACCGTGTTCAAGGGTATGCGCATCACGTTGAGTCCGCTGCTGAGCAGGGAAGAGGAGGACGCCGCGAGCGAAATCGTGACAAGGGGCTCGGGCATCGTGACGAAGAAGAAGGCGGCGTCGTCCGCGTACATTGTCTGTCCAGCTGCTCCGACCAGGGAGGAACGAGCCATCTTGAACTCTGCGCCCGAATCCGAGAGGAGGCGGCACGTCACCTGCCACTGGCTGGAGATATCCTGCGAGCTCGGATATGTCGTCCCGCTCGACAGTAACCGCGGCGGCAACCCCGCCTGTCGACCGCTGCCCTGCGACGCGCCGTTCGACTCCATGCATGGACTCAGGATCAGCACCTCCCTCTATGACGAGGACGTCAAGTCATCGGTGAACATGCTGTGCCACCTGCTGGGCGCAAAGTACACAGAGAGGCTTGGCAGGAACAAGAACACCCACCTCGTGGTCCCCTACGCAGAGGGAAAGAAGTACGAGGCGGCAGTCGGATGGGGACTGCACGCCGTGACCGTGGAGTGGCTCCACGCGTGTATCGAGGCGGGACGCAAGGTTGACGAGCGAGATTTCAAGCCCCCGCCGCCGCCGTCGGATGACGATCGAAACGGGGACGACGGTCGGGCGGGGGCGTTCACGGTGAATGGCGGCGACACGCAAGAGGCGCCGCCGCCGCCGGTTGCCACGAGCGCTAAGGGATCTGATCGCCGTCGCTCCGCGGGTATCGACATCGGGGGAGGTAACGTGTGCGGTGGGTCGCAGCGGGGCGCTCTCAACCTCGTCGGGAGTGCGGTCCAACGCGACACCTCGCGCGCGGCGCAAACATCTCAGCGCGCTCCCCCGTCGACGAGGAAGTCCACGCGACCCGTGTCCAAGACGCCGGCGCAGTCCAAGCCAAAGGCTGGCGCGAGGTCCACGCCGAGGCGGGGCGAGTCCATCGCCGCGCTGACGACCGCCGCTCCGGCTCCCGCGACGGGCGCGAAACGGCACCTCGGTTCCGATCGAAGCCCGGTTTCCGTCGGCGTCGACTTGGAGCCGGAGCCGCCCGCGCCTCCGCCCCCACGGGTGACCACCGGCGGCAGGGCCGCGCACCCGGCGGACGGGAGCCAGATGGTGGCCAACCTCATCGACACCGTCGCCGCGGGTATGTTCGACGGGGGCGAGTCGCAACTGGACGACGGCTTTGACGGGTTTCGGGTTCCCGATCCGGTGCAGACGGAGGCGGCGGTCGCCGCGGTGCGAGACGGCATGACCTCACCCGGAGGCGCCGGTCGTGGAAAGCGTCGAAGGGGTCCCGGGGATACGACGCCGAGCGGGATGGTCGGGGGAATTGGCGGCGGCGTGGGGGAGTCGCAGATGATGGAATCGCAGCAGATGATGGAGTCGCAGCAGATGGTTGGGTACGCCGACGACGGCCCTCCCCGCGGCCGCTCGCACACATTCGGCGGGGGTCGGGGCGGGGCGAGCGGATTGGTGAACTCCCTCCTCGGTGCCGCGGGTAGAGGCGCGGGGAGCGCAACTCCAAGTGCGACGGCTTCAGGCTTACAGGCGGAAGACTGGGTGTGAGCGGACGAAAGATAGTTCTAGGCCATCTGGCCAAGGATTTTAACGCGACGGAGACACGTTGAAAGAATTTGTTGTTGGATACACGACGCTACTTGTCTATACACCGTTCAATGTGGTAGCTGCCCAACTTGCAGCTGCCACCCCCTCATGGCAGGACATCGTCAGCTCTCCTATTAGCAAATCGAGAACTCTGGTCGGATTTTCCCGCCAGCAGCTCACCAACCTTTGATCCAGACGACGTTCTCGCCACGAGACACCCACTAAACCAACACCAGCACCCAGTGCAGCAGATTTAAGCGGCGGTGACAACCTCCTTCTCGGAGATCTGCTCGTAGAGCTCGCGCACCTTGAGGCCGCAGAGGGTCTGGAAGAGGCCGGTGCCGTTGTTGGAGCCGGGGCCGTTCTGGTACTTGAGCATCTGCTGGGTGATCTCACCGTAGAACTTGGTAGAGGTGTTGGAGAGGTGGGACTCAACGTAGATGAGCTCCTCGAGCTTGTCGAACTGGCCGTCCATCTCGAGGACGGAGACCTCCTCGCCGAAGAAGGTGTCGGGGCCGTAGAAGAACTTGATGCCGGGGTAAGAGCAGGTGAGCTTGCGGCCGCAGGGGATCCAAGAGATGGTGGAGCCCTCGTCGAAGAGGTAGGGGGCGTCGAAGTTGTCGACACCCTCCTTCATGATCATGCGAACGCGGAGGATCTTGCCCTCGTTGTCGTCGGGGATGAGCTGGGTGGGGAGCACCTGGATCACGATGTCGGCGTACTGCTTCTGGGGGTCGACGAACTCGTCGAAATCGGGCTTGCGCGCCTCGATGGAAGCCTTGATGGACTCGAGGGAGTGACCACGCTCGGCCATGTCACGCTGGATCTTCCAGGCGAACTTGACGTCGTCGGAGATGTCGAGGTAGATCTTGAAATCGAACATGTCGCGGACGCGCTCGTCGGCGAAGGGGTGGAGACCCTCGAGGATAAGGATGGAAGGGGACTCGATCTTCTCGGCGGGGTCGAACACGCCGGTGACGTGGTTGTAGATGGGCTTGTCGACCGCCTTGCCCTCCATGAGAGCCTTGGTCTGCTCGTACATGAGGTCTGTAGGGGGGGACGGGGAGGGGGGCCTGGTCAGTTGAGGAATCACGACAAGCCAGAATTTGCGATCGAGAATATCCCAAGGGGCGAGAGGTCTGGCGCGAGCCAGAGGGCGCCGGGTGAGCCTCGGGATCGCCATGAAGCGGCACGGACTGTCGTCCGACGTCATGTCAACGGCAATGCCGGTCGATACGATCCAACCCGACGGTGATGAACAGCCCGTTCCCGAGGCGAACCACCGGCTCGGCGAGGGCAGGGAGCCCGAGCCCCTGGCCAAGTGGATAAGCCCTAGGGGAATTGCGCGCATCGCGGAAAAATGAGGCCCACCCCAGTGGCGCGGGCGTCGCCCCATGCGGTACGCGACGATCCCGGCACGCATCTCGAGGGGAATTTGAATGACACAACATGTTGGGAAGGCGCTCAGGTGAACTCACCGAAGTCTGCTCCTTGAGGTTGAGGGCAGTGAGGCCGGACTCCTTGCGACCATTGCGGTCGTTCAGGTGGTAGTCATCGAGGCACAGCACGGTGGTGGTGTCGGAGATGAGAGTGTTGGAGTCGGGGTTGCCGCCCTCGGGGGGGGAGGCCTTGCCGCCGAAGAGGGAGGTCATGCGGCGCATGAAAGTGGACTTGCCGCAGCCAGAGTCGGCGGCGAGACCGATGAGGACGGGACCGTCACGCTCAGCCTTGACGGTAACGTTGCGCTTGGCAGCGCGAACGACGGACTTCCCGGAGACGCGGGAACCCTGGAACCTGCGGGCCGCAAGGGGCTGCGCGCACGCGGCGGACATGGTCATGGAGGCCATCTTTAGGTTTTGTGTGCGTGGAAATAGAACGACGCGACGACGTGAAGTGACCGCCGGGGCGGTCCGGAACCCGCTATCCACCACAATCCGATCGCTTCCGGTGCAGTTTTATCCCGGGACCCAATCGGAGGTGGAGATAAAGCGAGGATGCCAGCTTGGACGGATGAGAGTCGTGATTGGCAGGCATCCCCCATCCTGTGGAAGAGTCCTGAACCGTGAAACCACGGTCTATTTTCGCCGATCCCCAAAATCTCGCCGAGACCAGCCCAAGCCAAGCAAGGTGGATTTTTGGCCAAGCAGTGACTGACAAGGAAGAATCTCTCGGAGGGTGCGAGCGCGAGACAACCTTTTCGAGTCAAGAGAAATGAAAATTTGGTCTATGAAAATTTGGTCCTGCTAGCTACTAGTCACCAACCCGGCTAGGTCTTGTTCGACAACCTGTGATGAAAGGATTTACGTCTTGTTTGATCAATATGTAACAAAGCAGGCTGCCTCGCTTACGCGAGCTCATCCTGCATGAGCAGCGCCACGGACGCGAGCGTCCACTTCACCGGAGGCTGATCCTCGGGATGCTTCAGCGTGAATGTGGACACCTGCGCGGAGTACACGTTGGCGCGCTGCATGTTCATGTACACAGGGCACATGTAGTATCCATTCGTGTCGTACTTGTCTGCAGTGACCGGGATAACCTTGATCACCGGGAGCAGGCAACGGAGCTCCTTGGGTTTGGAGTCCATCACCATGCCGAGGTCCTGGTCCCAGCGAGCGCCCTCCATGGTCAGGCCGTGGATGTACGTGCCCTCGTCAGAGTACTCCTCGATGTCGCCCGGTTGCATCCTAGTCACCTCGGTGCGGAACTTCATGACATCGAGTGGCAGCTGATTTGCGCGGGCGTACACCTGCTGGACGGCGGTGATGAACGCCTTGGCGTTGAAAAGGCCAGGCAGCCAAACAGTCTTAGGATGCTCAACTGAGCGCGCCGTCCACTTGTCCAGCTGCGCGTGACGCTCCTGCACGTCCTTGAACCAGCGAGACAGGGAGTACACTTCCTGAATGCGGCTGGACATCTGCTTCATCCAGCTCGGTGGTACGCTGTTTCGGAAGATGCCATTCTGAACCTCCTCCATCGCCGGAGACATGTTCAGGGCACCATCAAGACCGAGAGTCAGCTCCTCCAGCGAGCGCTTGATGAAGTTGATCAGGTCAGTCATGCGGGTCGCCTCCTGCAGCGCGCACACGACGTAAGGATTCTTATCGACGATGCGGCTCTCGATATCGATGAGGTTGAAGGGCTCAGGGCAGAAGTCATACATGTTGTTGACTCCGCTACGAACGATGGAATCCATGTCAACTGCGCCGCCGCCGCCGCCGCCGCCGCCACCCTGCACGTCATCGATGGTCTTGAACAGAATCTCTCCCTCGGATGTAAGGAGCGAAAGCTGCGCGTTGAAGTGCAGGCCGTAGATGGACGGGGTCTCCTGCGGAAGCTTAGTCTCCACCACGTTCTGAAGCTCCTCATAGCTGATGGGGTTCGGGGCGATGAGGCCGGGAGCCAGCTGCTTGGTCGGCGCCTCGCCATCCGCACTCGGAAGAAGATCCGGGGTGACGAGCACGTCAAGGTAGGAGATGCAGAGTCGCCTGTCCATCGCGTCAGTGATGTGTCCACCATAGAACACCTCGCCGAACATGTACCGGAGATCCTCCCAGGGGACGTTGTCATTGCCCTCGAGGTAGTTGAACAACACCTCAGTGCAGTTGACGAGGTCGCCCATGTTGAAGGAGTAGCCGCGGCAGTAACCGAGACCAGATCCAAGGCCAATGCCGATACCGACGCCGAATTTCTTGCGGCCGAGGAGGAGCGAGTGGTAGAAGCACAGCGCAAAGAGAACAGCAGTGTGAACCGTCTTCTTCTCGTCGGTGGTGGATCGATCAAGCACGTCCTGGCTGAACGGCGCGAGGGCACGACGCATGTTGGACTTCAGATCCGAGGGAGGCTCGTTGGATATCTTGATGCACGTCTGTAGGATGGACTCGGGCACAATCTTGGCGAAGGGTGCGCCGTTGATGGGCTCCGCACTGAAAAAGCAGCGGAAATCCCTGTGCGCAGATTCTGCAGCAATTTCCAACTTGCGCTCGAGAGACGGAATCCAACCCTGCATGAGGTGGACGTTGTCCAAGAAGACCCAACCACCCTCTTGGGTGTATTTGTCCAGCACAGCCTCGGCGATAGGCTCCTGACCCTGTCCCATGGAAATGATGGTTAGCTTTCCATTTTCCGACGACTTGCCCATCTCGTTAGCCAGCTTCTCGATGTCTTTGGAGGGAGAGTAACCAGGGAACAGGACAAAGAAAATCGGCGTGGACGGTCCAGACTCCTCGAACATCTTACGCGCGTCGAACGCCTCCTGGTTGACGTAATCCGAGCCCATGGTCTTCTCGACGAAGAGCGAAAGGGCGGCGGTGATGCGGTCGGGGCGAACGGCGCGGACGAGCAGCAGCTTCTGGAACTCGGTGAGCTTCTTGTTCCACTCTCCGGGCAGCGGCTCCGTCTCGGCGAGCTCGTGCATGCCCCACTCCGCCCATTCCTCGTTTCTCTTCTCCATGTCGCGAGCGATGCCCTTAAATGCCGCGAGCTTCTCCTCCACGCCGGCAAGTCCCGCCCACTGTGCATCAGTCATCCAAACTGCCAGGTCATCAGGGCAAGGCGTACCCCTCATGGACTTCAGTCCCTTCAGGAGGGCGTTGTACTCATCGCTCTCGAGGAGTCCGTCTTTGACCATGATGGAGAATGTCAGAAGCGTGGAGACGATGAGCTTGTCCTTGTCAAAGAGACCCCGGCGCGTGTAGTTGTAAACGGTGTACGTGGTCGTCTCGAGGAGCGCATTGAGGCGCTTGGCCATGGCCTCCTCTGTCGGCTCCTCAGACGTCTCAGACTTCCTGGGATCTCCGCCCTTGACCGACGGGATGAGCGACTTAAGCAAGTCCATGTTCCAGTCGAACTTGCCCATGACTCGCTTGGCGACGGTGCGGAACGATAACTTGACCGCACGCTTCTTCCCGCCGGGGGCAAGATCGATACCGCGAGAGAACACCGTCACAAATGCGTTCAAGGAGAAGGCGTAGAAGGCGTGAACCTTGTTGAGGGAGTTCAACATGAAGAAGAGCAATGCTCCACGGGCCGCGGCGACGCGGTACCTCTCACGCGAGGTGTTGATCTTCTCCTCTGTCTCCTTGGACTCCTCCACCTTGAGAACAATCTCATCTGCGACACGCTTAGCCTCCTCCAAGGACTCGATGAGTTCAACATCCTCCGTGAGGTCGCCCTCAGCATTCGCGAGCTTGAACAAGAGGGTGTCTTCCAACTCCTTGAGCTTAATAGTGAACTCGTTGTTCTGAATAATGAGAGCCGTCTTGGTCTCTTCCAGATCTGGACGCTCCTTGTTCACCACAAGCGCGAGGAGCTGATCCTCAAGACCATCCTGGGTCACCGTGAAGTTGATGAGCGTCGTCTCAGCCTGAATCTCAGGGGGGTAATGAGGGTTGGACATCTTGGTGTGAAGGAACAACTTGAAGTTAGGGTTATACTCCACATCCTTGTCACCCATCTTCACGAAAAGAGCTCGGCCTTTCTTGTACGTGGAACGGGTCACTGTTGGCATGAGCACCGCGTCAATGCTCTCACCCATGTTCTCGATGAGAACGGAATGGCCAGCCTCGATCGCCTTCTCCATGATGTCGACAGTCTTCGCCGCGCCCATGCGAACAACCTGAAGGTTGTTCTTGGATTCACGCTCCTTGATCCAGGCGATACCCTGAAGCTGCGGGTCGCACATAAGGGGCCAGCGCTCGGAGTTGCACGTGATGGTGCCGTTCTCGACAGAGGTGCGGTCAGAAG
>Ga0181573_10001497_pt1 | contig 22823 bp, 14 predicted proteins | sample 101ome_25_FD_148643 | JGI IMG/M metagenome (GOLD analysis project Ga0181573, IMG submission 148643) | Coastal salt marsh microbial communities from the Groves Creek Marsh, Skidaway Island, Georgia - 101409BT metaG (spades assembly) | ecosystem: Environmental > Aquatic > Marine > Intertidal zone...
TCCCATGGGGGCGCGCCGAGTGAAGGTCCCGCGAATGGTCGAAGCACGCCCGTCTCGATGGTAGCTGATATCCCGGCTCTGAGCTTTGCAATCGCCGCGTCGATATCTGCGGCGCTGAACCCTCCATCCTGGGCTGAGGCGGCGTCCCAACCCAGGCCGGTGATGAGCTCCGCATCGGTGGTGTTCTCCATGGCAAGCTTGATGGACATCTTGGTGAGGCCAGGGAGCCTGGCGCCGACCAGGCTGTTGCACGGTGCCGGAATAGAGTACCCGCCGTAGCTGGTGCTCTCCTGCTCGGTGACGGGTACCCACGTCTTGGCCTTGTTGAGCGGGCCGTTGATGAGGTAGGCAAACTGTGGAGACGAAAACGGGACGCCATGCTGCTCGCGGAGTCTCTCATAAAAGTTGGACGTCATGGGATTGCACGCCCACTCGCTGTCCTCCTTGCAGCTCGTCGCAGCGTTCGGCGCCGCGATGATTCGGGTGAGGGTGACGTTGTCGAAGGCGACCCAGCCAGAAAAGGGCTGGGACGTGCTGGTGGAGGTGACCGCGTCAGACTTCACCCTGATCCTCACGCTCGTATCTCGCGTTGTCTGCGCAGGCACAAACGTGGCGGTGAGCTCGCGCCAGGTGCCGCGGGTGTTGCCGGTACCGCCACACGGATTAGTATCCGTCGTGCTCGCGGCGTTGGAGCCTGCCGCGACGGGCAGGGCCTGGAAAGGCGGCACCCCGTCTGTGTCAGTGGATGATGCTGAGTACTGAAAAGTTGACATCGGCGGCAGCGCCTCGATGCCGACCTCCGCGATGAGATTATTGTCGATAGAGTTCGCGTCGTAGCCGCTCGAGCCGTACGAACCGCATCGAATCCAGGCGCTCAGCTTGTACGTCGCGCCCGCGGCGAGCGAGGCGGTGGATCCCAGCTGGGTGCGCAGGGACGTGCGGTTGAAATTCGCGGATCCACCCACGCGAAGCTCTGCAGCAAACTTGGTCGAGTCTTTCGTCGACGCGGTGTCGTTGACCAGCCTCCAGGGTAGCTTACCGGCGTTCTTATCCACGGTGTCGGCGTAGGTCGAGCAGCGCACGCGGGAGTCGGCCGTCGCGGCCGTGGCGGTGTCGCCGTCCTTGACGCTGCGTTTGGGGAATTTTTGGCGATTCGTTGTTAGTTTTTTCTGGCCGGATGAGTGTCAACGGATGGGTGTCGACGCGCATTCTACCGGGTGCTCACCTGCAGAAGAACCAGTTGACGGGGACCTTGTCCAGGCCGAAGACGCGTCGAGCGCCGCTGAGCGCCGCGGTCTTCGCCGACAGCGCCTCGCTCCGTTCGAACCCTCCGTTGGCGAGGAGCACCCTGGCGTTTGCCGCGGTCGCGTCGAGCTCGACGCACGCCGGCCTCGGCGGTGTGCACGCCCCGACGCCGCACGTCTCGCGCCTGAGGCCGGGGCACTTGCCGACGCCGTCGCCAAAGTTGAGCGTCGTCCCGGGTGCGGGGGAGACGGTGTCGGCGCCGTCGCCCTCGACGAAGCACCAGGGACCGTGCTGCCAGTGACCCGCCGAGCCGGCGCGAGACAGCGAGGGGCTCCAGCACTGCTCCGGATTGTCGCGGAGGGCGACGGTGATTTCATCGTCGACGACGTGCGCCGCGGACTGGAGGTCGACGGACAGGCGCCAATCCGCCTTAGCGGTAGTATTGCGGTCGAGGACGGGGCATCTGAAGCCAGCCTGGGAGACAGAGGGGTCGGGGAGTCAGGGCCTTTGCCCTCTTTGGGAAAGCTTTGTTTTCCGTTCTCCTCCGGGCAGCGCATCGGATGTCCGCCATCGAGAGTGGGGTTCGGGTTTCAGGGCGAGTGCGAGCGCACACGAGGAAATTTCGGGCTGTGAACTCACCTGCATCCATGAAACGCAAGTGTTGCCGGCGGAAGACCTCGTACGTCCTCCGGTGTACGAGCTGCCGGGGCGGAATGCGGCCCCATTCTGCGAGCCGCCAAGAGCCCCGAGGGCGTTTCCAACAGACCATGTCTCGCAGAAACAGTTCTCCGGGGAGCGAGGATGCGCGGCTTGGACGCAAACTGCGAGGGATACGATTATCAGCACCAGTAGGAGGGAGAAAGTCATCCTAGACAAACTCCCTTCCGCGCGTGATACCATTGCGAGAACGGCCGCCGCCCGCGCACGCACTTTTTGGTGGGGCGCTTTTTGGGTAGGCAGTGTGGTTCTACGAGTGTTCTACTAACTCTTAGACTAGCTAAGAGTTGTTTCATGCGACGGCGTACAAGTCTTACAGCTTTTAGCACTAATCTTATTACCCAAGCGTGAGGAGTTATTTTTCGAAATTTTTCTTTTTCTTCGCTATTTTTCGGGGCCTGAAAATATCCAAAATTTGAACACTGATGCTGCGTCAGCTTTTCGAAAGGAACGGTGACCTGACGACTATGCGCAAAATGCATGATAAACCCGCGTGACTAACAAGGCGACTCGTAGGTCCCACTCTATACGGCCCGGCCGCGCGTCGCTACGGGAGTCAAACCAGGGGCGGGCATCCGAACACGCGAGTCCCACTTCGAAACACGCCCGCCCGCGAGAGCATGGTGGAGCTCGATCCCGAGCTCGCGGCGCGCATCGAGGCCGCGTGGCGGGCGCGAAGCTCCCAACCGAACGGGGCGGAATGCCCCACCGACGAGGCATGGGATCGGAACTTTCGCGGGCGGGACGGTGACGTTCTCGCAACCAGGGGCTACTACCCGAGGGTTTCGGGCGAGACCGCCGCGACGCTCGCCTCCGCGGGGATCCAGCTCGAGGCAGGAGTCCTCGGCTACGGTAAGAGGTGCACCACGAAGCCCGCGCGCATCCTGCGCGACGGCTCGAGCGTCGCGGTGAAGATTTACCACGACGTGCACCGGCCCGTCGCCGAGGAGCCGCACGAGGAGGGAGCCTGCTCGCGCGAGATGGAAGCGCGTCACGAAGAGATCGCCGAATATGCGCGCGAGATGAACATCCAGGCCGGGCGCGACATGCACCACCCCAACCTCCTCCGCATCCTCGCGTGGTCCGCCCGGCCCAGGGATTGGCTGTGCTGCGAGCGCTTCGACTGCACCCTCTGGACCCACGTTCGGTCGACGCAACCGTGGAGGACCCGGGCGTCGCAGTTCGTCAGGATCCTCGCGCCCATCACGTGCGCGGTGGAGTTTTTGCACTCCAAAGGAAACGTCCACAAGGACATCAACTCGCACCACGTGCTCATACGCCTCGGCGCCGACGGCGATTACGCCGCCGCGGTGCTCTCCGGGCACAAGATGTGCAAGGCGGTGTCGAGCGAGCGTCAGGGAGCGAGCGGGGTGGGCGGAAACATGACCCGCAGTTCGACGCAGTCGTCGAGTAGGCGCGGGAACATCTCGTGGATGGACCCCGCCTGCCTCGACAAGCCCTACACCCAGTCTTGCGACGTGTACTCGCTCGCCGTCATCCTCGGCGAGCTGCTCAGCGGCGAGCAACCGTACAACGGCGAACCGGTGGGCGCGGTGGTGCTGAAGAAGATGGGCGGCGTTTTGCCCTTCTACCTCACGTCCGAGACGCGGACGGCTTGGCCGAAGACGTGCGAGCTGTACGATCACGTCATGCACTGCAGGAGCGACGGGACACCGAACGGTTGCGTCGACAGGATGAGGAGGTTGACGGCTGGGGAGTTGTCCGCCGCGCTCAGGTACGCGGTGAGGGCGGATGCGCCGTCGGGGTCTTGGGGAGACAACCTCGAGATGGACGACGACGAGATGGACGAGCACGAAAGACGGTGCGTCGTGCAGTAGCGCTGATGCGACGTTATTTAAGGCTTGTCTATTCAAGGCGACGAGTATTTCAGTGTGCCTCGCCCTAGGTTGAGGGCGCGAACCGCCATCGCGAGGAGCACCGCGGCGACTGCTGCCAACGCAAACGCCAAGGTTTGTAATTTCTTCAACCGCTCCGTCGCCGGTCCCTCCGCGCCGCCGCCGCCCTCCTCGCGCTTCGTCGACCGCTCCATCTGCGCGAAGGCGAGTATGTCCTCTCTCGCTCGCTCCAGCGCGTCATCCGCCGCCCGTCTCATCTTCGCGATTCGACCCCTCCTCTCGTCGGCGTCTGCCCGGTGTTCGACAATCACATCCTCGAACCGGATCCTGACCCCGGCCTCCTTGCAGTACCTCTGCACGTGCCTGAACTTGTCGAGCACGCCCATGACCGTGGCGTCGTCCCTCCACCGCTGCACGTTGTGAAAGTTTTCGATCACCTCCTCCACCGCCGGCCGCACTCGGGGAGTTTTCATATCCGCCTGGAAGTCCTCGTCGTCCACCAGCCGCTGAAGAAAATCGCCGAGGTCCGCGCGCCGCGTCAGCTCCGCGCGCGCGTCCAGCGCGCTCCACGCCGCCCGCGGGACACCCCGCTCGGCGCGTTCCCCGGGCGCGACCCTCGCCCACTCCATCACCCGCGCCCTCTGCTCTTGTGGCGGGCAGTCACTGTATCTGCTCTGTGCGACGCCCGCGGCGGAAAATTCAACCTCGCCGCTCCCCGCCCGCGACCCCCTGGGTGTTCCGTCTCGCGTATTTGTCGTCGCGGCTCTCTCCATCTCGCGCGCGGCTCTCTCGCGCGACTCCGCGTCGCCGCCCTCGCCGTCGCGCATCACGTCCGCGGCGGTGCGCCCGTCCGCGTCCGTCGAGGCCGCGTTCCAGCCGGCTCTCGATCGAGAGGAGCTGCAGTCGGCTCGGATGTTTGCGAGGAGCCACTCGACGGCTCGGACGGCTCCCGTCGCGGCGGCGCAGTGCAGCGGCGTCATCGCCCCGGGGGCGTCCTCGTCCCCGTCATCGTCGTCGTCATCCTCCTCCTTCTCCTCCTGTCGTCGTCGAAGCCACTCGAGCGCCCTCGTCCTGTTCATCGCCGCGGCTACGTGGGTCAGCGCGAACCCGTTGACGCGCTCCGACGGGGGCGAAGCTCCGCCCCGGACCAGCGCGTCGGCGACGTCGAAGCGCTCGCGCACGACCGCCGCCTCGCACAGGGGGGTCAGCCCGAGCTTGTTGATGGCGTCGACCTTGGCTCCGTGTCGGAGGAGGGCCTCGACGGTGTTCACGCCCGCCATCCTCGCCGCGAGGTGCAGCGGGGTGTCGTCGGCGTGATCGGGCGCCTCGATCCACGCGTCCCTCCGCATGAGCGCGCGCACCGCATCCGCCCGGTCATGGGCGGCGGCGGCGTGCAGCGGGGTGCGACCCAGGGAATCATCATCGTTAGGGTCCACGCCGTGCGCGCAGAGCAGGTCGATGACGTCGGCGTGGCCTCTGGCGGCGGCGAAGAAGAGGGGCGTGGCGCCGGTCTTGTCACGGCACGAGAACGTCGCGCCCTCGGCGAGGAGGCGCTCGAGCTCTTCCACGATGCCGAGATTGCACGCCGTGAGAACGGCATCGGCCCTACGCTTCTCCAGTTCCACCTCCTCTCGCCTCACTTCCTCCGCCGACGCCATCTTCGTTCGTCCGCCGCGCCCGCGCGCCTCGGAGTGGGAGCCTCGAGGTGACGAAAACTCACCCTCCTGTCAGTTGAAGCGCGTTCCGGGTTCCGCGTGAATGTTTCGGCGCCGGCGGTCACTGTGAGGGGAGCAGCCCAGATTCCCCTGGAGAGCAGCCGCAGGAAGATATCGGCCGCACTCTCTCGCTCAGCGCGTATTCGATCGTCGAGATCAGCTGTCCTCGGGCGGCTGGAGGGCACCGCTGAGCCGCTGAGGTCGTATCAGGCTGGCACACGGGTTCTCCACCGTTGATCACTCACGAGCCCGTTGGAGATGGCGACCGATGACCACATGAAGATCGAGGCCCTGGGCCTACCCCCCGGCGGCGAGATGATGAACTTCGGCAGGTTCAACCTGGAGAACGGCTTTCACATCGACGAGGTCACGGTCGGGTACACCACATACGGCACCCTCAACGAGGTGCGTCGCGATTGCCGAAGTTCCCGCCGATATTTTCTTCACTTTTTAACCCGACTGTGCTGACGCCGCCGTCTGCCCGACCCCGCTCCCTTCCATCTTCCCAGGCTGGCGACAACGCCATCATCGTCGGACACAGTTTGACGTCCAACACTAACGTGAACGAGTGGTGGGGCGAGCTCCTCGGCGCCGGCGACGAGTGCAGCCTGGACACGGAGAGCGACTTCATCGTGTGCTGCAACTACCTGGGTAGCCCGTACGGATCGTCCTCGCCGGTGACTCCGGACCCCGCCAAGCCCGACGGCAGGTGGTACGCCGCGGACTTCCCCACCCCCGTCACGATAAGGGATAACGTCCGCCTGCAGCGCAAGCTCCTGGACCACCTCGGGGTGAAGCACCTGAGGATGGCCATCGGCGGGAGCATGGGCTCGATGCTCGCGCTCGAGTGGGCGGCGACGTACCCCGACTTTGTCACCGAGCTGGTCCTCATCGCCGGTTGCGGGAGGCACACGGACTGGGCGATCGGCATAGGCGAGGCGCAGAGGTTCAGCATCATGGCGGACGCCAAGTACAAGGGCGGGGACTACGATCCTAACGACCAACCCAAGGCTGGGTTGGCCACGAGCAGGATGATGGCCATGCTGAGCTACCGAGCGCCGGCGTCGGTGGATGAGAGGTTCTCTCGTTCGGTCATGGGCCTCGGGCCGGGTGAGGAGGCGAAGCACATGAGGAAACCGTCGTCACACGTCGACCTGGACGCCGTGGCCCACGCGAACGAAAGCGCGCAGTCCCTCCCGTACTTCCAGGTTGAATCCTATCTCCAGTACCAGGGGAAGAAGTTCATCAGGCGCTTCGACGCAAACTGCTACATCCAGCTCACCTACACCCTGGATTCGCACGACGTCGCGAGGGACAGGGGCGAGTACCTCGAGGTGCTCAGGAGGCTGACGCACAGGACGCTCGTCGTGGGCATCACCAGCGACGTGCTGTACCCGTTTAAGCTTCAGACGGAGCTCGCGCAAAACTTGCCAAACGCGGAGATGTACGCCATCGACTCCCCGCACGGCCACGACGCCTTTCTCATCGAGATCAAGGAGCTGAACAAGGCCATCGTCAGGTTCAGGCGGGGCGAACGCGCGGACCCCAACGTGGCGCAAGCGCTCGGGACCATCGAGGAGGGCGAGGAGAAGCTGGCGAGCGGGTTGGAATCCGTGGCGGAGCTGCGGGGCGCCGTGCTCGCGCTGGAGGATGAGCTGGCGAAGAGCAGGGCGCGGGAGGAGTTGGAGGCGAGGCGGGGCGACGCGCTCCTGGCGCAGGTGATGCAGCTGAAGCACGAGATGGAGGAGATGAGGGAGGCTTCCAGTGCCCTTGGAGGCGAGGACGGCGGCGTGTACTCGTACGGCGGCGGGACGGTGAATGGCGCGGCGCACGGGCTTCGGGTTCTACCCGCGAATCCGCCAATGTCCGCGAGGAGGTTTCAGCCGGTGTTCGGCAGGGTCAAGTCGGAGGAGGGCGGGAACGCGCCGGCGACGGCGTTGGGCGCGTTCTGAATTAGGAAAGTCGATTGTCGCGCACTTCGCATGAGCACGTCGAGCGGCGAGCGGTGAAGCTCGCTTGCAAAAAGTCATTCGTTCCAGCACGAAAAATACCACAGCAGCTGAGGTTCGTTTCGCTTTTCGTTATCCTGCGATTGCACACACGAAGTTGCACGGCCCAGGGTCATGGCCAATCTCGCGATGATGTCCGGCACCGGGGTGCGCCGATGGACACCCCCGGCGTCGCCCGCGCGATCGTCCCGCGTGCTCGTCCATCTCTCCATCCCGCGCGGGCGCAACCCTACCATCCGCAGGGTTTCCTCCGGCATCGTCGCCGAGGCGGCCTCCGCGGTGGACGCACGGCAGCTCGAGTACGCCGCGTGGAGAAAGGAGCGCGGCGTCCAGGCGAAGAACGTCGAGGTGGCGTACTTCGGTGACGTTGACGACACCGTGATGCGGTATCGCGGCGTGAAAGCGATGGGGCGGGTGAACGAGGGCGACGTGCTCTGTGAGCTGCCGAGGGAATCGTGCCTCGTGCTCGCCGACGACGCCGAGCTCCCTTTCCCCGACTTCTGCACCAACGAGCTCTGGGCCAAGCTCGTGGAGAAGAACAAATGGGCCATCCGCGTGGCTCTCAACCTGCTGCGTGAGGTGGACAAGGGCGCCAGCTCCGGCTTTCACCCGTACATCTCCCAGCTCCCGAAGGATTTCGACCTATTGTCCGAATGGACGGACGAGGAGCTCAAGGAGCTCCAGTACCCGCCCGCGGTCAGGGCGGCGGAGGCGCAGCGGAAGGAGAACGACGAGGCCATGGAGCTCCTGCGGAAACACTCCCCGGGCACCCTCGAGTCCGTCACGCCGGAGAGGATGGCGTGGGCGCTCAACATGGTCCGGTCCAGGGTCTTCTCCGGCCGGCTCAGCGACAACGCGGCGACGAAGGCGAACCTTCTACCCCGCGCGCTCGCCGCGGGAACCGCGTTCGCCGCGTTCCTCACGTCTCAGACCACCGAGGGGAGGTGGCTCGCGGTGTTCGCCATGCTCGCCCTCGTCGTCTTTGACGCGAACGACGGGGACACCGACCCCGGCTCACCAAACGCCCCCAAGCTCGCGTACGTCCTCATGCCCCTCATCGACGCCTTCAACCACAGGACCATGCCCAAGACCGAGTTTGAGTTCTCCTCCGACGCCTTCAGGCTCAGGTCCCCGGCGGGGTACGCAGTGGGCGAGGAGGTTTTCATATCCTACGGGCTCCTGGGTAACGACGAACTCGCGGTTCGGTACGGATTCGTCGATCCGACCAACAATCAGGACACGTGCGTGTACGACGGCCTCCTCGCGTGGCTCCGGGCGAACCACGAGCCGCTGAAGAAGGCGGCGGGGGCCGCGCCGGACAGGGCCAAGGCTGTGCGCGACGCCAGGCTCGAAACGTACGCGTCCATGGCGGTCATCAAGGCGAACGGCGAGGCGGACTCCAACGTCCTCTGGGCGCTTCGGTGCATGCTCGCCACGCCGGAGGAGTGGGCCGCTGCGGGGGGAAACGCGGAGGGGATGAAGCTCGGCGGGGGCGCGCCGGAGAAGGCGGCGTGCACCGCGCTCGCCGCGGCGTGTAGAGCGAGGCTGGAGAGCATGGGGACCACGCTGGAGGAGGACAGGGAGAAGCTCGAGCACGGCGCCAGCGGCCGGGAGAGGATCGCCATCCAGTACCGCGCGAGGAAGAAGGAGATCCTGCGGGCGTGCGTCGACAGGTACGACGTCAAGTGACGATGGGGGCGTCGTGATCCCTAGTCTACTACGGGTTATCGTGTTATTGTGCTACTCCGCGTCGTCCCGCGACGCCGCTTCGATGCGCCGTCGTCGACGCAGTTTCGACGCCGACTCGCGCTCTCAGCTCGCTCCCCCGTGACGATCCGATCCAACCACGCGTTTACAGCGAGACCGCGGCGAGCAGCCGACTCAGCTCGTCGTTCTCGTTGGAGGTGCGCATGGGCGGCTCCCTATCCAGGATCGCCAGCGCCTTTGCGATGATCTCCATCTGCTGCTGGGCGTACCTCGAGGTCCTCGGCAGTCGACGCATCGCCTCCATCCTCCGCGTCAGCCTCTCGCGCTTGGTCAAGTCGCTGTCCGCGTCGCTCAGGGTGAACCCCGGCGAGCTGTGCCTGCGCGCTCTCCGCCTCTTCTCTTTCACCCCCGATCCGACTCCTCTCGATCTGCCGTCGTCGGATCCCCCCATCTCGACATCCACCACGGACGCCCGGCGCGAGCGGTGCGAACTCGATCCATCTCGCGACCCGCCCGGTGTGCCCACGCCGAGCCTGGATGGGCCGTGTCGCTTCGAGATTGAGCGCTTATCGCGGCTCGCGCGTCGCCGCGCGAGCTGCTCGCCCACTGTCATCTCGTCCGATGTGTCGAGCGCACCCTCGATGTCCGCATCGAACCCGCGTTCAGAGTCCGACATGAGTCCTCGCGCCCCACTCCAATGGTGCGAGTGATAGCGTATCCTACACGGACGACTCTTTTATTTCAATCTGAACCAATTTTTTAACCACACCGCTGGCACCCGTCGGGAGCATATCGCCCGCTATCGGATATCGGAAGCATGGGGGGCGGGTCCTCCCGCCTGAGGAAGATACTCACCGAGGAGATGGACAGGGTGCGGACCGTGGAGCGCAAGCCCGGCGAGTCCCCCGCGCTGAAGCTCACCGAGATCCTCAACTTCACCCCACCCGGGGATCTGGAACAGTACGTGGAGCTCAACCATCCCGCGGTGCTCTGGGTGCTCGACGCAGACAAGGACGGGATGTTCGGAGAGGAGGACATACACTCGTTCGCTTGGATGATGGGAGAATACACCAAGGACTGGCCGCAGTACCAGGTGAGCCGACGCCCGCCCCTTCCATTCCGTCAACCGCCAACCCCGTCGCTTCCAAACCCCTAAAAAAATTCGTGTTGTTAACCAACCGACGGTCGTCCCCGCCCATCCCCCCGCAGTGGAGAGACCAGATCAAGGGCTTCTGCTACATGCAACTGTACGATAGGGTCCTGAGTAACGACGGCGCGGGCGGGGACTCGGTGCAGAACGCGAGGAACGCGCCGCAGTGGCTGAAGGATCTGGAGGCGACGAGGCCGCCCGCGCCGGACGATCCCAAGAATCCCGCCGCGGGAACGGGCATGCCCGCGTTCCAGGCGTGGATGGAGATGGTCATCGAGGAGAACAGCCCGCGGACGTTCGATCACGACGACTTTCCCGGGACGGTGTACGTGGAGAGGGACACGATGCACGACCTGTACTGCATGTTTCAGGTGAACAAGTGTTGGGGCACGTTTGGCGAGAGGAACTTCCAGGACTTCCTGTGTTGGCTGCAGAACGACGCCGAGGTGAAGGGTTTGCTGCCTCTGGACGACGACGAGCTGGACGATTTCGTGCCGATGGAGACTGTAAGGGACATGGTGGAGGATATCATGAGGGGATACAGGTGCGTTAACGTACACGTGAACACCGAATAGCAAACGTAGTCTAGCAGTTTGAAAACTGAAATGAAATAATGTTAGTTAGTCCACACCAAGTCAGCTGCTACGGGATACGCTATCATGTTATCCAGCAGACCAGCTCAAAAAATGAAAGCGTCGTTCGTCAGGTCATGGGGTGGAAGTTGCAGTCCAACCCGGAGCCTCACGCAAGGAAGGCTACGCCGGCAATAGCGGCGAGGAAGGCGACGGCGACGGAAAACGCGCCGTTGGCCGCCGAGACGACGGCGGTGTTTTTCTCAACCTTCGCCTCGTTCTCGACCTTGGCAGTTTGGCCGTCCATGGTGATCGTCGCGGTGTTCAGCATCGTCGCGACGCCGTCTGGATAGGAGGTCATTGGCTCAACCTCCACGCGAAGCTCGTAACTTGGGGTGGTGCCCGCGGGGATGGTAGGGGTGGCGCCGGTGTCCGTCTTCAGGTTGGAGAGACCTCCGCCGGATTGAACCTGGCTGGCGAGTGCCTTGGCGCGCACAGCGTCAGGAGCCCCATCGACCTCGAAGTCGACCTGGACGTGGGAGGAGAGGAGGCCACGGCGGCGACGCGACGACTCCTTGATGTCTTTGATGACGATATCCGACGGGAGAACGCCGAGGTCTGCCGCGAGGCCGGTCTTGAACTTGGTCTCAAAGCCGGCGCGGTCTTTGTCGATGTCACTCTTGGAGGTTGAGAGCTCAATCTTTGACTCGACGGGGAACTGTACGCCCTTGATGACGACCTCGTCAGCCTTGACGTCTCCACCGACAGCATCAGCGACGGCTTTTTGGAGTTCTTCTGCCTTCGATTTGTCCATGGAGTCGATGTTCGCAAAGCCCAGAGTAGTCTTCACCTTGGATTTTTCGGGATACTTGAGACCGAAGAAATCAATGTCCTTCTCAATCCCGCCACAGGCCGCCTCAGAGCTTTGCGTACCGCAAGAAGACATGATGGAGATGAGGTGGTCGCCGTCTACGTCGCCGACGATCAGTTTCCAGATGTTATCAGAGTTAAATTCGCACCTGTCCCCTTCGTCATCAGTGTATTCTTTCCACTTGCATTCCTTGTAGTTGCCCGTGCCGCACTCGGCTTTTGTGCTGGCCTTCTGGCACTCAGTGTTCTTTATTAAGAACCGATCCATGATGTTGGGGCACATCTTGTCATACCCAGGATACGGCGCCGTGAAGATGCCCAACATCCAGGACTCGCCTGGAAAGTAGAAGCACTCGGGCTTACCAGCCACAACGTGCTTCAACTCGTCGGTTACAAAGCAGTACCCTGGCAAGCTGGTTCCGTTCTCGTACTTACCGCTGCCATAGCAACTTAAAAGACTCGCATCTGATGTAGTTCCATCCGATGCGCGGGAGTTCGTGCAGTAGGTCCCGTCCGCGATGAACGTCTTGAAAGCTCCGTCGCTCATGCCATCAACGAGCGTCTCGCTAACTGTTTTGCTAGTCAGCTCGCAGTTGCCGTTGGCCCACTTGCAGTCGCCGGTGCAGTCGGTCTGGCTCTTGCTCTGGCACGTGTTCCACTTTGACAAAACTCCGCTGAGGGTCTCGACGCCCGCGATCGACTTGACCGTGGCATCGGCGACGTCGCAGAGTGAGGTGACCGAGTTCCAAGCGCATTCGGTGACGGCGGCGCAGGTGCTCTGTGTGGTCTTCGTGGCGCAGGCATCCGCCTGTCTGCCTAGGGCCACGACCGTGTGCAGTCCCTTCGCCGAGCCGGTGACCAAGTCCATAAAGAATTTCATAGCTCCGACCGAGCACGTGCCGTCGTCCTGCCACTCGCAGGTGAGACCTTTCGCGGCGTTGCAGGTTGATTCGGTCTGAAACTTCTGGCAGGCGAGGACTTCTCGGGTCATAATGGTATTCATGGTGACGTCAACCTTCTCAGCTGCGGTACATGCGCTGGCAGGAACGGGGGCCGTAAAGATGCTGCCAAAGTCACCGTCGCAGTACCCCGGGTCCTCGTCGGTATACCAGATGCACGAGGGTTTCATCTTGCATTCATCCTCGAGCGTGATGTCCATGCAAGTCACGACGGGCTCGAGGATGTCAAATCCGGCCCTCCCCTCGGGTGTTTCCGGCTTGAAGTCATTAACCACAGAGGCTTTCAGATCGCAGTCTTTGCAGTCCTCTTCATCGGCACCGCATGGGTTCCACTCGCAGATCTTCTTCGCGGCGAGCGAACGCCCCCGGATGGTAGGCTCGGGGCGCGCGCGAGCGATACGCCCTCCGACCGCGCTCCTGAGCTCGGGCCCTGGGAGGCCCGCTCGGATGATTTCAGAAAGACGTCTGCTCTGAGAGCGAATGTTGTCGAACACGTCGGAAGAAATGCCCGCCGTGGTAGGTTCAACGACCCCGGGAGCCGCGGACGCGACGGAGAGGGCGCACGCCAGCAGCGCGATTATCGCGGACCTGGACGCGAGGGTGCGTGGGGAGGTCATCGTAGTGATGTTAGAAGTGAACGCCACCAGCCAGGGCGATGTCGAACTGTCGGTCGAAAAGGGTGAAATATTATTAAAACCCTTGACCACGGCGGTGCGTTTTTCCAAGGGTCGCGCCGCTGTTCTATCTCTGTCGTCTGGCCGGTTCTATCATATTTCTGTCGTCTGGCCTCCCCAGCCTCCCACTGTCAAAAATCTTGTTCTTACGGGATAACTGTTGTGCGACCCTTTGAACAGAGCAATAAAAAATCCACTTCAAGGTTATGGGTCAAGTACCTGGGCGCCGTTTCGTTTGCTCATCAGCCTTCCTCCTTGACGCAGAGACCTCGCACTGTATCGCGGCGCCGTCCACGTTCGTTTGCATCGTAAACGTCGTGCCTCTCCACTACCGGCGACTCTCCGCGCGTTGCACCGCGTCGACCGACACGACGTGGCCTTGAAAGGCGTAGGCCTCGAACACGTGTCCCTCGGTTCCAAAAGCGTTTCATTCAAGCTGCCGATGCAGAAGGACCAACGCACCGACCGGGACGAGCTCACCGCGAGGCTGCGAAAGTTTGGCATCTCCGATGCGCTCTGCCATCGCGTACGCGCTGAGGGCGTCGAGGCTGTTCTCAAGGCTCCCAAAGGCACGAAGAAGAAGGACCCCAGCAAGGGGCCGGCCAAAAGCGACGCTTCTTCGTGTGTTCCTCCCAACACGCCCAAACCAAAACACCGCAAGTCCGCGCTCGACGCGCTGTCGAGACCGAAGATGGCCAGGGGCCTGCTCGCGAGCTACAGCGGCACAGATCCAGCGGAGTTCAAGTATTGGAAGAGCGTCGAGCTCAAGCGACGGAGTACGAAGGAGACCGCCAAGAGGGAGTCGAATGAGCGGTGGACCGAGAAGAAAAGGCGGGAGATGCGTCAGTGGCTAGCCAAGAGAGCGGAACTCGAGCGCTCACACAAAGAAGAGAAGGCGGCGATGGAGAAAGAACAAAAGGCATACAGACGGGATATGGACAAGTACGTGGAGGCGAAGGGAAAGGAGGACCTCCACGAGCACCTCCTGTCGGAATCGTTCAAGCGGGAACGCGCCAAACTAAAAGACGGGGCCTGGTGACGAGAGATGCCATGTTTGTGATACACCCGTCTACTCCTTCTTGGCGCAGTATCGATCGTAGAGGGACACCGCCGCCACGGTGAGTCCCGCGTAGCCCGCAATGACCGCCCAGCCCTCCGCTGTCGTCGGCGAGGGCAGCAGCAACCTCTGCCACAGCGGACGCTGCGGCCTCAGCACCACCACCACCCGGTTCTTGAGGTTGACGCACCGAAGCAGGTGTGCCCTCACCATCTCCGGCGTCAGCCCGTCCATCAGCTCCTTCCGCGTCCGTTCGCTCACCTGGTACAGCTGGTCCAGGTCGCCCTCCATCAGGGGTGACAGCCTGCTGTTGTGTAAAGCCTCGAAGTACTCGCGCCAGTACGAATTCTCCTGCACCCTCACCTCCAGCGCTCGAGTCTCGAGCTCGACGGCTGTGGTGACCTCTTCCGCGGTTGGGCCCTCGCGCTGCATCGCGCCCACGTCCTCCATGGCGAGCTGCGCCAGGCGATGCCCAGCGCCCGGGTCACAGCTAAAGTTGATCATGATGTCGCCGCGAAAGTACGGCCCGCGCGCCTGCGGGTCCTGGTACGCGAACGACGTCGACGCGGCGCAGGTGTAAATCTCGCCAAACTTGAACCTGAGCAGCGCGAGCAGCCTCCGCTCGATGATGCTGGACGCGAAGACGCAGGTGAGCTTCTCCCGGGTCAGTGCCACGGACCCCTCCAGGCTCGGCGTGGCCTGCCCCGTCTTGTGGTTGTAGTCGGGGTTCGGGATGTTCACGGGGAAAGTTATGCTGGCCTGCGCCATGGGCTCCACCATGGCCACCCTCAGGTCCCTGTTGACGACGCCCCTCGGGAACTTGAAAGGCGCCGGGGTGACCTGCAGGACCCTGCCCTTGGGATTGGGCGAGGGCTGGATCGATCCGAGGTACTTCTCAATCATAGGACGGACCCTACGCTCGTCGAAGGCTCCCACGAGCACCATGGTAAACTCGGACGGATCGCCAAAGCTGGCGTTGAAGTGCTCGCAAGCCTTTGCGGGTTTCATCTTGCGAACGTCCTTGACCCTCAGCGGCTGGCTCTGGAACGATTTACCGTACACCAGGTGCCTGATGGTCTGGTTGTAGATGGAAACCGGGTCCCTGCTGCGGTTGCGGATAGCTTCCTCCTGCATGCGAAGCACAGCCTCGAGCTCCTCGGGCACGAGCATACTCTTCACGTCTGAAGTGAACAACATGTGGATGAGCTGCAGGGTACTCTCAATGTCAGTGGGGCTCGCCTCGCCGTCAACCTTGCGATAGTACGTGCCGGTCTTGGCTGCGACGTCGCAGCGCTTACCCGCGAGTATATCCGCGAGAATCTCGGGCTTAACGCCGTAGCTGCCGAGCTCCGAAGCGATCGTGTTCGCGTAGAGGGCGTCAAGGTAATCCTTCTGGTCAACCTCGCTCAAACCGCCGCGCGCGAAGCACCGCGCCAACACTTGATCGTCCAGAAAGTCCGTCTGCTTCATCGCCACCTGCATGCCGTTTGACAGCTGGACAATCTTGAAGCCCAGCTTGGGGAACTTGCGTTCGCCTTCGATCTTCCCGGGCGGCGGCAGGGTATCCTCCTCGATGAGCCGCTCCGGCACGTTGAACATCTCGTTCTCGGTGATGGCGCCGGCGTGCTCCTCCCGCTGGATTGTATCAATGGCACCCGCGATATCCTTCTCGGTGGTGAGCGCCCTGCCCTCCATGGCACGAATAACGCACGAGTTATTGAAGTTGAGCCGTTTGGCGAACTCCTTGAGGTCTGAGGTCTTCACGCGCTCGACGCAGGCCCGGGTGATGCGCGCCTCCTCCTCGGCGCCGACGACAAACTCGCCCCTGAGGAAATGACCAACCAGCTCGTCCCTCAGGGACGTGCAATAGGTCTGATCGCGTTCCACGAATAGCTGCTCCGCGTCGGCGAGCTGCTTGGCGCCCGCTATGCGGAGCTCCTGCTCGCTGAAGCCGTGGAGCCTGGCGCGGGTGAGCTCGCGGAGGCCAGCCTCAAGGCCCTGCTTCGCCTTGCCCTCCTCGCAGACGATTTGCAGGCTGAAGATCGTCGTCGTCCTCGTCGCCTCCTCGATGGAGCACGCCGCGGAGAAGAACGGCGGGTCAGCCTTGCGCATTATCTTGTACAGCCTGTTGTCCAGAGCCAGCTTGAACGAGTCCTCCACGGTCTTGGTGAAGAAACCCGAGGGTGTGGCGCACTCGGAAGCCTCATACTTGAACGTGACAGTCACCGACGTCTTGGTCGCCTCCCTGTCCACCATGCACGTGATCCTCGGCTCCACGTGAGGCGCGATCAAAGGTCGCTCCACCTTGGGGTTCTCCTTGGGCTGACCCTCCGCGGGGGCGCACTTGGCGAACGCCTGTTTGATCAGCTTCTCCACGGCGCCGAGGTTTTCAAAATCACCCGCGGCCACCACTGCCATGCGCTCGGGCCTGTACCACTTCTTGTAAAACCTCCTGAACACCTCGGGGTCACCCTCCCTGATCACCTTCTCCAAACCTATGGGCAAACGCTCCGCGTAGAGTGATCCCTGCATCAGCATCTTCCAGTACGCCTCCGAGGCGCGGCCCCGCGCGTCGCGGCCCATTCGAAGCTCCTCCATCACGGCGCCCCTCTCGTCGTTGACATCCGCGTCGCTGATGCGAATCTTCGTGGCAAACTCGGCGAAGACGTCGAGGGATTGTTCCAACACGTTCGGCTTATCGATGGGCACCAGCAACTCGTACACAGTCTCGTCCATGGAGGTGTACGCGTTCTGGCAGGCGCCAAACTCTGCGCCGATCGACTCGAGAAATTTGACGATGGCAAAGTTGTCGTTCGATTCGGTGGCCCGGAAGGCGAGGTGCTCCACGAGGTGTGCCACGCCGCGCTCCTCCTCGGTCTCCGCGATGGACCCGACGTCGACGGCCAGGGCGAGCGCGGCCCTGTCCTTGGGCTTGTGCGTCTTCTGGACGTAGTACCGCATCCCATTTGGAAGTGTCCCGTGCCGGTGCCGATCTTTGGGGCCCAGTGGAAGCTGCTCTTTCCACTTTCTGTCCAGTGGGTAGGGCTTCAGGTTTTTCCATCCGCTGGACTTCACCGCACCGCCTGTGGATACGCGATATTTGCGAGGGGTGGCATCGGGTCAGCCGAAGGCGCCGATGGAGGGAGGGGGATGGGCGGATCTTTCGAGGATCTGAAAACGGACCTATGCTTCCCTTGGAAGGGGTGTTGGGTTCGGAGCTGGTCGGCGTCCTGCCTTCCGATCCTGGGGAGAAGGGACCCGGGGTCGATTTTGGGCTCATTGGGGGTGTGAGGGTCCCATTGGTATCCCCTGGGCTCTGCAGATGGGTCAGGCCATCCATCGCGGCGTATATGTGGGCCGATCGCCCTCCCGCCAAAAGTCTGAGGGAAAAAAATCAGCTGAGACGGACGCACTCGAGGCAACGCGTTTTTGGGAGACGGCACGCATAGGTTAGCCGGCGGCGGCGGGGCTGCACGATGTCGGCGGTTAGCGCACGCCCGGCGGCGACGGGGTTCGCACCGCGCCATCTTCGTCGCCCGCAGGCGGCGCGGGTGATGATCCCTCGCGCCGCGGGCTCGGGCGAGACCCCTCAGAAGGGCACACGCCCTCCGAGACGGACGCTGCCCCCGAGGGAGGGCCGCCCGCCCCCCGCATCGTCCGCACCGAGCCCCCCGTCCACGAGTGGCGCGGCGGGCGAGGATATCGGCGCGGGCCCTCGAGGCGGCCGCGGGGCGGCAACACGCGGCCGCGGCGGTCGAGGCCGCGGCGGTCGAGGCGGGCGAGGCGGACGGGGTGGACGGGGACGGGGACGGGGACGGGAGGGCGATCCCAACCTCAGCGCCGAGATTTCCAAGCGCATCGGCGTCAACCGGGACCTCGCCAAGGCGAGCAAGATCGACGACGTCAGGTTCGTGGTGCAGAAAAACGGCAACGCGGAGGCGTTCAACGCCGTCAACGTCGCCACCGCCTACAGCAGGCTCGGACGGCACGTGCGGGACTGGGAGAGGGGCACGCTCGACGGCGCCGAGTGGTACCTCGCGCTGGAGCGACGCGCGCGGGCGCTCACGCCGGAGATGTCGGCGTGGGCGGCGTCCTCGGTGACGTGGGCGCTCGGCAGGACGGGAAGGGACCCGGGCGCCGCGTTCTGGGCTGAACTCGAGGCCAAGCTGTGCACGGTGGCGGACGAGCTCGAGCCGCAGGGCGTGGCGAACGTGTTGTGGGGGTTAGCCGCGTTGGAGCATCGATCGTCGCCGCGGCTTCGCGACGCGCTCGAGGCGGCGGCGGTGAAACACTGCAGGTTCGCGTCCAAGGAGGGCGGGCGTGATGGGTCCAAGAGGGCCCCCCCCGTTCGTGCTCCGCCGAGGAGGGACGACCGACGACGGCCGAACGAGGTCCAGTCTCCGGGGTTTAAGCCTTACGAGCTCACGATGATGTTCTGGGCGCTGACGCGGCTAGGGGACGAACCGGGGATGGAGCTCAGGGGACTGTTCGAGGCGCAGTGCGGGCGGCAGCTGCACCTCCTCAAGCCACAGGAGCTGTCCATGGTGGCGAGCGCCTACGGGCGCGTGGAGAGGGTCGCGCCGCTTCTCGCCGCGGTGGCCGAGGAGAGCGTGATGCGCGCGGGCCTCAACAACTTCAAGCCGAACGAGATTGCGAACCTGATGTGGGGACTGGCCAAGGTTCACGCCAGGCAGCTCTCGGACGGGGTCAACTTCGGCGACCTGGACGATCGGCTCGCGTTGGACGACCCCGAGGGGTTCGGGGCTCTGACCAGGCTCCTCGCGCCGGGCGTCAGCGGCAAGGCGCTCGTGCGGCAGGACTTGTTAGACGTCTTCGTGGACGAGTTCTCCGCCAGGGCTCACGAGTTCACCTCCGGGGACATGGCGCTGAGCGCTTGGGCGATCGCGACGCTGACGGCCAAACCCACGAGGTACGAGACCAGGTTCGAGCTGGACGGGGACGGCTCCTCCGCCACCGTGGAGGTTGCGCAGGCGAACGAACTTCCGAGCAAAGTCGCGGCGCTGGAACCAATCGAATCCGCCGCCGTGGTCAGGGTCAAGGATTTCTCCCCGCTGGACTTCGCCAACCTGCTCTGGGCCTTCGCCAAGCTGAACCACACGCCCGGGGATCGTTTCCAGGCGGAGTTCGAGGAGGCTGTGATTGAGAAGATATCCAAATTCGACGCTCAGGTGTTGGCCAACACGGTTTACGCGTACGCCGCGCTTCAGCTCCCGGGTGCCAGGAACGTCCTCCCCCTGATCGGACTTCACTTCAAGGACAGGCTGCACGAGTTCAAGCCGAGGGAGCTCCTGATGGTGTTGTGGGCGTTCACGCGCTGTTCGTACGACCCGGGGGCTGACGCGATGGCGAGGTTTGAGCGCGCGATGCGTCCGATGACGGACAATCTAGCCCCCGACGAGGTCACCCAGTACCTGTGGGCGTCCGCCGTGCTCAAGTACCGACCCACCGAGGGTGCCTTGCGCGGGTTCCAGACCAGGATCGTGGACTGTCCCTCGCGGTTCAGCGGCACGCCCATCGCGTTGACGCTGTGGGCGTACGCCACCCTGAATTTGCCGCCGCCGTTTGCGGTGATGGACCGGTTCGGCGACGAGCTCGAGTTGTCCAGGGCGGATGAGTTCTATCCACAGGATCTATCGCTCGGGTTCTGGTCAGCGGCGGTGATCACGACCCAACCGAAGGCGGACGACGTGCCGATGGTGAACGCGCTGGACACGGGCGCCAGGGAGCGCGTGCTGAGGCAGATGGCCAAGCACCTCGGTTCGTTGGGCGCGACTTCAGTTTCCCCGGAGGGTCTCTCCGCGATTTACATGGCCATTCTGGCGGTGGAGATGCACTCCCCGTCGCTCTTCGCGGAGCTCAAGAGCAACTGGGGTCACCTCGCGGCCGCGGCGGAGTCGTCGTGGAGGGCCACGAAGGGCAAGGGCCCCACCGTGAGCAACCTGCAGAAGGCTGTGGGCAAGACGCTCGACGAGCTTGGCGTCGAGTACGAGTCCGAGAAGCTCGTACGCGGGGGTTTGATTCGACCGGATTTCGTCGTCAAAGGAAAGGCGAAGATCGTCGTGGAGGTGGACGGTCCGTATCACTTCAGCGTCGAGCCGAGCGCGGCGTCGGATGCGGGTGAGGAGCTGGAGGATTGGTTCGGAGGGGGCGGCGGCGAGACACCTGACGCGCTCGAGAAGGATCGATTCGGGTTTGGGTCCGTGCTCAGGCCCCTCGGAGGCACGATCCTGCGAAACCAGCTGCTCAGTTCGTGGGGCTGGAACGTGGTCACGGTGTCCTACCGGGACTGGGTGAAGGCGGATAACGACACGTCGGGTGGAGCGAAGAGGGAGTACCTCAAAGGTCTGCTCGATCAAGCCGGTTACGTTTGATAGTTACCCATCAACTAAGACATCAACTCGTAGTTTTGTTTTACATGGATGATCGTAGACTCAGGCCAAGGTGATGCCGCCAAACGATCGTTTCATCTCGTCCTTGTTCGTTTTCTTCTTCGACAACGGCGACGTCAGTCCGTACCCAGCCTTCTGCAGCGAGTGGCTGCTCCTGCTCTCGTGCAGCTGCTTGCCGAAGGACGATCGAGGTGCTGGGCTGGCCCACACCGGCCGCTTGGGAGACCGCTGCCCCTTCTTCGCAGTCGCCGGCGAATTCCTCTCCTCCTCTCCAAATCTGGACGTCGGCGCGGCTTTCGGCGAAGGGCCCGGCGAACTGGTGTCGCTCCCGCTGTCCGACCCGACCTCGTTCATGGCCACCTGGTTGAAGTGGTGGTTAGCGCTGAGGTCGGCTCGCATCAGCGCGTTCTCCTCTCGAAGCTCCTTCAGCTCGGCCATCGCAGCCTCGTATTCCTTCTCGAGCTCCGATTTTGAGTGCTCCGAGTCCACGCGCATCGCCTCCGCGCGCCTCACGTTCGCCTCCGAAGCCGCGGACGCCACCGCATCGCGCAGGAACGCAGCCTCGTCCGTCGCCTCATCGAGCAGGCTGGACACCTCCTCCGGGATCCCGTCCCATTCCCCGCGCTCCTCGAGGGTGGTCCTCAGCTGAAGCATGGCCCGCTCCGCGATCGCCAACGCCCTGTCCGTCTCCTGCTGCACCCCCGCGAGGAGTTCCTCGGCGATGGACGCCTTCCTGGCCATGTCAACCAGCTCGTTCTGCAGCCTCGACGTCTTCTGCACCAGCGCCATCGCCTCCGTCGCGGACTGCGACTCGATGTCCCGCATGCGCTCCAGCTCCAGCGCGAGCTGCTCCGCGGCCGCCTCGTGCGCCGCAGCCTCCCCGCGCAGTGACCCCTCGCGCGTCTTGGTCTCGGTCTGGTGCTTGCGCATGGACTGGACCTTCTCGTAGTGCTCGCCGCACTCCTCCTCGAGCTCCTTCACCCTCCGCCTCAGGAACTCGTTCTCCTTGGCCTGCTCCCTGGCGTTCCTCGCCACGAGCAGCACGTCCCTGCTGTTGCTCCTGCCAAACCCTCGCGTCGCGAGGCCGCCGAGGGGAGGACGCCCACCGCCGCTGCCCGCCAGCCTCGCGAAGTGCGAGTCGAGGGTGCCCGTCGACTCGGTGTCCGATCCGTCGCTCCCCGCCGAGTCGGAGGCACGCATGTCACCGGCGCGAACGGATCTAGGTTTGAGCTGGGGCTGAACCGGGGGCTTACCGTTTGCCCGAGCCTTACTCTGCTGCCCGGGGGTGTCGTCGCCGTCGGATGAGTCGCTGGGATACGACCTGGGCATGGCGTAGGCGGGAGGGTGGGGGGGAAAGTCAGCGGTCGGAAAGGCACCCTTTTTTATTCCGTATCTTCGCTGGTTCCCCCGAGTTCGGGAGCGTCTGTCGAAGCAGGGAGGATTCGAGCGCGGTATCGCGCGCGCGGGAGCGAGGAAGAGGAGACGGGCCGAACGCTCACCATCCGGGACTATTCTTCGCCATCGCGACGATGCTCCCACCGCGGGCTGGAGCGGTTCGCGAGGTGATCAGTGACACTTAACGGAAGAACTGGATTTTTTCAAATCCCAAAATGAATTTTCCCACTTGCAGCTCGGGTTGACAGGCGCGGGCGGTCTCTTCAGCGAGGCGGCGTCCGTTTCTTCTCCGGCGAGGGCGGCAAAGGCGCTCGCTTCTTCTGCTTCTTCGGCGCGCGCCTCTCCGGAGACGACGAACGCGCCCGCGGCGGCGATCGCACCTTCGGGGGCGACCGAGCCCTCGCGGCGGCGGGCGGCGGCGACGGCGGCGACCTCCGCCGAGGTTCGTCCGCCCCGCCGCCGTAACCGTCATCCCCCCCCGACGCCT
>Ga0181573_10001501_pt1 | contig 22788 bp, 20 predicted proteins | sample 101ome_25_FD_148643 | JGI IMG/M metagenome (GOLD analysis project Ga0181573, IMG submission 148643) | Coastal salt marsh microbial communities from the Groves Creek Marsh, Skidaway Island, Georgia - 101409BT metaG (spades assembly) | ecosystem: Environmental > Aquatic > Marine > Intertidal zone...
CCTACCGAGCCCGGTTCGAATCCCTGATCGCCGACACCCATGCCGAGCTGCGTGAGGTCTACCCGGCGAGCGAGGGTTTTATCGGCGTCGCCGATGCCGGGCCGGACGACGGGCTGCGGCTGATGCTCGACACCGGCCTCTTCTATGAGTTCGTACCGGTCGATGATCTGGATTCAAGCCGCCCGACCCGCCACTGGGCCGGGACGGTGCAGCGTGGCGTCAACTATGCGCTGGTCGTCTCGAGCTGCGCCGGCCTCTGGTCCTATGTCATCGGCGACACGGTCGAGCTCGTGAGCCGGGACCCGCTGCGGATCAAGGTGACCGGCCGGACGAGCTACATGATGTCGGCCTTCGGCGAACACCTGATTGCCGACGAGATCGAGGCGGCCGTTCGCGACGGTGGCGTGGCGATCGGTGCGGAGGTGCGCGACTGGTCGGTCGGCGCGGTCCATGCGGGCGGCGACGACAGCCGCGGCGGGCATCTCTACATCGTCGAATTCGCCCATGAGGTTCCGTCCGCGGCGCGGCTGGCGCATTTCGCGAAGACCCTCGATGCGTCCCTGTGCGCGACCAACGAGGACTACGAGGCGCACCGGTCCGAGGGGTTCGGGATGAACGCGCCCGAGGCGGTCGCGCTGCCGCCGGGCGGATTCGCCGAGTGGATGAAGGCACGCGGCCAGCTCGGCGGCCAGCACAAGGTGCCGCGGATCATCAATGACGCCGAGCTGTTCGACGGGCTGCGTGCGTTTGCAGCGGATATCCGCCCACGGCGCTGAGGCCTAGAGGTAGTCCTCGCTCCAGCGGGCGTAATCGTCGGCGCGCATGAATCGGTTCATGTCGCCGCCGGGTGCGACACCCTCCAGGTCGTCGGGATGGGTGCCGTCGGCGAGCGCCTGCTGGGTTTTCCGGAACGTCGCCATCGCCGCCGCGTGGACCTTGTGGCCCTGCAGGCAGATGCGCACGCCCAGCGATGCCAGCCAGTCCCGGTCCATCATCTCGCGCGACGCGCTGCCCAGGATGATGGGCGTCGAGACCTCCGCCGCGATGGCGGCCAGGTCCTCGCGGTCCTTCACCCCGACCAGGAAGAGCGCATCCACGCCGGCCGCCTCGTAGGCGTTCGCCCGTTTGACGGCTTCGTCGACGCCTGCGATGCCGGGTGCGCTGGTGCGGCCCGCGATCACCAGATCCGGGTCGGTGCGCGCGTCGAGCGCGGCCTTCATCTTGCCGACACCTTCCTCGATGCTGATCAGGCGGGCCTTGCCGCCGCTGCCATGTGGCGTGGGGAGGTCGGTGTCCTCGATCGAGAGGGCCGCGACGCCCGCCATCTCGAGCTCCTCGACCGTGCGCCGGACGTTCAGCGCGTTGCCGTAGCCGTGATCGGCATCCACCAGAAGCGGCAGCTCCGTCGCCCGGCCGATACGGCGCGCCTGGTCCGCGAATTCCGACAGGGTGAGGACGATCAGGTCGGGGGCCGCCAGCACGGACATCGAGGCGACGGAGCCGGCGAAGATGCCGACCTCGAAACCGATCTCCTGTGTGATGCGCGCGGTCATCGGGTCGGCGACCGAGCCGGGGTGGATGCAGGCATCTCCGTTCAGGATGGCACGGAATTTCTTGCGGCGTTCGGACCAGCGCATGGTGTCCTCGTTCTGGTTTGTGTCGGTTAGAGCTTGCGGCGTTCAGTGACGAGACCGCCCGATTCGGCGAGCGCCGCGACCGCGTCGTCGTCGAACCCGTGCTCGCGGAGAATCTCCTCGGCCTGGGCGCCGAAGGCGGGCGGGGTCGAGCGGATCTCGCCCGGCGTGCGCCCGAACTTGATGGGGATGCCCGCGCCCTCGTACCAATCGAGCTTGGCGGCCATGTTGCGGTGCTTCGTGTGGGGCGCGTCCATCACCTGGGCGGTGTCGAGCACCGGCCCGCAGGGCACGCCGGCCGCCAGCAGCTTCATCGATACCTCCTCGCCGTCCACGGCGGCGAAGGCGTCGAGCAGCTCTTCGCGCAGCTCGTCGCGATGCTGGATACGGTCGGAGTTGGTGACGAAGCGCGGGTCCTCGGTCAGCTCGGGCCGGCCGAGCGCATCGCACAGGCGCTGAAACGCCCGGTTGTTGCCTGCGCCGATGAAGACATCGACGGTCTTCGTGGGGAACTTGTCGTAGGGCGCGATGTTGGAGTGCTGGTTGCCCGTGATCCCGGGGACCTTTCCGCCCGACAGGTAGTAGTTGGGAATGTGCGGATGCATCAGCGAGACCGCGCAGTCGTAGAGCGTCATGTCGATATACTGGCCCCGGCCCGACGCCTGGCGCTCGAACAGCGCCATCAGGATGCCGACGCAGGAATAGAGGCCCGTGCCCATGTCCACGGCGGCGATCCCGACGCGGGTCGGCACCTTGTCTTCGCCGCCGTTGATCGAGAACCAGCCGGCCATTGCCTGGACGATCGCGTCGTAGCCGGGAAAGCCGCCCAGCGGGCCGTCGGCGCCGTAGCCGGAGATCCGGCAGTGGATCAGGCGCGGATACTTGTCCGACAGCACCTCGTCGTAGCCGAGCCCCCACTTCTCCATGGTGCCGGTCTTATAATTCTCGATCAGCACGTCCGCATCCTCGAGCAGGCGGAACAGGATGTCCCGCCCCTCGGGCTTGGTCAGGTCGAGGCCGATGGAGCGCTTGTTGCGGTTGAGCCCGGTGAAATAGGACGCGTCGCCCTCGTGGAAGGGTGGGCCCCAGTCGCGCACCTCGTCGCCCTGGGGCGGCTCCACCTTGATCACGTTTGCGCCGTGATCCGCGAGGATCTGCGTGCAGTAGGGGCCGCCGAGAACGCGCGCCAGATCGACGACCTTGAGGCCGTTGAGCGCGCCGAAGGGAGAGGTGTTGGGGGACATCGTTTGGGGCCTGGGATATTATCGTGGGAAGCGGGTGAATCGAAAGGGCGGGCAGCCGGTGCCTCGCGAGAATGATGCACCGATGCTAGTTACCCCGCCCGTCTCCGTCCATGCCAAGGAACGGATTAATGGGGAATCAGAATGAGCGGAGCGAAGGATTTGGAAGGTCTCGAGGTCGGCTACGACGTCCCGGCCTTGCCGGGGATGGACGAGGCCGAGATCCAGACTCCCTGCATTGTGCTCGATCTCGATGCGCTGGAGCGGAATATCCGCAAGATGGGCGACTACGCGGCCGCCCACGGCATGAAGCTGCGCGTGCACGGAAAGATGCACAAGTCGGTCGACATTGCGAAATTGCAGCAACGCATCGGTGGCGCGGTCGGCGTGTGTTGTCAGAAGCCCTCCGAAGCCGAGGCGTTCGTCCGCGGTGGAATCACCAATGTTCTTGTGTCGAACGAGGTGCGCGACCCGGTGAAGATCGATCGTCTCGCGCGGCTGCCCGAACGCGGCGCGCGGGTGATCGTCTGTGTCGACGACCTGGACAACGTCGCGGAACTGTCGGACGCGGCCGCGCGCCATGGCACACAGCTCGAAGTTCTGGTCGAGATCGACTGCGGGCAGGGGCGCTGCGGCGTCACGACAACCGGGGAGGCGGTGGAACTGGCCCGTGCCATCGACGCCGCCCCAGGACTGAACTTTGCCGGCATCCAGGCCTACCAGGGTTCTGCCCAGCATCTCGAGAGCTATGCCGCGCGGGCGGAGAAGCTCGACGTCGCGATCTCCCAGGTGAGAGACGTTGTCGCCGGCTTGGAGGCGGCCGGGCTGTCGCCTGCGCTGGTGACGGGGGGCGGCACGGGCACCTATACGCTCGAGAGCAACTCGGGCATCTACAACGAGCTCCAGTGCGGGTCCTACGCGTTCATGGATGCCGACTACGGCCGGATCCTCGATGCCGACGGCGCGCGGCTCGACGGCGGTGAATGGGAGTACGCCTTCTTCCTGCTCACCCAGGTGATGAGCCATGTGAAGGCGGACCGGGCGGTCGTCGATGCCGGGCTGAAGGTCCAGTCCGTCGACAGCGGCCTGCCGTTCGTGTTCGGGCGCGACGACGTCGAATACATCAGCTGTTCCGACGAACACGGTGTGCTGTCCGACCCCGGCGGCGTGCTGAAGGTGGGCGACAAGCTCCGGCTGGTTCCCGGCCACTGCGACCCTACGGCGAACCTGCACGACTGGTATGTCGGGGTGCGGAACGGAAGGGTCGAGACCCTCTGGCCGGTGACGGCGCGCGGCAAGGCCTACTGAGGCGTCAGAGACCCTGGGATCGTACCCTAGGCGGCGTCGGCGGCTCCGAACACGCGCGCGGCGAAGGCCGGATAGGTCTCCGCGACTTCGTCGGCGACCCGGCCGCGCAGCAGCTCCAGCGTTGCCGCGTCCGGCAACGCCGTCTCGGGTACCGTGTCGGGGGCGTCGTAGTCGAACCCGGTGTGTTCCCGGATCTCGTCGGCGTCGTGGCCGGGATGCACCGAGGCGAGCCGGAAGTGGCGGCGGTCCCGGTCGAAGTCGAAGACGCAGCGGCCGGTGACCAGCGCGTGGGGACCGCCGGTCCGCGCGATGTCGTCCTCGCTCACGCCCGGTGCGCTGACGAAATCGACCTTCGGCACCAGCACCCGCGCGGTGTGTTCCTCGCGGAACAGGATCACCCGAGGCACCAGGAAATACAGATAGGCCGAGCCGAAGGAACCGGGAAACCGGACCTTCGTGTCCGGATAGTCGCCGATGCCCACCAGGTTGATGTTCGCCTGCCCGTCGATCTGGCCGCCGCCGAGGAAGAAGGCGTCGATCCGGCCCTGGGCCGCGCAGTCGAAGAGCTCGCGTCCGCCGTCGGTGAACGGGCTGTGGGCCTCGCTCCCCAGCATCGAGACCCGGAGCGAGCCCCCGGACTGCGCGCGGGCGAGCAGGGCGGCGGAACCCGGGATGGGCGACTGGGCGCCCACGGCCACATGGCCGAGCCCGGCAAGCATGTCGGCGACGGTCGCGATCAGCAGTTCTTCGGGTGCGATCATTGCGCTCATCTTTGGGGCGCTCATTCGGCGGCCTTGGGCGCGTACACGAATTCCTCGAGATAGCCGGCGAAGCCCTCGTCGGTACGCGCGCGTTCGAGATAGTCGCGCAGATGGGCGTCGTCGGGGCCGTAGGCGCCGAACAGGCCGACGGGCCAGGCGCCGTTCGCGGCTTCCGCCAGCGCCGAGATGTAGAGCCCCGGGATGGTGCCCGGTGCGCGCACGGTGTCGGCAAGCAGGTCGCCGTCGTAGATTTCCTCCGCCGTGACGATGGTCTGGCGCGCGGCATGGGCCATCACCATCATTTCCCGACGCACGCCGATCCAGACATTGCCGTTGCGGTCGGCAAGCGGCGCGTGAATGAGCGTCACGTCGGGCCGGATCGCCTTCACCAGCACGAGCGGCCCGTCCTGTTCGCCGAAGGGGTCGGTGCCCGTGGTCCAGTCGTCACGATGGGTGAGCAGATCGGAGCCGACAATGCCGCGCACGGGCATGTACGGGATGCCCTTTTCCGCCGCCTGCAGGCCGGCGTGAATCGCCGGGCAGGTGCCGTCGATCACCTTGATCGTGCCGGCCTTCACGGCTGTCATGAACCGCGGGGCGGGGCCGTACTCGTCGAGGGTCACCGCGGCTGTCTCCAGCGTCGCGACGCAGCCCGCGCCGATGAGCATGTCGCCCTGGAACCCCACCGAGGGGACACCGACCAGATGCAGATCCTTCGCGCCGCGGGCGATCAGCGCGCGTACGGTTGCCATCGAGCAGCCCGAATAGTCGGGCGCCAGCGCCACCTTTGCGCCGTCGGGAATGCGGGCGGCCAGGTCCTCGACCGATGTGAAAAGCTCGCTCACGCGCGGTTCGACCTTTCTTTCCATGGATGGCGCGATGTTAAATAGATTGCCCGCAGGAATAAAGGAAACGCGCGGATGGACTTCAGCCTGCCCGAGGAAATCGGTGCGGTCGCGGATGCGGTCGCACGGTTCGCGGAAACCGAGATTCTGCCGGAGATCGGTGCCTACGAGGCGTCCGGCGAATTCCCACGCGAGATCGTTGCGAAGATGGGCGATGCGGGATTCTTCGGGGCTGCCTTCCCCGAGGCGCTCGGCGGCACGGACGCCGGGTTCCTTGCCGTGGCCGCGATCTCCGAGACGATCTCGCGCATTGCGCCGGAGTTCGGCTACTGCATGAACATGCAGGCCATGACTTGCCCGTTCACGATCTTCAACTGGGGCACCGACGACCAGATCGGCCGCTTCGTCCCGGACCTGGTCTCCGGGCGTCGGATCGGCATGTTCGCCCTGACCGAGCCCGGCGGCGGCTCGGATGCGGCCGGGTCCATGAAAACGACCGCCACGCGCGACGGCGATGTCTATCGGCTCAACGGCTCGAAGCAGTGGATCACCTTCGCCAACGCCGCCGACGCGGGGATACTGTTTGCCAAGACCGATCCGTCCGCGGGCCATCGGGGGATCACGGCCTTTATCGTCGAACCGAAGTCCCACGAGGGTTTCGCGGCCGATCCGATCCCGATGACCGGCCTGTCGAACTGCCTCGCGTCGAACGCCGTCTTCCTCGACGATTTCGTCGTGCCGGTCGAGAACCGTCTCGGCGAAGAGGGCGAGGGGTTCAGGATCGCGATGAACGCGCTCGAGTTCGGCCGGCTCACCGTGTCGGCCCGGGCCGTCGGGCTGGCCCAGGCCTGCCTCGACGAGGCGATCGCCTATGCCAATACGCGGGTCATCCGCGACCGTCCCATCGCGGAATACCAGATGGTGCAGCACCTGATCGCCGACATGGCCACCCATACCGACGCCGCGCGCCTGATGGTGCAGCGCATGGCCTGGCTGATGGATGAGGGGCGGCCGGCGACCGGGGCGGCGTCCCGGGCGAAGTATTTCGCGGTCGAGGCCGCGAAAGAGGCGGCGGCGGGGGCGGCGGAGATCTTCGCCGGCTACGCGCTTGCCGACGAATATCCGATCAAGAAGTTCACCGCCTATGTGAACATGCTCGCTGTGGGCGAGGGGACGGCCAACGTCCAGCGCATCCTGATCGGCGAGGACGCGCTGGGGATAAAGGACGCCGACCGGCACCCGGTCCGCAATCGCCTTCGCGGCGCGGGTGTGGAATAATCCGGAAACCAATCCGCGCATCAGACGCGGACGAAAAGACACGCGTGGAGAGAGACGATGACCGACGAAGCCCTGAGTCCGGATTCGAGCGTCCTGGGACGCCCCAACAGCTACATCGGCAAGGTGGTGCCGCGGCCGAACGTGCGCAAGCTCGTGCGCGGCAAGGGCCAGTTCGTCGATGACCTGAAGCTGCCGCGCATGGTGCACGCGGTCTATCTCCGCTCACCCCACGCGCACGCAAAGATCGTCTCGATCGATACGAGCGCGGCGGCCGGGATGCCCGGTGTCGTCCGTGTCGTCACCGGCGCCGAACTGGCGGAGTATTGCGAGCCCTGGGTGGGTGTGCTCACCCACTTCAAGGGCCTCAAGTCGGCCCCGCAGCACGCGATCGCCATCGACCATGTCTGCTGGCAGGGCGAGGCGGTTGCCGCCGTGGTCGCGAACAGCCGGGCCGAGGCCGAGGATGCCGCGGCCGCGATCACGGTCGAGTATGAGGAACTGCCGGCGGTCACCGATCCCGAGACGGCGGGCGACCCCGGAACGCCGGTCATCCATCCCGATCTCGGTGACAACATCGCCTTCGAGAACGGGGTCGAGGCCGGGGACGTGGACGCGGCCTTTGCCGCCGCGGACGTCGTGGTCGAGGAGACCTACCATTTCGACCGCCACACCGGCGTCACGCTCGAACCGCGGGTCCTCGTCGCGGACTATGACGAGGCGGACGACAAGCTGACCGTGCACATGTCGAACCAGGCACCGCACATGATGCAGCACATCTTCGCCAAGCATGTCGGCGTGCCCGAGGGCCAGGTTCGCGTCGTCTGCCGCGACGTCGGCGGCTCGTTCGGCATCAAGGTCCATGTCTATGCCGACGAGATGGCCACGGTGGCCCTGTCGAAGATGCTTGGCCGGCCGGTCAAGTTCGCTGCCGACCGGATCGAGTCCTTCCTCACCGACATCCATGCCCGCGCGCACCGGGTGCACGCCAAGATGGGCTTCACCAAGGACGGCGACATCACCGCGATCGAGATCGACGACCTGACCGGCGTCGGGCCCTACTCCATGTACCCGCGCACGAGCGCGATGGAGGCGAATCAGGTCCTGAACTTCACCGGCGGCCCCTACAAGCACGAGAACTACCGGGCCAAGGCGCAGGTCGTGTTCCAGAACAAGAACGTCATGTGCCAGTACCGCGCGGTCGGCCATCCGGTCGCCTTCGCCGTGACCGAGGCCATGGTGGACAAGGGTGCGAGCGCGCTCGGGATCGACCCGGTCGATATCCGCCGGCGCAACCTCATCACGGACGACGCCTACCCGACCAAGGGCGCGAGCGGTATCGTCTTCGAGGGCCTTTCCCACCACGCGTCGCTCGACAAGCTGCTCGGCGCGATGGACTACGAGGGCATGAAGGCCGAGCGCGACAGGCTGCGCGGCGAGGGCATCTATCGCGGCATCGGCTTCGCGGCGATGATCGAGCTCACCAACCCGGGCGCGGCCATGTACGGCATCGGCGGCGCGCGGATTTCGTCCCAGGACGGCGCGCAGGTGCGGCTCGATTCGAGCGGCTCGATCGTCGTCCACACGTCGGTGACCGAGCAGGGACAGGGCACCGACGCGATCATGGGCCAGATCGCGGCCACCGCGTTCGGCACCAGCCCGGACCGGGTCAAGGTCATCACCGGCGACACGGACAACGTGCCCACCGGCGGCGGCACCTGGGGCTCGCGCGGCGCGGGCATCGGCGGCGAGGCCGTGCTCCGGGCAGCCAAGGCGCTGCGCTACAACATCAAGGACATTGCCGGCCAGCTTCTCCAGGCGGACCCCAAGACCCTCGACATCCGCGAGGGCGTGGTCGTCGATGACGACACGGGCAACGAGCGCATGGGGCTCGACGAGCTGGCGCGGATCTCCTACTTCCGCTCCGACCTGATCCCCAAGGGGTTCCAGCCCGAACTTATGGCGACCCGCCACTTCGTCCCGCGTGAGTACAACATCGCGTTTACCAACGGCATCCAGGCCTGCTACGTCGAGGTCGATCCGGAGACCGGTTTCCTGCGGTTCCTGGATTACTGGGTGGTCGAGGATTGCGGCACGGTGCTCAATCCCCAGCTGGTGGACGAGCAGGTGCGCGGCGGCGTGATCCAGGGGCTCGGCGGCGCGCTCCTCGAAGAGTGCCGCTACGACGATGCGGGCAACCTCGTGAACGCCAACATGGCCGATTATCTGGTGCCCATGGCGGGCGAGATGCCGGATATCCATGTCGGCCATGTGGAGACGCCGACGGCGGACTCGGAGCTCGGCGCCAAGGGTGCGGGCGAGGCCGGCACGGCGGGCGCACCGGGTGTGATCATGAACGCCATCAACGATGCGCTTTCGCCCTTCGATACGCGCCTGTCCCATCAGCCGATCACGCCGGAACGAATCCTGAAAGCGCTCGGGAAGTTCTAGGCGGGGAATCACGAACCTCATGCTGAGGAGCATCGCGCCGCGATGCGTCTCGAAGCATGGATCACGGTTGCCCGGTCCTTCGAGACAGGCCTTTGGCCCTGCTCGGGACGAGGTGAGCCATTGCTTGCTGTCCCGATCGTGAACACCTGCCGGGCTGGCCGTAGAGGCCCCGGGCCTGTACCGTTCCCCCGATAACAGGTCACAGGGGAACGGTGCTCATGAGCGTGGCTGACCATTCGGGCGAGGAAAGCGTCCTCGACCGCGAGGAAACCTTCATTGGCAAGACCGTGCCGCGCGCCAACGCTGCGCGCCTGGTGGCCGGCCAGGGCAGGTATGTCGACGACCTGTCGCTGCCGCGCATGGTCCATGTGGCCTATTTCCGTTCGCCCTATGCGCACGCGAAGATCGTCTCGATCGACGACGCGGCTGCGCTCGCCAGTCCCGGCGTGATCCGGGTCTTCACGGGCAAGGAGATCGCCGAGGTCTGCACCCCCTGGGTCGGAACGCTTGCCCACTTCAAGGGCATGAAGTCGGCGCCCCAGTACGCGATGGCGGTGGACCGGGCCTGCTGGCAGGGCGAGCCGGTGGCCGCGATCGTCGCCCACAGCCGGGCGGAAGCCGAGGACGCGCTCGAGCTGCTGGAGGTCGAGTTCGAGGAACTGCCGGTGCTCGCCGATCCCGAGGTCGCGCTCGACGACGATACGCTCGTGATGCATGCCGATCTCGGCGACAACCTGCTGTTCGAGATGAACCACGATATCGGCGACACCGAAAAGGCGTTTGCCGAGGCTGCGGCGGTGGTCGGGCACACCATGCATTTCGGCCGTCACACCGGCGTGTGCCCGGAATCCCGCGCGATCATCGCCGACTATCACAGCTCCGAGAACCGCCTGACCTCGTACCATTCGCACCAGGCCCCGCACATGATGCAGGACCTGTTCGCGCGTCATCTCGACATCCCGAACCAGAATGTCCGGATCGTGTGCGGCGACGTGGGCGGTGCATATGGCGTCAAGGGACACACCTATCCCGACGAGATGGCGACGGCCGCGATCTCCAAGATCATGAAACGGCCGGTGAAGTTCATCGCCGACCGGATCGAATCCTTCCTGACCGACTTGCACGCGCGCGACCACCGCGCTCATGTGCGCGCGGCGTTTGCCGAGGATGGCGAACTGCTCGCCATCGAGATGGACGACCTCACGGGCGTCGGTCCCTACTCGATGTATCCCCGCACCTCCGCGCTCGAGGCGCTGCAGGTCATCAACTATGTCGGCGCGCCCTACAACCACGCGAACTACAAGGCGCGCTCGCGCGTCGTGTTCCAGAACAAGACGCCCATGAGCCAGTATCGCGCGGTCGGCCATCCCGTCGCCGTGGCGATCACCGAGACCCTGATGGAAGAGGGTGCGCGCAAGCTCGGGCTCGATCCGGTCGATGTGCGCCGGCGCAACCTCATGGCGGACGACAGCTATCCGCGCGATTTCATCACCGGCCTGAAGATGGAGGCCCTCTCCCACGAGGCCTCGCTCGACAAGCTTCTCACCATGTTCGACTACCAGGGCTTCCGCGCGGAGCAGGCCCGGCTGCGCGAGCAGGGCATCTACCGCGGCATCGGTTTTGCGACCCTCGTCGAGATGACGAACCCGGGCCCGCACACCTACGGGCTTGGCGGGGCGCGCATCTCCTCCCAGGACGGGGCGGCGGCGCGGATGGATGCGTCGGGGGCCGTGATCGTCCAGACGTCGATCACCGAGCAGGGCCAGGGCTCCGAGGCCGTGATCCAGCAGGTGACGGCCAGCGCCTTCGGCACAACGCCGGACAAGGTGAAGGTGATCTCGGGCGACACGGACAATGTCCCGGTCGGCTGGGGCGCGGGCGGCTCCGGCGGTGCGGGCATTGCCGGCGAGGCGGCGCTCCAGGCGGCCAAGGCGCTGCGCCACAACGTCCTCGATGTGGCGGCGATCCTGCTCCAGTCCGAGGCCGCGTCGCTGGACATCCGGCACGGCGTCGTCGTTGACCGGGCGACCGGCGAGGAGCGCATGCCGCTCGAGGAGGTGGCGCGCGTGGCCTACTTCCGGCCCGACACGCTGCCCCAGGACTTCCAGTCCGAGATGATGGCGACGCGCCACTACATCCCGAAGAAGTATCCCGTGGCGATGACCAACAGCTTCCAGGCCGTGACCTGCGAGGTCGATCCGGAGCTCGGCACGGTCGAGCTGCTCAAGTTCTACTGCGTCGAGGATTGCGGCAAGGTCATCAACCCGCTGCTGGTGGACGAACAGGTGCGCGGCTCGATCGTCCAGGGCATCGGCGGTGTGCTCTACGAGGAGTGCCGCTACGACTTGGACGGCAACTTCCTGAATGCCAATATGGCCGACTATCTGGTGCCCATGGCGGGCGAGATGCCGGACATGGAGATCGGACATGTGGAGACGCTGACGAAGGAGTCAGAGCTCGGCGCCAAGGGAGCGGGCGAGGCCGGCACCGCGGGCGCGCCCGGCGCCATCCTGAACGCCGTCAACGACGCGCTCAGTCCCCTGGGGGCGACGGTGTTCGCCCAGCCGATCACGCCCGAGCGGGTGCTCAAGGCGCTCGGCAAGTACTAGCGATTCGGAGAGACATCATGAGCGACGTCGAGATCATCAGTTCGTCCACCTGTCCGTTCGCCCAGCGCACCCGCATGGCGCTGATCGAGAAGGGGATCGAGCACACGCTCACGGCGATCGATCTGAACGACAAGCCCGACTGGTTCCTCGCGATCTCGCCCTACGGCAAGGTGCCCGTGCTGCGCCACAACGGTGCGGTGATCTTCGAATCCGCCGTCATCAACGAGTATCTCGAGGAAGTGTTTCCCGATCGCCCGCTGCTGCCGCGCGATCCGGTCCGCCGGGCCCAGGCGCGCATCTGGATCGACTTCGCGAACGTCCGCTTCACGCCCCACGTCTACAAGCTGATGCTGGCCCAGGACGCCGAGGCCCAGGCCTTCCAGGCCGAGCGGCTGACGAAGGCGATGCTGATGATGGAGCATGAGGGGCTGGGCAAGCTGGGCGACGGCTCCTACTGGCTCGGCGACGATATCAGCCTGGTCGATCTGACCTTCCTGCCGCACATGCAGCGGGTCGGGGTGCTCACCCACTACCGCGACTTCCAGATCCCCGACGAATGCGTGCTCCTCAAGGGCTGGCTGCAACTCATGGGACAGCGCCCCTCGGTGATGGAGGGCTCGGCGTCCCTTGATGTGCTCATCGAGAACTGGCGCAAATACGCTGAAAACACCTCCACCGGCACGACCGCCGAGGATATGCGCGCGGCCTGATTTCAAGGGCCGGCGAACGATGCGCCCCCAGCAAAGGTGATGTTCGGCGGCCGCCGTTGTTGGCTGCCGGGGCGGCTGATACTGTTCGGGAAATCCTGACCAGCGGAGAATTCATGGTTCACCTGCGCGAAATGCCTGATCATCTGCGCGAGGCGCTGATCAATCAGGAACTGCCCGAATATGGCGACACGCCATGGGTCACGCCCAAGCCGCTCGACGAATGCCGTGTCGCGCTGATCTCGACCGCCGGCCTGCACCGGCGCGAGGACGATCCGTTCACGCCCGGCGCCGGCGACTACCGGATCATCCCGGACGATTACGACATGGGCGACCTGGTGATGAGCCACCTGTCGACCAACTTCGACCGCAGCGGCTTCTATCAGGACGTGAACACATCCTTCCCGATCGACCGTCTGCACGAGTTGGCCGAGGAGGGCGTCATCGGCTCCGTTGCGAGCCGGCACTTCTCCTTCATGGGGGCGACCCCGCCGACCGTGATGGAACCCATCGCGCGTGACCTCGCCGGCGTCCTAAAGGCGGACAATGTCGACGCGGTTGCGCTCGTCCCCGTCTGACCCCAATGCACGCGCGCCGTGGGCGGGCTTGCACACTATCTCGAAGACGAAGGCATTCCGACGACGCAGATCGCGCTGATCCGCAAGCATGCCGAGGAAATCAAGCCGCCGCGCGCGCTCGCGGTGCCATTCGAGCTCGGCCGTCCCCTGGGCGCGCCGAACGAGCCGGAGTTCCAGCGCCGGGTCCTGCGCGATTGCCTGGACCTGCTGGAACGTGAATCCGGACCCGTCCTGGAAGACTTCCCCGACGACCCGCCGGGCGCCGACGTGGAACAGGAAGGCTGGGCCTGCCCGGTCAACTTCGCGGCACCGGTCGAGGATGTCAGCGACCAGGAACTGCTCGAGCAGACGCTCTTGCAGGAGATCGCGCTCCTGAAGCCGTGGTACGAGGAATCGAAGCAGAGCCGCGGCGGACGGACGAACTACGGGATCTCGGGCAAGGCGCCCGAGGAGATCCCGGCGTTCCTTGCCAGCCTTGTGGTGAACCGGGAAGACACGCCGTCACCGTTCGGCGACGAGAAGCCGGTCCATCTGGCCTTCAAGCAGATGGCCGATGACATCCGCTACTACTACATGGAATCGGCGATCGCGCGGCCTGACGGCCGGGTCACCGACCTGGATATCGGGAACTGGCTGTGGGGTGAGACGACCCTGGGCAAGGTGCTCGTGGAGATCCGCAACTGGGCGATGGAGAGCGAGCATCCGGGCTTCAAGGCGCTCGCGCCGACGGCCATGGTCCCGACCCATCAGCGCCACCGCACCATTCACGGCTGATTTCGCACAGTTCCGGCGCGAAGGCCCTCCCGCCAGGGAGGGCCTTTCGTTTTGGGCCGTCAGGTCTCGGCGTAGCGCAGCACGCCGACGTCGCCGGCCCGCGGGACGATGCGCCCGATGATCGTCGCATCCGGCGCGGGGCTGGCGCGGAGCGCGTCAAGGCAGGCCTCGGCCCGTTCGCCCGGGACGCCGACGAGCAGCCCGCCCGCGGTCTGCGGATCGAACAGCAGCGGGAAGTTCGGGTGTGTCGAGACGGGCGCGGCGTTGCCGACCGCCTCCTCGTTGCCGGGCCGGAGCGTGCTCTCATGCCCCTGCGCCGTCAGCGTCGCGACACCCGGAAGGATCGGCAGCGCGTCCAGCATCAGCTCCGCATCGACGCCCGATGCGTTGAGCATCTCGAGCAGGTGCCCTGCCAGCCCGAAGCCGGTGACATCGGTGGCGGCGTGCGCGCCATGGGCGCGGACCACCGGGATCGCCGGTGCGAGCGAGCGCTGCATGGAGGCGAACGCCGCCGTCACATGGTCCCCGCCCGCCTTGGCACGCATGTCGGCGGCGAACAGGACGCCCGTGCCGAGCGGCTTGGTGAGGATCAGCGCGTCGCCGGGCGCGAGCCCGCCCTTGCGCAGGATGGTGTCCGGATCGGCATAGCCGTTGACCGTCAGGCCGAAGGCCATCTCCGCGCCCTCGCCGGTATGGCCGCCGGCGAGGACCGCGCCGGCCTCGGCCAGGGTCTCGGTCGCGCCGGCGAGAAGCTGGTACAGGTCGTCGGACGTCTTGGCGTCCTCGCCGTGGGGGAGCATCACCGCGGCGAGCGCGGAATGGGCCTCGGCCCCCATCGCGAAGATATCCCCCAGGCAGTGATTGGCCGCGATCCGGCCGAACAGATAGGGATCGTCGATGAAGGCGCGGAACTGGTCGACGGTCTGGATCAGCGCCTTGCCCGGCCGCGGGGTGAGGACCGCCGCGTCGTCGGGTGACTCGAGCCCCTGGTCGAGGCCCTCGATTTCCTGCGGCGGTAACCGGTCGAGCGCCCGGCGGAGCACCGGGGCCGGCACCTTGGCGCCGCAGCCCCCGCATCGCATGGCCTCGAGCGTTGGATCGTCGTCCGCGCCGTCGCCCGCGTCCATCTCGGGCAGCTCCTGGTACTTGCGCATCCAGCGCCGGTCGATCCAGTCCTTCCAGCGCCATACCCAGGCGCCCTGAACGGAGAGCGGACCGCGCGCGGCGATGGCGAAGCGGTCGCCCGTGGTGATGAGCGCCAGGGTCTGGCCCTGGGGCCGGTAGCTGCGCAGCGGCCGCCCCAGCGCCGCGCGGCGCAGGTTCTCGGCCAGGTAAGGCCCCTGGCGGACGGCATAGACCCCGGCCTTCGGCAGCGCGTGCCCGTCCATCGAGGCGGCGTCACCGGCGGCGAAGAGTTGCGGATGCGACGGTGAGCGGAGCGTTGCGTCGACCCGCACGAAGCCGCGGTCGTCACGCGCCACATCGCTGTCCGCGAGCCAGTGGGGCGGTCCGGCCGAGGTCACCAGGATCGTTCTGTCACTGTCGAGCACGCCTCCGTCGGTGAGGGTCACCGTATCCGGGTCGACCCGCGTCACGCCCGCGCCGGTGTGCACGGCGATCCCGCGGTCCGCGAGCGCGCGGGTGAGCTTGCGGCGGGCCGCCTTGTTGTAGCCGGGCAGAAGCGTATCGGCGGCCTCCACGATGGCGAAACGGAGATCGCCGGTGCGCTTGCCGAGACCCGGTGCCGCGAGGCCGAGCCGGTGGCTGAGTGCGAGGGTCAGCTCGACCCCGCCCGCGCCGCCGCCGGCTACGGTGATGTGAAATGGCCCGTCATGGCCGCGAATCTCGTCCGTCAGCCGGTGATATCCCTCGAGGAACCGGTCGATGGGCTTCACCGGCAGCCCGTGCCCGGTACCCTCGATCCCGGCCGTCGACGGGGTCGAGCCCGTGTCGATCGAGACGAGGTCGAAGGCGACCGGCGGGCGCCCGTCGACCCGGACCAGGTTATTTTCCAGATCGAGCCCGCTTGCCGCGGCGTGGATCACGCGGGCGTTCGCGAACGCCGCCAGCGGGCGCAGGTCGATATGCGCTTCCGCCGCGCTGTAGTGGTCGGCGATGTAGCCGGGGATCATGCCGGAATAGGGGGTCAGCAGGTCGCGGGTGATCAGGGTCAGCCGCACCCCGGGCTCGGGCTTCATGCCGAAACGCTTCAGCACTGCCACATGGCTGTGGCCGCCGCCGATCAGGACGATGTCGCGGGTGATCGGTTCCGTCGGGGTCATGGGCTTCCAGGGGCCGCCAGATGTGATCTCTGCAGGAGCATAAACACCGGGCGGGCGGGACTCATCCCCGGATCGCGCATGGGTGCGTGGAAATTGGCGGAAGAGGGTGGGAGTCGAACCCACCAGGCACGTCTAACGCCCCTCACCGGTTTTGAAGACCGGGCGCCCCACCGGGGAACGGTCCTCCTCCACCTTCATTGTCGGCGAGACGGGTAAAGGTGGCAAGGCGCGCAGCGCCGACCGTGCGTACGAAGTCTCATGAACGCCGGTAAAAGGTGGAGGTCCGCACCGATATCAGGGAACCAGGTTCTCGGTGTAGCCGAACGTCATTCGGCTTCCGATCGACATGTCGATCTGGAAGAAACCCTCGCGCTCGTACTCGGCCGTGCACTGGGTGTCGACGATCTCGAACGCGTCCTCGAGGGTGCAGAAGTAATAGTCGCCGCCATAGTGACCGTCATCCGCCTCGGCGTAGACGTAGTAGTAACGGTTCGCGAACGGGGCATCCCAGACATCGATGCATTCACCGTCTTCGATGTTCAGCCAGCCCTCGGAGCGGAACAGGGTCTCGCCGGAACTGTCGGTCCCGCCCGACGCGGTGGCGTAGGCGATCGACACGCCCGCGCCGCTCTCGTTGCAGACCTCGATCGTGGCGTCGTTGCTTGCCGCGGCGCCGTCCTCCGCACGTGCCGCGCCGTCGCTGCTGCTGTTCCAGCCGATATGGTCCTCGAATTCGGACACCGACCGCACCCATTGCTTCACGATCCGGCGCAGGTTGGCCGTGGTCAGGCCGCCGCCCGCGAAGATGGTGAAGTCGAGATTGGGGTCGTCCTCGTCGTCGAGATATGCCTGGCCGTGGAGATTCTCGACGTTCCAGTCGTTCATGTCTTGCAGGGAGACGCTGTCGCTCACATAGGCCGCGCTGAACGTGATCGTCTCGCAGACATCGCCGTCGCAGTCGAAGAACAGGACGTCGAAGCGTGTGTCGCCGATTCCGCTCGCGATCTCCGGGTCGCCGAACAGGTCCTCACCAAGGTCCACCGGCAATCCTTCGCGGGCGAGCGCATCGACGACCGCATCCGCGCTGACGCCGTCCGCCGCGGCGGGTTGCACCAGGGCGAGCGTAGCGACGGCCGCGAAGGCGGCGGCCGTGAGAATGCCAGACAGCTTTGGTTTGCGGGTGCTGCGGACGGGCATCGTTCGCTCCCTGCGTCGGTCAGTCCGGATAGTAGGCCCGGTCGTCGTCGCTGCGTTCGTAGTCGGGCTGGCTGGGCCAGTCCTTGATCCGGGTCGAGAAGTCGCCGCCGTAGCGCACCCGGAACAGGAGCGAGCGTTGCGGGCCGTTCTCATACTCGTGGAGCTCGCCCGGGGGGTGCACGATGAAGGCGCCCGGCTTGACGTCGATCGTCTGATCGGGCGTGCGCATCACCCCGCCACCCTCGAAGCAGAAGTAGATTTCCGTCGCGTTGGGGTGGCAGTGGTTCGGGCTCACCTGTCCCGGCTCCCAGCAGGCGACGGTGACATCCCCGTTCTCGACCGTGTCGAGAATCTTCTCGACGTGGCGCTGGGGATTCCATTCCTCTTCGACCTTGAGGTCATAGGCGATCATTGTGTTGTTCCTCCCGAACCGTGGTTTTCCGAAAGCTTAGTCCCCCATTCGGGATGCGTAAATGTCGCCGTTCCGCAGGCACGAAAAAACGCCGCACCGGCGGGCCGGTGCGGCGTTCGTTTCGACAGCGGCGTGCGCTGGCCTACTTGTTCTGGGAATCGTAGAAATTCACCATCTTGAGGACGTCCGCCGCATCGATCCGGCCCAGCGGGCCGTCGCTGTACGAACAGGCGACGACGTTGCCGTCGGCGCCGACGATGAATTCCGAAGGCTGGATGATCTGGCGTCGGTCCTCCCAGTAGGAGCCGAGCGCGTTGGCGATGTCCCGGGACACGCTGTGTCCGACGGGGAAGTTCACCTCATCGGCGACTTCCTGGGCCTTATCGACGGGATCGACGCTGGCGGCGAACACCTGGACGCCGAGCTTGTCGAACTCGTCTTTCAATTCTGCAAAGCCGACCAACTGACGGCGACAGTAGGGTCACCAGTGGCCACGGTAGAAGAGGATGACCCGGTACCGTGCGTCCAGGTCATCGGGCAGGCTGAGCGTTCCGCCGCCGACGAGATCAACCGTCAGTTTCGGGAAGGCCGAGCCGATGCCGAGTTTCTCTGACATGCTGCTTCCTTCGCTGGAAAAATGCGCCCGAACAGGCGCGGATTGCGGGGTTATGGTGCACCCTAACGCGATGCGCCGCAATCATCGGATTGTGCTTGGTCTTGTCCCCCACACGCTGGCATTGTAAGTGGTATGCAAGCGTTTCGCGGAAACGCGACGAGGTATGGGCAGGGGAGCCGTCATGGAAGTTGTCGCCAAGTTTTTCGCCAATCCCGATAACCTGATTCTGTTCGTGGTGCCGCTGGTGGTCATGATCGTCGCGACCCTTGCGCTCACGTTCGTGTTCCCGAGCGAGGATACCTCGCACAAGTCGGGGCGGCTCGAGGGGTACAGCGATCTGCACCGTGAAGCCTATGTCGGCGCTCTCATCGCGGCGGTGGTCACGGTCATCATCTTCGTGATGCGCGGCGGTCCCGAGCCCTTCGTGCTCGTCTGGAAGCCGCTCCTTTCGACAGTGATGATGCTGCCGTTCGGCTATGCGCTGGCGCTGGCGATCGGCGGCATGGCCGGGATGACCCGCAGCAAGGCCTAGGTATCTAGCCGGCGGCCGCGGCCAGGCTGCCCGCGCCGGTCAACACAACATAGAGTTCCAGCGCCGCCGTGCCGGTGTTGCGGATCGCGTGGCTTGCGCCGCGCGGCGCGAACACGAAGCTGTCGGCCGCGATGGCCGACTCGTCGTCCCCATCCACGGCCAGCCCGGTTCCCGACACGACGTAGTAGATCGCCTCGGCCCCGGCCAGCGCGTGTTCGGCGATTTCCGCGCCGGGTGCGAGCGCGGCGTGGACCAGCGAATTCTCGCTGCCGTTGTGGGTGCCGATGGGTGCCTTTAACGTCGCATCGCGCCACGCCTCGGGAACGCCGTCAGCCGGTGCCGTGGTCTCCTCCAGACGCACGAGAATGCCTTCGTTGAGGCCGCCGCGGTCGCGCGTCAGGTCGTCGTCGCTCACCGTTCCGCAGAACTGGTAGCCGGTGCCCGCGACGCTCGGCGCATTCATGTAGAAGCCGATGACCTTCGCATCCTCGTCGGTCGTCTCGTTGTAGAAGAAATGCTCCGAGCCCTTCGGCATCAGCCGGCAGTGCCCGGCGGTCACCACGGCCCGGCTCTCGCCCTGGCCGACGACGCCGTGGCCCGACAGGTATACCGCGATCTCGTCGCTCACCTCGTGCAGATGCTTGGCGTGGGTCGAGCCCGGCCGGAAGATCGAGTGGAACACCGTCGTCGCGCTCCCGGTCTCGCCGGTGATCGGCAGCCGGAACTCCGATATTGCCCAGCCGTCCCGCTCCTCCATGCGTTCGGGCTCCACGTCGAGGGTCTGGATCACGGTGATGGTCATGGAATTTTCTCAGTTGGTGGTGTCGAGGAACTTGAAGGTGCGGGAGTCGCCCGTCGTGACGATATGCCCGGCGGTCGCACCCGCGAAATGGACCGGCAGCACCAGGTTGCCGCTGTCGGTCTGGGCATCGACGAACTTGCTGCGGCTTGCCGCCGACATCTCCATGTCCCAGCAGAAACAGGTGCTCCATTCCGGGTGCGGTACCTGGATAGGGTGGTGCATCAAATCGCCGATGAAGGCCCCGCGCTCGCCGTCGGACTCGACATTCACGATTACATGGCCCGGGGAATGCCCCGGGGTCGGCTCCAGCCAGACGCCGGTCTCGATCTCGTGGTCATGATCGACCAGCACCGCCTGGCCGGCCTCCATGACCGGCAGCACGCTGTCGTTGAAGGTGAGGCCGACGCGTTCCGCGCCGGCCGCGCTCTCCGCCTCCCAGTGGGCGTATTCGTCGCGCGCGAAGACATATTTCGCGTTCGGGAAGGTCGGGACCCAGCGCCCGTCCACGCGCTGGGTGTTCCAGCCCACATGATCCGGGTGCAGATGGGTGCACATGACGATGTCGATGTCCGCCGGCGTCAGGCCCAGGGCCGCGAGATTGTCCATCCACGGCCACTTCTTCATGTGGAAGTCGGGATTCGCGCGTTCCTTGTCCTCGCCGACACAGGTGTCGATCAGGATGTTGTGGTGCGGGGTCTGGAGAATGAAGCTCTGGAAGGTGAGCTTGAGCTTGCCGCTGGCGATGTCGAAGTAGGTCGGTGCCATCCAGTCCATGTGCGCCGCCACGGCGTCTGCCGTCGCGGTGGGGAACATGTCCGCCGGGGTGATATAGGCGCCGGTGGCCTCGTGCACCGACTGCACGGAGAAGGCACCGATCGTCAGGGGTTGCATCGCATCGACCCGAAGCCGTTGGTGAGGTCCGCGAGTGTCCGATGTTAGACTTCGCCGCGCAAGCGCTGACGGGGAGCCGGCTATGAACGAACCGAGTGAGATGCCGCGGGCGAAGGCGGCGGCGCTCGACCGAGCTTTATCCGCCGCGCGGTCTCCAATCGCTCCCGAAACTTCCTCACATCCGCCACATTCGCACTCTAGATAGGTGGGGTGGCGCGTTGTGCACCGGTGGGTTGCCTCCGGGAAAAACGCTCCGACATTGACCCGTTCTCGGCGCACACGCTAGGGCAGGGAGGTTCGGAGCGACACGGGCTGCGGGCAGGTTTTGGGGATCGAATGCGAGGAGAAAACCAATGATGGGCAGATCGGGGACACGACCGAAAGGAATGCTCATGCGTTTTCAGAAGGCCACGGCGGCGGCGTTGCTCGCCGCACCCGCTCTCGCGATGACCGTGCAGCCCTCGGGTGCGCAGCTCGGCGACATCCTGAAGGCGCCGAAGACCCTCATCGACCGCGCGATCGAGGCGCGCAGCGCAGCGGACATCGCCAAGGACAACCGCATCGTCATCGACGTGAATGCGATCATGGCCGACGTCGGGACGATCAAGGCCTCGACCGAGATCTACGAACAGAAGCTCCTGATCACCGGCATCTTCTCCGACCAGGCGACCCACGACGCCTTCCACGACAAGGTGAAGCAGGTCGAGGGTGTGAAGGAACTTTTCTGGCACGCCCATGTGCTCACCGATGAAGAGCGTGAACGCCGGAAGGACGAGCTCCTGGGCTGGGACGACGTCCTGGTACTGGAAACCAAGGTCGATATCGAGATGGTCTCGACCCGGGGGGTCGCTGACGTGAACTTCCGTACGGCTGCGGATTCCTTCGGCACCGTCTATCTGATGGGCCGCGCGCGCTCCCAGGAGGAGCTCGAGAAGGCGATTGCGACCGTGCGCGCCACCGACAACGTCCGCCAGGTGGTCAGCTACGCGTTCGTGCGCCCCTGAGCCCGGACTTAGGCGCCGAACACTTCTTCCACCGGCAGGAGCTGATGACGGACGTTCCCGTCGCGCCGTGACAGGCCGACCCGGTCGAAATACTCAAGCACCTCGACGGCGAGATTCCGTCCGATTCCCGCTTCCTTGCGGAATGGTGACACGCCGACGCTGCCGTCGGCGGCGATCATCGTCTCGAAGGTCCGTGCGTGCGCGCGCAGCGCGGCGGGTGTGAAGAACCGGTTCTCCGCGATCTGCACGGCGAGGCCCATACGCACCGCCTGGCGCAGCGTTTTTCCGACGCCGTTGACCGGCAGGCCGGCGGCCTGGGCGAGGTCGTGCACGACGGGCGGGCTCGCGGGCGTCTCGTTCAGATAGGGCTGCAGCGCCTCCCAGCGCTTCGCGTCGTCGCCGGTCAGCCCCGGCTGGTGATCCGGGCGGTGCAGCAGCATCCCGTCGCTCGACAGGGTGCCGTCGGCGACCAGCTGCGCGCTGATTGCGTCGAACAGTGTCTCCGGGATGAACCGGCCGACGCTCTTGCGCAGCTGTGCCGCGGCGGGGCCCAGCCGGTCGGGATAGCGCGTGTGGAACTGGTCGAGGGCGGCAAGCAATTCCTCGCGCCGCCTGGCCCAGGCGTCTTGCGCGATCGCAAGCGCGTCCGCACCGGTTCCCGCCGACACCGCGCCGGTTGTCGCCAGGGCGGCCGACATTTCGGGGCCGGTCAGGTTGCGGGCCGCCGCGAAGTCGGCGATCGACAGGCCGGTCGGGGACCGGGTCAACGCGCCGGCAAGCGCCGTCTCGGCGTCAGGCGTGTCGAGGGCGTCGAGCAGGTCGAGGCGTTCCGGCCTGGCGCGTCCCCGGCGCGGCAGATGCAGATCCAC
>Ga0181573_10001505_pt1 | contig 22767 bp, 18 predicted proteins | sample 101ome_25_FD_148643 | JGI IMG/M metagenome (GOLD analysis project Ga0181573, IMG submission 148643) | Coastal salt marsh microbial communities from the Groves Creek Marsh, Skidaway Island, Georgia - 101409BT metaG (spades assembly) | ecosystem: Environmental > Aquatic > Marine > Intertidal zone...
TAAGTTCCGTCCGTCCACTGCGGATGACGCGGGTCTCCGTCCGCCCGAGGCTTCTGAGTGCCTCCATGGAACGAATAGCTCGAGACTCCGTGACGAATCCGATGATTGTGTTCACGACGATAACGACTGCTACGGCCACTGCCTCAAGGGTTTCGCCGAAGTACAGGGCAACTACACACGCCACGACTAGAAGCCCAACGATCAAACTGCGAAACTGTCCGATCAGAATGGAGAGGGAGGAGCGGCAACCATGGGATCTCAGTACGTTGAGGCCGACCGTACGCTGGCGTAGCCGAACCTCGCTTTCATCGAGGCCATCGTTCTCGTTCGACTGCATGGTCGAAAGGGTGGATCCCGGGTCCAACGTCCACCACAGCACATCCTGCTGAGGAGAGGCCGCATCGACATCCTCTGCAGTCCGGTCCATATGGCGTGGTAGAGATATCATCTCGATGAGTCATTGCCAAGGGAATGGAACTAGAATAGCATCTGAAAGGATGTCGTGGTGTAGGGCAGACTCTGATATGTCGCCATAGCCACGAAACAATCAGGCATCGCACGGGTCTACCATTTCATGCTCTCGGAATGGACACATCCCCTCACGCGGCGCCAAGCAGCCCATCTATATCGTCGGGCATGTCTTTCGGCTGATCCCCGAAAGGTGTCGACGGCCGTTGGTCGCACGGCTCGGGATATCGTTGAGGCCTGGATCGCCGAGCCGTTATCCACGTCACTCATTCCCGGTCCCTCATGGTTGGGCCACCTGTACCCTCCAACAACCGCGTCTGATGACGACGTCAGGGCTTTCCTCGAGTCGAATGAGTACTATGTGGAGGAGGTTCGTGAGCTATGGCTCAAGGATCTGCTGACAGGCTCCCTTCGTGCCAGGATGACCCTTTTCTGGCACAACCATTTTGTGACGGATGTGCGCAAGTATCGCTACGGCGCACTGGCCTTCAAATACGTGCAGCGACTCACGCTTGGAGCGCTCGGAGACTTCAAAGCCGTCACGCGTGGTTTCACCCGGGACGGATCGATGCTTTATTACCTGGACGGCCGCTTCAATCGGCGCACTGCTCCCAACGAAAACTTCGCCAGGGAACTCTTGGAGCTGTTCACGATGGGTCCGTTCGACAGGGAGGGGAATCCGAATTATTCCCAGCAGGATATTGAAGAGGCTGCACGGGCCGTTACGGGTTGGTCCATGGACGTGCGCTCCTCGTGGGAGTCCTACAAGTCTTCCTACAACTTCGATTCGGGTCAAAAGACCATATTCGGTCTGACCGGGTCGTTCGATCAGGATGACCTGATCGATCTGATCTTCGATGAACGTCGCACTCAGGTAGCCTGGTATCTCTCGGGTAAGTTGCTGGAGGCATTTGTTCATGCCGAGCCTACGGATGCGCTGACGGAGGCCCTTGCCGAGCGTATCCTGGAGCACGACTTCAGCATGGGGCCTGTTCTCGCAGACTTGCTTTCCTCTGAGGCGTTCTTCGATCCTGCCCACGAAGGTGTTGGCATCAAGAGCCCGGCCGAGTATGTCCTCCTGGATATCTCCGCGTTCGGTGGCGCCCCGCAGGACGAGCAGCTGGTCCACCTGGCAACGGCCATGCGGAATCTGGGACAGGATCTACTCGCTCCGCCCAACGTGGCCGGATGGCCTGGTCATCATGCATGGCTGTCGACGGATACCCTCCCACAGCGATGGCGCGCCGCTGATTCATTCCTGAACCCGACTATTACACAGACGGACTACGCGCTTGTCATGGAGATGTACGTGGACCCGAGCGCTACGCACCCGGCGGTTGATCTGGCGCTGAATCTTGCCGAGTCCGTACTCGCCGTGCCGATCGACTTGGTGGAGGTGCCCGAAATAGACCAGCCGTTCGAAGGGGATCTTCAGTCGCAGCCTCTGCCGGACGATCTGTTGCAGGGGTCCCCCCAGCGGATCAATCTTGTCAAACTGTTTCTCGGATCCGTTCCATGGTATGAGTGGGACCCATCGGGGCAGACCGCTTGGATCATGGTGCGCAATTACATCGTGGCGCTTTCCAAATTCCCCGAATACCAACTGAGCTGATATGTGCACGCATCACGGATCCAAACTGGAAGACGGAGCGCTGCACAGTAAGGCGCATCAGTCATGGTCCCGTCGGCAGTTCCTGCGCGGAATGGTCATGTCCGGTGCAGGAGTCACGCTCGGCTTGAACGGGCAGCCGGTGCGGGCGGCAATGACGGATCCCCTTCTCGGAGCACTAGCCGCCTCGGGATCCGACCGGATCCTCGTGGTCATTCAACTCTCGGGAGGGAACGACGGGTTGAATACCATCGTGCCCATCGGAAATGACGTGTACCACAACGCGCGTCCCAACATCGGCATACGAAATGCAATCCAGCTCACACCTGAACTGGGCCTGCATCCTTCGCTTGCGCGGCTTCATCCCCTGTTCGAGGATGGTCTGCTGCAGATCGTGCAGAACGTCGGCTATGCCTCGCCGGAACTGTCCCACTTCACTTCGACGGACGTATGGCTCTCGGGAAGGGATGCCTCGGAATTGGAGAATACAGGATGGTCCGGACGGTTTCTCGAGCAGGAGTATCCCACGTATGCCGACGATCCTCCCGATCACCCCATCGCCCTACAGATCGGCGCATCGACCCCGTTACTTTTTGCAGGGTCTGGTCAGTCACTGGGTGTCACGTTTCCGAACGAATCCCTGCTCAACCGCCTTGCGAGCTCAGGTCAGCTTTTCGACGAGCAGGACGTGCCGGACAGTCTTCAGGGCAGGGAGATTTCCTTTGTCAGACGGGTATCGAATGATGCGTTCGTGTATGCGAAAGCCATCAAGAATGCCTATGACAACGGCAGTAATCTGACTTCGTATAGTGGAGGCAGTGGTCTCGGTCGTGATCTGGCAACAGTGGCGCGGCTCATTCGCGGCGGCCTGGGCGCGCGCATCTATCATGTCAGCATGGGTGGATTCGATACCCATGCGTACCAGGCTGGAACCCATGGAACACTCATGAGCCGATTGGGGGCCTCCATTGCGGCCTTTGTTCGGGACATGGAGTCGGACGGTTTGCTGGAAACCGTATGCGGTGTGACGTTCTCGGAGTTTGGTAGGCGCGTATATCAGAATGGCTCCAGTGGAACGGACCACGGCACGTCTGCGCCCATGTTCGTCTTCGGGAATGCATTGTCCGGCGGTCTACTGGGGAGCGCACCTGATCTGACACGCCTCGATCCCGCGCGCAACCTGATTGCAGATATTGATTTCCGCTCGGTATACGGAAGTCTGCTGCGGGATTGGTTCCAGATGGGGCAGGGGCATGTCGACCAACTTTTCAATGGGGCTTACCCGGTGTTGAACCTCTTCAACAGCAGCCTTTCCACAGGAACCGAAAAAGCGGTCGCCTTGCCCGAGAAGGTGTCCCTCGACAGTGTCTATCCGAATCCGCTTCGCTCCAGGGCCCATGTTGTGATGACCTTGCATGAGGCCGGCCCCGTGTCCGTCTCCCTCGTTGATTTGCTTGGCCGGACCGTGGTTTCCAAGGATCTCGGTGTCCTGCAGAGTGGGCAGCACGATTGGGAGCTGGACGTTCCAGCCTTGGTCGCTGCGGGTACCTATATCGTTCGCATAGAACACCGTGGTGCATCGGCCGTCCGTCCCGTTCAGGTAGCCCGCTGAAAGCAGCAGGATCTGGGGTCAACCGGGGTTCTGCGCAGAACAATGGGGCAGCATCCGGGTAGGCAAACATTCCTTTGTCTCCCTTGTCAACGGGAGAGGTGCATCCACTCACTATTTCGCACGACGCCGATGGCCACTCCATCTTCCCACCGGCGCCTGAAAAAGGAACTCGGGCTGTTCGACGTTTTCGCGGTCAGTACGGGAGCCATGTTCAGCTCCGGGTTTTTCTTGTTGCCAGGTTTGGCTGCCGCCCAGGCCGGACCATCGGTCGCCCTTGCCTACCTGATTGCGGGTGTTTTAATCCTTCCGGCCATGTTTTCGGCGGGTGAACTGGCTACCGCCCTGCCGCGTGCCGGAGGGGCCTACTATTTCCTGGATCGGAGTCTTGGGCCATTGGCTGGTACGATCGGCGGATTGGGGACTTACTTTGCCCTGACGCTCAAAACCGCCTTCGCCCTGATTGGAATCGGTGCCTATGCTGCTTTTTTCGTTGACCTGCCCATCAAGGCGGTTGCCATTGCCTTGACCCTTGTATTCGTGGTCATCAATATCGTCGGAGCAAAGGAAACGACGACCCTTCAGCGCATACTGGTGTCGATTCTCCTGGTGGTACTGGCCTTTTTTACGATTCAGGGGCTCATGTATGTTGGTTGGGATCAGCCTGCTTCCTTGACGCTGGAGAGACAAACGCCGTTTCTCCGTTTTGGACTGGACGGTCTTCTGAGCACGGTCGGCTTTGTTTTCGTCTCCTACGCAGGTCTTACGAAGGTGGCCAGTATAGCCGAGGAGGTCAAGAATCCCGATCGCAACATACCATTGGGAATGATGCTCTCTCTCGGCATCACGACGTTCATATATGTTGCTGGTGTCTTCATCATGGTCTCTGTACTGGAGTTTGGTGACCTGAGCGCCGACTTGACTCCGGTGGCCACGGCTGCTGATCAGTTCTTTTCCTGGCTGCCGGGTCGATGGGGCCTCATGCTGATCGTTATTGCTGCGCTTGCCGCGTTCGCCTCAACAGGCAATGCGGGTCTCATGTCGGCATCCCGATACCCGCTGGCCATGGCCAGGGATCGCCTTCTTCCTGCTTGGTTTGCCACATTGGGTCGGTACAACACGCCATTCCCGTCCATTGTGGTCTCGGGCGGCATCATGATCCTGTTCATACTGGTTCTCGATGCCGAGGGGATTGCCAAGTTGGCCTCGGCCTTCCAGCTACTCATTTTCATCTTCCTGAATCTGGCTGTCATCGTGATGCGCGAGAGTCGCATACAGTCCTATGATCCCGGGTACCGTTCGCCTTGGTATCCATGGGTGCAATTGTTTGGGATGATCACGAGTGGCGCCTTGATCGCGTACATGGGGTGGATGGCCATCCTGTTCACCCTGGGCGTAATCATTGTCTGTGTGACGTGGTACCAATGGTATGCAAAAGACAACGTTCGTCGGGACGGCGCCATCTATCACTGGTTCAGCCGCCTGGGACAACGGCGCTTTGAGGGCCTCGACGTCGAGTTCAGGGGTATCCTGAAAGAGAAAGGCTTACGGGGTGAAGATCCATATGAACAGATCATTGCCCGATCCTTTGTGCTCGACATGGAGCAGCCGAAGGATTTCAGTGAGGTCGTAGAGGACGTAGCAGCTCTACTGGCACGTCGGCTTCCAACGTCCGAGACGGACATTGTCGAGCGTATCATGGCTGGTACCCGCGTTGGCGCAACGCCCGTGACTCGCGGTGTGGCCTTACCCCATTTCAGGACAGAAATGCTCGAGCAGCCTGAGTTGGTTTTGGTTCGCTCCAGCTATCCGGTACATGTCCCGGGAGATGATCCGCTGACGGACGTGGTCGAGGAGGACAAAAAGGTCAAGACGCTCTTCTTCCTTGTCAGTCCTGAATCCAATCCGGGGCAGCACCTGCGGATTCTTGCACAGATTGCAGGACGTGTGGATGAAGACAGTTTTCAGCAGGATTGGATACAGGCGGCCGACGAGCAGGAGCTCAAGGAGGTCATGCTGCGCAACGATCGTTCGCTGACAGTCAATGTATCTGATAAGGAAGCAGCCTCATGGCGCTCGAGTCGCGTCATGGACCTCGGTCTGCCCGGATCGTGCCTTGTTGCGCTGGTACAGCGTGATGGTGACGTCGAGTTTCCGCGAGGCTCCACGCGGTTCCGTGACGGTGATCGGGTAACCGTCATCGGGGAGCCCGAGGACATCAAGACACTTCGCTCACAACTGCGCAGCGGAACCTAGCGGGTTGACCCATTCCGGGGTGGGCAGCAGTGACAGCATCCACACTACCTGTCCCCTCAATACCCCACGGCCCGGCCCTTATAGCTGCGCGAGTCTGCCGCTCCTTGCAGGAGGCCGTTCTGGTAGTCAATATAGATACCCATCGCACGTCCCTGACTACCCCGAAAGGTGGTTTCATGGCCGAGGGCCTCATACCGTTCGATCGTATCCTGGGAGAAGTAGCCCCTTTCGAGCGATGTCCGGTCTGGGAGCCACTGATGATGGAAGCGAGGCGCTTCCACTGCCTCGGCCACGTTCATCTCATGGTCAATCACATTCAGGATGACTTGCAGTACCGTGTTGATGATGGTGCGACCTCCAGGGCTTCCTATGGCCAGTAAGGGGCGTCCGTCTTTGGCCACAATGGAGGGCGTCATGGAGGACAGCATGCGCTTTTGTGGGGCAACCAGGTTGGGTGCCGTGCCGATGTTGCCGTTCCGGTCGGTATATCCCGGTTTGGGATTGAAATCACCCATTTCGTTGTTGAGCAGGAAACCGGCTCCTTCCACCACGATGGAGTTGCCGTAGCCGAATTCGAGCGTGTAGGTCAGGGAAACCATGTTGCCATCATCATCTACGACGGAAAAGTGGGTGGTTTCTTCGCTCTCGTAGGGCTGGTACCCATTGAAGGCGCTTGAATCGCTTTCCGAAGAGGCCTCCATACTGATGGAGGAGCGAAGGTCGGTCGCATGGTCCTTTGAGATGAGCCAGTCCACTGGCATGTCCGGGTTGAAATCCGGGTCTCCGACAAACTGCGCCCGATCGGCGTACGCCCGTCTCATTGCCTCGGTCAGTACATGCAGGTATGCCGCAGAATTGTGGCCCATGGCCGACAGGTCATAGGCTTCCAGGATGTTGAGCATGGTAACCAAGGCAACCCCGCCGGACGAGGGGGGACTCATGGAATACACATCGTGTCCTCGGTACGTCCCGTGGATAGGTGGTTGCTCTTTGGCCTCATAACGTGCCAGATCCTCTTCCGTAATGAGTCCGCCCCATTCGTTCATGAAGTCGGCAATCAGTCGTGCTGTTTCTCCCGTGTAGAAGCCGTCACGTCCATGGTCGCGAATCCGTTTCAAGGTTGATGCAAGGTCCTGCTGTATGAGCAGCTCACCGACGGTATGGGGAACGCCTCCAGGCTTGAGGAAAGCATTCACACTGGATTGATAGATGGCATCCTCCTGAACGCGTTCCAGCAGGCTGGTCTGGAAGCCGGATAGATTACGCGTGAAGGGAAAGCCTTCCTCTGCCAGCGTTACGGCTGGCTGCACCAGAAGAGCCCACGGCAGGGACCCAAGGCGTTCATGCGCGAGCGCCAGGCCGGCCACCGTGCCCGGCACACCCGTGGAGAGGAGGTTGTAGTGGCGATTGGCGGATGATATGGACCCATCCTCATCTAGCATCATGGTTTCGGAGGCGGCCAAGGGAGCCCGTTCCCTGAAATTGAAAGCCGTAACCTCGCCGTCGGCACCATGGTATACCAAGAACCCTCCGCCGCCTATGTTGCCGGCTGAGGGGTGAACGACGGCCAGGGCAAAGGCCGTCGCAATGGCGGCATCAACTGCATTGCCGCCTTGTTGCAGGATGTCACGGCCAACCTCGGAGGCAAGGTACTGGGTGGAGACGACCATGCCATGTTCCGACACAACGGGTTGCCGACCATGCTGGGCTGTGGCCGTACCGGTGGCGTGGGCAAGAAGAAGGGCAAGAAGGAGGGCGAATACCGGGTGGGTGCGCATGGTCATTTCTCGGGTGGAGGCATCGTTCGTATGTCAGGAAACTAGGGTTGTGGACCGTGCCCCACAAGATGCCTCAAACCCATTGAGGCACCGCATCCGCGCCTGGCCGGTCCGTGTTTTTGAAAACGTTCAATGCCCTGTTTCAATTCAAGCGAACTTATCATTTTCACGGTGTCATTCCCGCAGGCAATACCTAGTTTGCCTGCTCGCCCTGAACTCAATCCCTCACACCGGCCTCATGCCGGATAGACGATGTCTCATCACTCAGGATTCGGACCTTCCGGGGGCAGTACGACGGAAGGATCCTGGCGGGAGAAAATTCCCGTCGAACTGTTTGCCTCACCGGCTGACATGGCTGCCGACGTTGCGCGACGTATTGCGGACCTGATAGTCACACGCTCCCTTGTCTCCCAAAACGTAGTACTCGGTCTACCCACCGGTTCGACACCTATTGGCGTGTATCAGGAACTGGTCACACTGCACAGGGAGGAAGGTCTGGACTTCAGCAACGTGGTCACCTTCAACCTTGATGAATACTACCCCATGCAACCGGAAGCGCTTCAGAGCTATCATCGGTTCATGCGGGAGAATTTTTTCGATCACGTCAATGTGCCTGAGGAGAACATCCACATTCCCGCTGGCAACATTGCGCGGGATCGGATTGCTGAGTGGTGCGCCGCCTACGAGGAGAAAATCAGGGAGGCTGGTGGCCTCGACCTGATCCTGCTTGGCATAGGTCGGACCGGGCACATTGGATTCAACGAGCCGGGATCAGGTCCGGAGACGCGTACGCGTCAGATCACGCTTGACGAGATAACGCGTAAGGACGCGGCGTCCGATTTCTTCGGCGACGAGAACGTGCCCCGCGAAGCCATCACCATGGGTGTTGGTACCATCCTGGATGCCAAGCAAATCATCCTGATGGCTACCGGGGAGCACAAGGCTCCCATCATTCGGCGAGCCGTCGAGGAGAAAGTGACCAATGCGGTTACGGCCTCGTACCTGCAGCGCCACGAGAATGCGCTCATCTGCCTCGACAAAGCCGCAGCCGGTGAACTGACACGGATCAAAACTCCGTGGATTACCGGCGAGGTCGAGTGGACTGAGGAATTGACCGAACGTGCCGTCATCTGGCTTGCAGAGCGCACGGGCAAGGCCATACTTACGCTTGATGAATCCGATTTCCATCGGCATTACCTGCACTCGCTGGCCAATGCGTATGCCAACAGTGATGACCTGTGCAAACATGTGTTTGAGCGCCTTCGCCAGCGCATTGCCTATGCGGAGGATCTGCCTTCCAATGAACGAATGATCCTCTTTTCGCCCCATCCGGATGATGATGTCATCTCTATGGGGGGGATGCTGGATCGCTCGGTTCGCAACGGCAACGATATGACCGTTGCCTACATGACCAATGGATCCGTGGCCGTTTTCGACGCGGACGTACGCCGCCACTTGAGATTCATGCGCATGTCAGCGGAGTATTTCGGTGACAATTCGTCGGTACTGGCGAAGGTGGATGCGCTGCGCTCTGCCATGGAAAGCAAGAAGCCGGGTGACGTGGACAGCGAGGATGTGCAGCTCATCAAGGCCTACATCCGGTATTCGGAGGCCGTGGCAGGAATCGAGGTCATGGGACTGCACCAGGAACACGCGCGTTTCCTGGACATGCCTTTCTATAAGACAGGAACCGTGCGCAAGCAGCCCATCGGGGAGGAGGATGTGCAGATCGTGCTGGAACTCCTCGAGGAGAAGATGCCTCATCACATCTTCGTCGCCGGAGACCTGTCGGATCCTCACGGCACCCACCGCATGTGTTATTTCGCCATTCAGGAAGCGTTGCGCCGCTTCCAGGCCAAGCATCCGGCAGAAACCCATCCGACCATCTGGCTCTACCGCGGAGCGTGGCAGGAGTGGGAAATCGACGATGCAGACGTCCTGCTCCCGATGTCCAAGGCAGATCTTGATCGCAAGATAGAGGCCATTTTCAAACACGAGAGCCAAAAAGACAGGGCCATGTATCCCGGTGCCTACGATGCTCGCGAGTTTTGGGAGCGGGCCAAGCAGCGTAATCAGCACACAGCCAAGCGGCTCGATGCTCTCGGGTTACCTGAGTTTCACGCCGTTGAGGCCTATGTCTGCGTGAAGGAACTCGAATCTTGACCCGGCCTGTCAGGAAGGATCAAGGATCGGGGCCGCCCTCTCGAGGGCGGCCCCGATATCTGTATCGCCGATATCGCGGTGCGTGGTAGCTCTGATGCGCGTGGGACCGAAAGGAACCATCCGCACACCAACGGCCTCCAGGGCCGCCAGCACGTCCGCAGCAGACCGCCCGTCCGTGATGTCGAACATGATGATATTGGTCTCCACCCGGGAAGGGTCCAACCGAACGGCCTTGAACGTGGAAAGTCCTTCGGCGAGTTCGCGCGCCCGGTCATGGTCTCGCTGCAGATCATCCCGGTGGTTTTCAAGGGCGTGAAGGGCAGCAGCGGCAACAAGGCCTGCTTGACGCATGCCGCCGCCCAAGGCCTTGCGCTCTCGCCGGGCCTGCTGAATCAACGCTTCCGATCCGACCAGAACCGACCCAACGGGTGCTCCCAGACCTTTGGAGAGACATACACTGACGGTATCAAAGCAGGCCGCGTAGGTGGCCTCTGGAATGCCCGTGGCGATACTAGCATTCCATAAACGTGCGCCATCCAGGTGCATGGCAAGGCCCCGCTCACGGGCCGTTGCCTCAATGGCCTGAATGACATCCAACGGATAGATCGTTCCGCCAGCGCGGTTGTGAGTATTCTCGAGGCAGACCAACCGGCTGCGTGGGTCCCAATCGTTGCCCGGACGAATGGCTCCGGACACCTGAGCTGCGTGCATGACTCCTCGCTCCCCGGCCAAGGGGAACAACTGCAGTCCAGAGAGACCGGCCGCGGCACCCCCTTCGTAATGCCGGATGTGCGCATCGGCTTCGAGTATGATCTCGTCCCCCGGTCTCGTGTGGATACGCAGGCCAATCTGATTACCCATCGTTCCGGAAGGCACATACACGGCAGCAGGCTTCCCTAGCATCTGGGCCACCCGGGATTCGAGCAACTGCACCGAGGGATCTTCGGCGAAGACATCATCTCCCACGGGAGCCCTCATGACCGCCTCCATCATGGCCGGCGTAGGCCGGGTGACGGTATCGCTTCTCAGATCGATGGAGGATGACCGGGTCATGCGTTGTTCTTCAACCTCGGGAGATATCCACGATTTCCAGGGACACCTTTCCCGCCGGGACCTTGATGGTCACGCTGTCTCCAACCGATTTACCCAAGAGGCCCTCACCGATAGGGCTCTTGATGGAAATTTTGCCCGTGGCAAAGTCAGCTTCCTGCGGGGATACGAGGGTGTAGGTCTGCTCCATACCATTGGCCGAATTCCGTACCACGACGGTGGACAAGATGTATGCCTTTGATGGATCAATCTGACTTTCGTCCACAATCCGGGCCTGGGATACCGTGTTTTCGAGCTTCGAAATCTTGGCTTCGAGCAATCCCTGCTCGTCCTTTGCGGCGTCGTATTCAGCATTTTCCGACAGATCACCCTGCGCTCTGGCCTCTGCTATGGCCTGAGCGATGCGGGCCCGCTCCTTCGTCTTGAGGAAGTGCAATTCTTCCTTCAGTTTGCGCAGGCCCTCTTCCGTCAAATAGGTTGGTTTCGATTCGCTCATGATATGCCTGGACGTTACACGTGCCGACCGTAAGGCGGGCGGACGACTCGCGGTGGGTTTGATAACTGTAAAAAAGGGTATAAAAAACGCTCCCACCTCTCGGTGGCAGCGGCGGCCTGTACGGCTCATTGATGTTTCAACAGCGGTATTACTCTGTCAGGTTCTGAATTGATCCTCCAGCACGATCAGGGCTTTGTCGGCATGGTTTCGTCCTTGGAGTGCTAATGCCAGCTGGGGTGGATCAAACCATCTACAATCCCGGTACGACCCGCATTCATGACCGCCGACCTGACGAAGGGCAGAGGGATGCCCGTCTGCTGACGCTTCCGTTCGGCACCTTTCCAGTACATCGCGTAAGCCCCTCATAACCATGCCTTACCCCGAACCTTTGGTTGCCCCCATGCGTGCAGAGCTGTCTGCTGTAGGTGTGCACGAACTGAAAACAGCAGAAGAGGTAGATCGCGCTTTCGAAGCCGCTTCAGGGAAAACAATGCTGCTCATCGTCAATTCGGTCTGCGGTTGTGCCGCCGCCATGGCGCGTCCGGCCGTTCGCATGTCGATGCAGGCAGAGCAGCTTCCGGACATGTTCACTACGGTGTTTGCCGGTCAGGATCTGGAGGCCACGGCCCGGGCGCGTCAGCATTTGGCGGGCCTTCCGCCTTCATCTCCTTCGATGTTCCTGATAAAAGACGGTGAACCGGTGTTTGCACTGGAGCGTCGTCACATTGAGGGGCGTTCTGCAAGTGCCATCGCCACAGACCTGGTCACAGCCTATCAGCAGGTCTGCGGATCAAATGATGGCGTGTCTCCTGCAGCCGGGGAAGTCGCTCAGGATGATCAGGCGCCGACGTCTTCGACCTTCCGCTCCATTCTTTGACGGGAATCTTGCCGTGGTGCGTGGACCCGAGAGGTTTTGTCTGCGAGGTCTTCCAGCAGCGCCTGACGCGCACCAAGGCCCTGATTCCCTGGGGAAGGGTCGGAATGGAAGTCTGCCCATTGGCCGTATCCCGTGTTGCATGCCAACCAACCTATTGACCCATGCCTGACGTATATATCGTTGACGCCGTTCGGACACCCATTGGCTCCTTTGGAGGGGCCCTGAAGGACCATTCCGCGGTGGATCTTGCTGCCCATGTGATGGCGGCCTCCATCGAGCGGAGTGGCGCTCCGGCAGAGGCGCTTGATATGGTCATCTTCGGCAACATCCTGCGCGCTGGCCAAGGGCAGCTCGTTACCCGTCAGGCGGCCCGGAAGGCAGGTGTACCTGACTCGGTCGACGGTTTTACGGTCGACATGGTTTGCTCTTCCGGCATGCTGAGCCTCATGCAGGCCGCAACGATGATCAAGGCGGGTGAAGCAGACCTGCTCTTGACGGGCGGAACGGAGTCAATGAGCGGCACAGGATTCTACCTGTCCCATCGCGCCCGTTGGGGGTACAAGTTCCTCATGGGCAACCCGGAGGGCCTGACCGATCTGCTCTTGCACGACGGATTGACCGACCCATTCAGTGGGGAGGCAATGGGTGTTCAGACGGAGCAGTTGGCCGCAGAGAAAGGTATTACGCGTGCGCAGCTGGATGAGGTGGCCGCTCTGTCCCATGAGCGGGCCGAGCGGGCATGGGCCGAAGGGGCGTTCGATGCCGAGGTGGCTCCCATCGAGTACCGGGTCAAACGGGACATGGTGGAACTCGGAAAGGATCAAGGTATCCGGGCCGGGACGACGGCAGCCTCACTTGGCAACCTGCGCCCGGCATTCACTTCGGATGGTGTGTTGACCGCCGGGAATTCCAGCCAGATCTCAGACGGGGCGTCTGCCATAATGGTGGCCAGCGAATCGGCTGTCAAGAAGTATGATCTGAAACCGCTGGCGCGCGTGATGGCTTCCTCATGGGCAGCCGGTGCGCCGTGGCGTTTCCCGGAAGCGCCGGTTCCAGCCGTCGAAAAGGTGCTCCAGAAGACGGGACACTCCATTAAAGACTTTGGTCTTTTTGAGAACAATGAGGCGTTTTCCCTCAACACCGTCCTCATGCGCGACATGCTCGGTGTGCCGTATGATCTGCTCAACGTGCATGGTGGTGCCATCGCTCTGGGCCATCCCATCGGATGCTCCGGGGCCCGGATTGTAACCACACTTGTACACGGGATGCATCGTCATGGTGTAGATCGGGGAATAGCCTCGATTTGCCACGGCACGGGTGGTGGGACGGCCGTTGCGCTGGAGCGTGTCTGAGAATGCTTAAATCGATTGTTTACGTTGCTGCGGGGGGTGCCCTTGGCGCCGTTTCCCGATACCTGGTTTCGCTGGGCACGCTGAAGTGGATGAGTGAAGGCTTCCCGTGGGGCACGCTGACCGTCAACATCCTGGGTTCGCTCTTCGTTGGCTTTCTCTGGGGCGTGCAGGGGCAGTCGGCAGGCTCGCAGCGTTTCCAAGCGTTCTTTTTTGTTGGTCTCCTTGGCGCTTTCACGACCTTTTCCTCCTACGCCCTCGATACGCTCAATTATGCCCAGGATGGTCGCTGGGCGCTTGCGTTTGGCAACGCCATGCTCAATAATGTGGGCGCTTTCATCGCTGCAGCCGCTGGATTCGCCACGGCCCGCCTGCTGTTCAACCATGCGGACTGAGTTGGTACGTAGCCAACCGAAACCGTCCTTCGCCCGAGCACGCGTGTGACGACTGATTCTCCCGATATTCTTACCTGTCTTGCAGATGTAGCCCGACGATGGCTGGATCCGGGCTATCCGGCCAGGCAGGCGGCGGTGGAAGAGACGCTGGCAGCGGAGAATCATTTCACGGAGGCAGCCACCGCTTTCGCCATCAATCAGCAGATGAGCCTGTTGACGAAGGAGGCCCTCGGCGCCTGGCAACAGGACCTTTTGCCAACCGCTGCCCAGACCACCCTAGTCGAACGTGAGCGTGTTGCGGTCCTGAACCCCGGCAACATTCCCTTTGTCGAATTGCAGGATCTGATCGCGGTCCTGATTTCAGGACGTGCGTACGCTGGGACGGTATCATCACGGTCGCCGGCGTTGCTCCCTGCTTTCGTGTCTGATCTTCTGGCATGGGATGATGCCCTTCCTGTGGAGTTAACCGATTGGCAGCGCGCACTCTCCGGAGCTGAGCGGGTCATCGCGGCCGGTACGGATCAGACCATGGGCATTGTCCGACAGGCCACCCGGGAAGCCGGTCTGCCAATCTCGCATTGTTGGCTGCGTGGACATCGCTACGCTGCCGCGGTTCTTGGTGGCAGTGAAAGCTCGGACGACCTGGTGGATCTGGCCGAAGATGTGCTCTTGCACGAGGGTCAGGGCTGCAGGAATGTTGCTCTCGTCTTTGCACCATCCTCGATGGATATCGACCCCGTGTTGGATGCCTTTGCCCATTTTCGCGGCATGTTTGCCGCACATGAGCGGACCTCGGGATCACTCAAGATGCAGCAGGCCATGCTCAAGGCAGTGGGTGCACCGCATGCCTGGGCTGACGGACACGCCTTCCTGATTTCGCGGGGCACGCCGGAAGTGCGTGGAGCCTGTCATCTTCGGTGGGTACCCTACCACGAACGTTCGGAGGTAGAAGAGTGGATTCGATCCCATCAAACCGATCTACAGGGCGTTTTCTCTGGGGTACGGCTTCAGATTGCGCCAGATATCGTTCATCCACTCGGAACGGCGCAGCGACCAACCCTGGATTGGTGCCCGGACGGGCGGAGTCATGCCGACTTTTTCAGCGCGTCCCCATGAGATGGCAGGTATGATTTCGCAGGCTGCACGTGGACACATTTCTTGGGGATACGGCGTATATATGGAAAGACCAGATCCCGTATGACAGCCCGCCGGCAACATACCGACCAGGCCACCTCTTCAGGGCCAGCCGAACACGCCTCTTCCCATGAGAAGACGGGGCGGCGGGGTGGCTCAGGCTCCGGCAAAAGATCCAATGAAGATCGGGGTAGGGATTCTCGGAATCCTGTGGCACACGTGGCCGCTGAGTCGCGTGCACTGTGGGATGACCTGCGTGAATGGGTGGATCTGAGGGTTCAACTCATCCAGATTGACATTGAGGAGCGCATCGAAAAAGCGCTCAACGATATGCTGGCTGCCCTTATCGTGGTTGTGCTGGTCCTGTTTGCCCTCTTTTTCCTGCTGCAGGCTGCCGCGTTGTGGCTGGGGCAGGTCCTTGGGCACGACCAGATGGGATATGTCGTTGTGGCTCTGACGCTTATTGCGGTATCCCTGCTGGTGAAGGTCGTCAAGCCGACCCTTGTGCGCCCCGCTCTGCACGGACGTAAAAAGACTATTGATACACCAGGCTCGCCTTCTACCAAGGATTCTTTGCCCGATACGGGAGAACAAACCAAGCGGGGGGGAGCGGCATGAGCGCAGAGCGCACGCGGGAAGAACTGGAGGCACGCCTGAAGGGCACGTCCTCCTCGATCAGGCGCCGTCTGGCCCGATTGGAGTCTGTCATTCCTGGTTCTGGTCGAACGCTGCCGAAGCTTCCCGAGGTAAAACGCACCTCTACTTGGGGCGTAGCCGTGGGGGTGGGTCTCTGGCTCGGCTGGCGATTCGTCAAGCGTTCCAGGAGACATAGGGAGGGTTCCTATGAGGATGGCGTGGCACATCTGGCAGATCGATTGGAAACCTCGATTTCAGAGCATCTTGACCATAAGCGCCCCCCGTCAGAAGCGGTGCGGAGGGCCCTGCTCGAGAACCCACCCGTCATACAGATGGCTGGTAAGGAGGAGGGTCTGTTTTCCGGCGCCGCCAAGGAACTGCTGCGCTCATCCAGTTCCATGCTCGTTACCGAACTTGGTCGGTGGTTGGAGCATCGGCTGGTAGAAAAAAAGGAGCATCCTGAAGCCGACTGAGCCCGGAAGGAATCATTTGCTAGGGTGCCGGGTGAAACGCCACTTTTTCGGGAGGCAATTCTGTCTCCGGCTTCTCCCCACATTACCGACTTCATGAAACTCGTACTCTTTGGCCCCCCGGGCGTGGGTAAAGGATCCCAAGCCCGTTTTCTCTCGGAAAGGGAAGGCGCTGTACATATATCTACAGGCGTACTGCTTCGCAGAGCCATTCGAAGCGAAACAGAGCTTGGGATGGAGGCGAAGGAGTACGTCGAGTCTGGCATGCTCGTGCCTGGGCCCCTCGTACGGGCCTTGGCAGAAGACGCTGTCCGGGCAACGGGGTTCAAAGGATTCGTTCTGGATGGATACCCCCGCACGATAGAACAGGCGGAGTGGTTGGATGCGTTTCTGAGGGAGAATGAATCCCAACTGGATACAGTCATCAGCCTGCAGGTGCCGGCTGAAGTCATCATCGATCGACTGTCCAAGCGACGCGTGGATAGGGAGACAGGGGAGAACTACCACCTTGATTTCAAGCCCCCTCCAGCGGATTTGCCGGCAGATCGCATCATTCAGCGTAAGGATGACATGCCAGAGGCCATTTTGCACCGGCTCAGGATTTATGATCGGGATACGCATCCTGTGCAGGATTGGTATAGGCAACGCGGTATGTTGCAGGAAATCGACGGCCGGGGAACGTTCGAGGAGGTATACGGCCGGATAGTTGGAGCGATTCCAACCCACGGATCGACGCCATGAGCCACAGCCCAGACCCATCAGAGCGTATTTCTGTCCATTCAGCGGCGTTTGAAGCGGAACTGGCCCGCGTCATCGATCGCGTGGACCCGGCTGGACTGTACGGTCCGGCGGCCTACATCCTCGCAGGTCAGGGCAAGCGTTTTCGACCCCATCTGGTTCTTGCCGCCCAAGACATGTTTGGGGGGGAAAGAGAGGTGGCCCTGAAGGCAGCTGTTGCCGTTGAGGTCTTCCACATTTTCACCTTGGTCCACGATGATATCATGGACAAATCGCCCACGCGTCGTGGGCGCGATACGATACACGTCAAGTGGGACGAACCCACCGCTATCCTGACCGGCGATTATCTACTGGGTAAAACGGTTTCCCTGCTTCTGGCCTATCCCGATCAGACCCTTCGATCAGCCCTCGAGTACTTTACCGATACGATCAGGAAACTGTGTGAGGGGCAAGTACGGGACATGGCGTTTGAGACGCGCGATGATGTGACGCTGGAAGAATACCTGGTCATGATTGATCAGAAAACATCGGCCTTGCTCGAGTGCTCGCTCGTGCTCGGTGGTATGACGGGTGACGCAGCCCCGGATCAGTTGGAGACGCTCGAGCAGATTGGCCACCACTTGGGTCGCGCCTTCCAGATCCAGGATGACCTGCTCGACGTAACGGCCGACTCGGCTCAATGGGGCAAGCCAGTCGGCGGGGACTTGATGGCTGCCAAGAAGACGTGGATGCTACTCTCGGCGCTGGCAGCCGAGGATCCGTCAGACGCCTGGTTCAAGGCCATGGCAGATCGGGGAGGAGCCCGAAAGGAAGACGTTCCCGAAGCACGTTCGCGGATGGAGGCCATGGGTGTTGTTGAATCCGCTCGGGATGCCGTTATTTTCCATTCCGAACATGCCATCCGTCTCATCGAGTCTCTTCCCGCGGGTGACGGACGCTCCATTCTCGTCGCCCTGACCCGCAAGATGCAAGAAAGACTGTATTGATCAGCGATCGTTCATGATTGAAAAAGAAGTCATCGTTACCAACCGCGCCGGTCTGCATACGCGGCCTGCGTCCATGATTGTGCGTACGGCCTCCAAATATGCGTCGGAATTCTACATTCAGAAGGACGGCTACGAGATCAACGGCAAGAGCATTATCGGAGTCATGACCCTGGCGGCCGAACAGGGGGCATCACTCATGCTGATTTTTGATGGCTCGGATGAGTCGGAAGCCATGGCAGCCATGGAAGCCATTTTCGAGGATGGTTTTGGCGAAGTGAAATAGACCGAGATGGAATGGACCACTTGAGGCCATTCCGTAGCGGTTCAAAGGGGTACCCTACATGAAGGATCTGCCAGCAGCAGGTACAAACGGTTCCAGTCTATGCACGGGTATTGGTGTATCCCCGGGTATAGCCATCGGCCCGGCGTACCTGTATGCCAGAATCCCGTTCGAAGTGCAGCAACGGGCCATCGATCCGGATCTGGTAGGAGCTGAAACCGCACGGTTCGAGCAGGCGATTCGGCGGGCTGAGCGGGATTTGCACAAGATCATAGCGGTTACCCGGGAGAAACTTGGTGAAGGCAGTGCGTCCATTTTTGAAGCACAGCTGCTCATGCTTCGAGACGAAGCCATGTACCCAGAGGTCATCTCCTGTATCGAACAGAAGGGTATCAATGCCGGGTTTGCCGTACAGTCGGTCATGAGCAAGCACCGACAGATCATGGAGGCCTCCGACTCGGAGTACCTGCGTGAGCGTTCCAACGACCTGCTCGATATCCAGGATCGCATCATTCGCCACCTTCGTCGAGGTCGGATTCTCTCTGCAGTAGACGAAGATTCCATTGTCATTGCCGAGAACCTGACGGCTGCAGACATCATCCTGTTCAGTCGGAGAGGCATTCTGGGGTGTGCAACGGACTTCGGCGGTCCGACCTCGCATGTCTCCATCATGGCGCGGGCCTTGGGAGTACCCGCTGTGGTGAGTACGCATGGAGCTACAGCACAGGTGGCCACTGGCGATCTGGTCATTCTGGACGGGATCCGCGGGGAATTGCTGGTCAACCCTGATGAGGCCACACTGGAGCGCTACAGGGTCAAGCAAAAGCGATACAAGCGATTGCTTCAGGAAGACAAGCAGCTCGTGGGACTACCCGCCGAGACGCTCGATGGGCATCCTGTCCTTTTGCAGGCCAACCTCGAATTGAAAGAAGAAATCCCCCTCATGGCCGAAAATGGAGCGCAGGGGGTTGGTTTGTTCCGCACGGAAATGCTGCTCTTGATGGAGGGCCGTGCCATCGTCACGGAAGAGGAGCAGACCGTCGAGTATACGCGCGTGGTGGAAGCGGTAGCGCCCCACACGACAACGTTCCGGATTCTGGACCTCGGTGGTGACAAGCTGTTGCCCATGGGGCACAGGGAGCACAACCCGTTCCTCGGCTGGAGGGGAATTCGCATCCTGCTGGACAAGCCTGAGCTTCTCGTTCCGCAGTTGCGGGCTATCCTGCGTGCGAGCGCCCATGGACCGACCAGGATCCTGCTCCCCATGATTACGCGCCTGTCTGAGGTTCGGCAATTCAAACAGATTCTGGCCGAGACCATGGATACGCTGGCCACGGAAGGGGTCCCGTTTGATCGGACCATCTCCGTCGGCGTGATGGTGGAGGTGCCTTCCGTAGCTCTTCAGGCAGATCTTTTTGCTGCTGAGGTAGATTTTTTCAGTATCGGCACCAATGATCTCACACAATATGTCCTTGCTGTCGACCGCGGCAATGATTTGGTTGCCGAGATATACAACGAACTTCATCCTGCCGTTCTCGAGCTTATTCGTATGACGGCAGAGGCGGCCCATAACGTGGGTATTCCCGTCTCGTTGTGTGGAGAGTTGGCCACCAACCTGCGCGCCGTGCCCGTCCTTCTCGGTCTCGGTGTGGACTCCCTCAGCGCTTCTCCGGTGTATCTGCCCGCCATGAAGCGTGTCATCAGGGCCATGAAGCGGAGCGAGGGGAAAGCCTTGGCAGCCCGGGCACTGGCTTCGTCTGATCCGGAGGATTTCCGTCGATTCATGGATCGCTGGTTGGAAGAACATGCATGCGGTGTATCCTTTTTCCTAGAAGGTGCTGACGGGTAAGCGCTCAACACTGCCATTCAGACTGAGCAGTTGTCCGTCCGGTGCACTCCTGCAACCGTGGGCCGAAAACGCCTCCTGAAAGCGTAGGCGACATCGTAGATTACCGCGCGTCAGATACAGCAGAGCCCGCCTGGTCCGAGCCATCGTTCATATCCGGAGTCAATGCGCAGTCCCCGTATACTTTCATCCCTCGTGTGTGCCATGCTGATCGGAACCCTGTTTCCGGTCTCGGATGCCAGGGGTCAGTTCGGCTATCATTTCGGGCGCAACAAGGTCCAGTACGAGGATTTTGACTGGACGGTGATGGAGACCGAGCATTTCGACATCTACTACTACCCTGAAATGCAGGAGCTCGCTGAGCAGGGGGCACAGTTTGCTGAGGAGGCCTATCGGGACCTCGAGCACACGTTCAACTTCTCGCTCAATCACCGGGTGCCCCTCATCTTCTATTCCAGCAATCTGCATTTCAAACAAACGAATATCACGCCGGGCTTCATTCCGGATGGGGTTGGCGGGTTCTATGAGTGGCTGAAGGGAAGGGTGGTCATTCCTGCCAATGGCAACCTGCATCGATTCCGACGGGTCATTCGACACGAGATGGTCCATGTCTTCACCTTCAACAAGGTTACCCGGGTCATGCGTGACCACCGCAAGATCATGGACCGTTTCCTTCCGCTGTGGTTTACGGAGGGATTGGCGGAATACTGGTCCGGAGATCCGGATCATCAACACGAAATGGTCATCCGCGACGGACTGTTCACCAACTATCTCCCGCCACTCGAGTCCATGTACCGTATCAATGGCTCCTTCATCATGTACAAGCAGGGAGAGGCCATTTGCCGGTTCATTGCAGAACGATATGGCGAAGAGCGTCTTCTTGAGCTGATCGAGAACAGTTGGCGGGACCGGGATTTCAGGATTCTCATGGAGACGACGTTCCACGAGGAGTTTGAGGTCATTTCAAGCGCCTTCGATCAATGGTTGAAAGAGCGCTATTACCCGGACCTGGAGAACGTTGAAATGCCCTCTATCATTGCCGGGGGATTATCGACGGAGGGTTTCAGCGCAAAGCCTCATTTCTTCCAGTTTGATGATGGCACCCGCCGCGTGTACTACGTCGGCAACGTCGACGGTCTTTCGAATGTATATCAGGTGGAAGTCGATGCTGAATACAATCCCCTTGCGGAACCCGAAATCCTGATCGCGGGAGAACGTAATGACACGTTTGAGGCATTCCATCTCTTTGAGAGCCGAATGTCTGTCTCGTCTGGGGGCAAACTGGCATTCGTGACCAAGTCCGGCGGGCAGGATGTCATTCATGTCTACGACGTGAAACAGAACGAACTCGAAAACACCTTCCGCTTCGATGACTTGGTCGCTGTGTACTCACCGTCATGGGCTCCCGATGGCAGCGCACTGGTCTTCACGGCCATCACCCGGTCCGGTTTCTCGGATCTGTATGTGTACCACTTGGATGAGGGTGCGCTCGTGCAGTTGACCAGCGATAATTACGATGACCGGGATCCAGCCTGGAGTCCGGATGGCTCGCGGATTGCCTTTTCCTCGGATCGCACCTCCTTCGGAAAGCAAGGGGCTTACAATCTGTTCTCCTATGAAGTGGATAGTGGGCTGATCCGCTATATCACCTATGGGGACAGGTATGATCTGGCTCCAACATGGAGCCCCTCCGGAGGTTCGATAGCCTTCATTTCGGCGGCCAGGGACAGCACAGGCCGGTATGGCACGCAGGATATCTGGACGACGGATGCTGACGCCGAACAGCCCAGCCTGGCGCCGCTGGAAGGGGAGGTCAATGTCGATCCATCCCGGCAGCTTTCCGGGCGGACATTGAATCGGCTTACCCGCTTTGTTTCGGCGGCCTACGACCCGGTCTGGACGAGCGATGACCACATCATCTTTACCAGTTTTGAGGGGCTCCAGTTTTCGATCCGGCAGTTGCCCGATGTCTCCGAACGAATCGAGCGCCCGCGGGAGCAGCGTCGCGTCTCCTTTGCAACCATCGGTTCGGGTTGGCAATACGATGCATTGAAGCTGGGAGAGGACGCAGAGGCTGCGCCCTATCGCCGCCGCTTCCAACTTGACATTGCGCAGGGCACGGTGTCTCAAAACCCGGTGCTGGGGACGACCGGTGGGGCCGTATTCGCCTTTTCCGATATGCTGGGGGATGAGTATCTGTACCTAACAGTACTCAACACCGGAACCGGTCGACACAGTTTCCTCCGTGACCTGAGCTTTCAGGTGGCCCATTTCAAGATGAGTGGTCGGGCCAACATCGGCTACGGGGCCTATCGATTCTCGGGCCGTCGCTACGATGTCACGGATCCCGATGCTCCGACGCAGTTCCCGGTATTCTATGAAACGGTTTATGGCGGCTTCGGTCAGGTAAGCTATCCGCTGTCGACGTTCATGCGGTTGGAATTGTCATCGTCTCTTAACTGGACCAGCAAGGACATTTCCATCCGACGTGTCGACCGCGATGCTCTTCTCCTGTCCAACGCGGTGTCGTTGATACGGGATCAGGCCGTCTATCGGCTCAATGGTCCTGTAGCCGGGTGGCGGGCAAGTATGACAGCCGGTTACACGAGCGACATTCTCTATGCCAA
>Ga0181573_10001512_pt1 | contig 22717 bp, 10 predicted proteins | sample 101ome_25_FD_148643 | JGI IMG/M metagenome (GOLD analysis project Ga0181573, IMG submission 148643) | Coastal salt marsh microbial communities from the Groves Creek Marsh, Skidaway Island, Georgia - 101409BT metaG (spades assembly) | ecosystem: Environmental > Aquatic > Marine > Intertidal zone...
GCCGCCGCCTCCGCCGCTTCCCTCGCCGCCTGCGCGTTCCTCGCGTGCATCTCGTTCAGATACGCGCGCGTGCGCACCGCCAGGGCTTCGTGCGACTCGAGCGCCCGCGCCTTGAGCGCTAACACGGCGTCCGTCGCCTTGAGACCGTCGGCGTGCGCGCCGAGCCTTCGCTCGCGGGCCCTCGAGCCGGCGATGATTCGTTGGCCCACGTCCCTCGCCGCGCTCGCCGCCAACGACGCGGCGCAGATCCCCTCGAACGTCCCAACCTCCACGCTCTGCATCATGTCCGCGAACTGGGTGTTCTGGACCATGAGGAAGTGGCCGATCCACCCGCCTTTGTCGCACAGGAAGTTGTCCATCGCGTCGGCGAAACCCCACCACGCGCAGCTCAGGCCAAAGTACAGGGTGAAACCGTGCACCATGGCAAAGTGCGCGACGGGGCCGACGTTCACCTCCTGCTTCCCGTCGTTCGGGCCGTTCTTGCCGCGCTTGCCGCCCGCGCCGTTCGCCTGTTGATTGACGGACTGCGCCCACGCCCCGAGCACCTCCTCCGCGGTTCCGTCCTTGACCATCTCCCGCATGTACTCGCGCATGAGCTCGTCGTCGTTGAGGGATTCGTCGTCGTCGTCGTCCAGACCCTCCATCATGTCCTCCTCCTCGTCGTCCTCGTCGGCGGGAACGTCGCCGAGGTCGTCCTTCGCGTCGCTGATTAGTCCGCCCCCGCCTCCGCCTCCGCCTCCGCTTCCGCCTCCGCCTCCGCTTCCGCCGCCTTGCTTCCCGCCCCCCTTCCCCGAGAGGCCCGGTATGGCAAAGGCGCCCAGCTTTTGGTTGGATTTCGTGTTTGAAAGCGCGGTGACCGTCAGAGCCATCAAGCGTCTCAACGTCGCCCGCCGCGCCGCGTTGGCATCCGCCGCCTTGCGCGCCTCGATCGCGACCGCGCGACGGAGGATCGTGTTGAGATCCTCCATGTCAAAAAACCAAGGCCTGTACGTGTCAGCCCTGGGCTTCCCGTCGACTTCAGCCCCGTTCTCGCCCGCGCCCCCCGCCGCCTCCCTGTTCACCCGCACGTGGACGTGCGGCGAGGAAAACACGGGCTTATCGACGGGATACGAATCGTCGGCCCACGTGAGGTCTTCACGCTGAGCGTACGCCGTGAGCAGAAGGTCGTACTCGGCGGCGGTGGCGTCCTCGATCCTCGGTTCCTCGGCGACCCCGCTTTCGGGGTTTGCGACGTCCTCCCGACCGCCCCCGGACTCGGCTCCCGCCTCGGTTCCTCCGTCGTCGACGACGCGATCCGAACCGTCGCCGTCGTCGCTTCGACCGGAACCGTCACCGGGGCGCCCGCCACGTCCCCTCGTGGAGGCCGCGAGCTGTGACGCGACCCTGCGCCACGTGGCGATCGACCCGTCGGGGCCGGCGCCGCCGGGAACGGTGACGTCGAGGCTCACGCGCGAACGAGTCCCGTCGCCGACACCGTTTGGCGGGGATTCCTCGGACTCTCGATCCGCGAGGCGCCTGAGGTCCGCGACGAACGACGCGACCGCATCCGCGGCCCACGTTCCGGATCGCATCGGCCTGTCCTCCTCGCGGGGAAACGGCGAGGATTTGGAGGCGGAGGCGGAGGAGGAGGATTCCCCGCCAAACTTTTCGTCGCCCTCCGCCAGGTACCCGGTGAGCAATCCGACCATGTTTCGAGCGATGCCGTCGCCCACGATCCGCCCGTTTCGCCCCTTCACCTCGAGTGGATCCGTCCTATCCCCCGCCTCCCTCATCGCGAGCCCGACGAGCTCCGCCGCGAGCGTCTTCTGGGACTCGTCGCACGCCACGCCAGCCTGCGCGGCCAACACGGGGTTGCCCCATCCCGCACACAGGCGCCTGTACGCGTCGCCCATCGGCATCGACGCGACGCCGCACTGACCTAAGGGCACGTCGGACGGGCGGAAGAGTCTACGCCGGGGGAACTGCCAGAGGCCGAGAGGCCGGCGCACGGCGTCGCGCCATCGCCACGCGAGGTCCTCGGTGAGGAAGTAGGCTGACGAGCCGAGATCTCGCCGGCGGTGCGAGCGGGGGAAGACGAAGTCGCCCTCGCCGTCGTCGTCGTCGTCGTCGTCGGGCTCCGCGGGACGCGGCGTCGATGCCGCGGGCGTCGACGCCGGGGTATCGGCGCGGAAAAGCGTCGGGGGGAATCGTCGGACGGGCGCGTCCGCGGCCTCGTCCGCGTCCTGCTCCTCGGCAACCCCAGCCTCGTTCGGCAGCCTCGTTCGCGCTGCCCGCGACGACGACGCCGGCTTCCTGAACCCGCGTCCGGCGAGCTTCGGGGGCCATCCCGCGATGGCATCCCCCGTCGTCCCGTCCGTGACGTAGTACACGCGTCCGGCGAACGCCAGCGGGACGTCGCCGATGCCGCCGCTCGCCACGCGGCGCACGGGCTCGCCCGGGGCATCCGACGTCGGCGAGGGTTCACCGAGCGCCGGATCCGTGTCGCCGCCGTCGCGCTTCCCCTTGCGCCACCACATCTCGCCGCGGTATCCAACCTCGGATCGGGGTCACCGGGGATCGGATACTGCGGCGGTAATACGAGTCGCCCGCGCGCGTCGTCGCGTGCGTGCGGCGCCGCTCCGCTGTGGGCTCGCGGTGGGAGCTCGGTGTCATTTCGAAACGACGCGAGAGGAGCAGCAGCAGCCAAAACGATGTCATTCTTGTGGAATCTGGGCACACGGGGAGGGGCGGGGCGTCTTCTCATGGCGCGGCGTCGCCTGAGCCGCGTCAAGGTTCTCCTGCGGCTCGTTCTGCCTCTGGTCCTGTTGCACGCGGTGCTTAGGGCCAACGACTTGTCGCTGCTCCACCCGGAACAATGGTTCGCGTGGAGCGTTGCAGCGGATGCCGTTGGAGGAGTCGAGTCGCATCGAGAGAGCAGGTCAGCTCCGACTCTGCCCGATCCGAAGGAGCTCAAGGCGAGGTGGATGGCTGAACTCAAGCCGCCCAAGGGTGCGGGCATCGATGCCGGGTCGGCTTCCAAGACTTCGTCGTGGAAGGGTTTCGATGGAAGCCTCACCAGCGGCGAAGGAGACTCGCTCGACGCGCGGATCCAGAAGGAGCGGGCCGTCACCGACGTCGAGGAAGAGGAGGAGGAGGGCGACGACCCCGACCTCGTCATCCCCGATCCCGAGCCCGTCGTCGTCAAAGTCACCAAACCTGAGACGCCCTCCGCGTTCGCCGCGCTCGGCAAGTTCGCCGTCGGGGACACGGTCAGCGCTTGCTTCGCCACGATGGAGATGCTCGACTTTCTCGTCAACTGGCTCGAGCACGCGTCGCGTGTCGAAATGCGAAACGTGCTCGTCATCGCGATGGACGAGCACACGGCGCGATGGTGCGAAGAGAACGGCGTGGCGCGAATAGACGCCTCAGACGCCATAGACAAGTCGGAGATGGACGACCCGGGCGTGGATGTGGCGGACGTGGGATATCGAATGACGAGGGGGTTCAACCTGTTGGGAGAGGCCAAGACGGCGTCCATCGCGAAGCTGTTGGACATGGGGCTCAACGTGTTCCTATCGGACGTCGACGTCGTTTGGCTCAGGAACCCGAGCGATTACTTCGAGTCCGGGCAGTTGGCGCTCGCGGACGTGGCGGTGACGAGCGATTGCGTGTTTGGGAGCGAGCGACGGGTACCCGGATGGACAGACGAGTTCGGGCAGGACCCCGAGCCGACCAGAGCCAGCGCAAACACCGGCGTGACGCTCTTCAGATCCAACGCGAGGGCGAAGGCATTCGTCGCCGCGTGGCGCAGAGCGCAGCGGCAGAAGCGGGAGACGGAGCCGCACAAGAACGATCAGCAGCACTTTCAGGATACGCTGGCCAGGTCGCGCGGGTTCGAGCCCGACGCCGAGGTTTTAAAATTTGACAATCAGGCGCCGGATGGAAAGTCAGACAAAGAGACGTTCGTCGACGATTGGATCCGCGGGTTCCGGCCGAGGTACTACTACGCGCACCCCGAGATCGCCGGCGACGAAGAGACGATGATCGCCGAGCATTTGGGCGCGGACTTGACGGTGCGCGTGCGAGCGAAAGGGGTCCCGATTGCTGATCTCCAAAAATCAAGTCGAAAACTCGAGCAAAGGTTCCCTCGTGCGTCGTTTCTGATTGGTGGGCACGACGAAAGCAATCGTGAATACGCGTTGGAGACTAAGGTGAAGGTTGCCTTACTGCCCACGAACTTGTTTCCCAACGGCCACTTACACTTCGTCGCGCATCACGCGGCGAAACAGGGCTTCGCCGACGAGGTGTACGCTGTGCACAGCACCCACAACTACGGCGGAAGCCCAGGTAAGGTTGGCCGATTCAGAGAGCACGGCATGTGGGCCGTGGACGGAGAGGAGTATTACTTTGGGGATTTAAAGAGAAAGGCGCCGAAGTACCTGAAGGTTCGGTTCACCGTGCCCGAGTACCTGGCGGATCCCACCCCAAACTTAGCGATTGGTAAGGGCGAGAGGCCCGAGCGCCACCTCAATCTTTTACAGTGGCAGATTGAGCGGGTCCGCGACGGTTTGGCGCTGGCGAACATAACGGGAAGGACGCTGATTTTACCGCCGATGCTGTGCACGTGCGACCGATGGTGGTACCTGTTCCAGAACTGCACCAACGGGGTCTTGACCCTGCCGTTCGTGTGCCCGAACGATCACGTCTACCTTGAGCCCGTCATGCGAAAGCCGGAGAAGATGTTGCGCTATCGCGAGCACACGTTTCTGCGGCAGCGACGAGAGTTCGCGAAACGCGCGAGCGACCCGAGGCGGCTCGAGGAACGGGCGATACGAAGCGTCGCGAGGCTGACGTTCTGCGAGGACGGCGACGGCGAGGGGCGGTGCGCTCCAACACCGGTTGAAGGGATCATGACGACACTTCCGGGATACGTTCCCGACCCAGAGACTGATTCTCTTCTGGATGCCATAGCCGGAGATCCCAGCAAAGACGTCACGGTCGGGTACGGATCACTGGCCAAACACGTGATGAAGGCCCTTGAGGGTAACGAAGACGCGGACATGCTCGTTGTCGACGGTCTGGGTCGGGGATTAAACGAGGGTTGGGACGAAGGTATGACCCCGTTCGGGGGCTTCGACACGCAGTACATGAACCAGGTGTTCCACAAGGTAACGAAGTGGATCGCGGAGTCTTGGTGCTGTTACTTCCATTCGATGGAGGACAGGGGCTCCGTGCCGCACCATATGACCCCGTACGACAAGCGCAGGGGCAGGAAGAAAAATGTGCAGGATGTCAAGGTTGATACCGCGGTAGGATCGTGATATTACTCGGTCGCTATCCGCGTCGATTGAATTCCCAGTCTTCCAACTCACTTTGCGGCGGCGACGATCGCCTCCCTCGCCGCGGCGAAGGCGCCCACCAGCGCCATCAGCTGCAACCGCTCGTGCGTCACGTAGGCCAGCCTATACTCCACGTCGGCCATGTCGCTCACCAGATTAGCGCGCGCCAGCTGCGGCATGTGCAACCTGAACACGTATTCGACCAAAAGCCTCACAATGTCCGCCAGCGCCAACCCCCGCTCCTGCTTGATGGCGGCGACCTTCGCCACCGCCTCCTTGAAGTTCGAGTTGAGCAGCACGCCCGCGATGGCCTCAATATCCTCGGGCCTCGGCTGTCCGGTGGTGGCGTAGACCGAGTTCGCGTCGATCGGCCCGTCGCCCTCCTTTGACAGGAACGACGACTGCAGGATGTTCAGCGTCCTGCGCATATCACCCGCCCCGAGTCGCGTCACCGCGTCGACGGCGTCGTCCGTGATTGAGAGGTTCTCCCGCTGCACCACGAACTGCACGCGGTCCTTCACGGCGGCGGGCCCGAGGGGCGCGAACCTGAACCTGGTGCAGCGCGACTGGAGCGCGGGGATCACCTTCGAGACGTAGTTGCCGATGAGGCAGAAGCGGGTGTGCTTGGTGTACTTTTCGATGATTCGACGGAGCGCAAACTGGGCGTCTTTGGTCATGGAATCGCACTCGTCGAGGATGATGAGCTTGAACCCCGCGTTGGAGCCGAAACGCATGGTGGACGCGAACGCGCTGATTTCGTTTCTCACGACGTCGATGCCGCGATCTGCGCGTCGGAAGATTCGAGGCGGGAGCGCGTGAGCGTGACGGGAGAAGGATCTTGGCAGCCACTGGCTGTCGGGAGAGGTGGTTGTTTTTTTTGAAATGGCGGGATCGGGGACGCACCGTCGGAAGCGTTCAGCTCCAGGGTCATCTGCGAAAATTGCGGTCCGTAGAGCTCTTTCGCCACCGCGAGGATCGTAGACGTCTTGCCGGTACCGGGCGGACCGTACAGCAGCAGGTGCGGCAGCCGGTCCTGGCTGGTGAGCCTGCCGATGGTGTCGATGATGTCCTTGTGCGCGGCGACGTCGGAGAGCTTACTGGGCCGATACTTCTCCACCCACATCTGGTTCTTCTTGGCGTCGTTCGCATCCACGGCGCTCGCCTTCTGCCTCTGCGGCGCGTCGCCGCCGTCGACGTCCATGGCTGCCTCAGTCATATCCCTACGCTCCTATCTCAACAGCCCAGATCCCTCTCCTCCCCGTTCTTTTTGGGGTGCCCAGGCGATCCCTGCGTGGCGGGTTCCGTCGGGTTCGGGTACCGACGCGGGGTTATGCGCTCGGTTCGGCTCTCGCGAGTGCCAACGCGAAACCCGGGAGACGATACGCGCGGCTCCTCGCGCGTCGTGTGCGTGCGATCTAGCGAGCCAGGGGTGAGCAAAGGAGTTTATTTCAAAAGCCTCTCGGCAGGAGTGCCGCTGACGGAAAAGGTGGCCGATACCAGCCACCACGAACAAACCGGCCCTCTCTCTCTCACTCATCACCGCACGAACTCGTACGTGCACAGGATAAACGCCGCGCCCACGAGCGTGATGAACGGGTTGTCCCACGAGTGCGGCGCGATCGCCTCGGTGAGCGTCATCAGCGGGGGTAACACCGCCATGTTGACCGCGTACTGACCCGGCGTGAACAAGCCGTACTTGAGACTCGGAGCGACGGCGGCCAAAGTGAACGCGTACACGACGAGGCTTCCTTCCAGCGTCCTCTTGAACTCACCGGCGCAGCACCGGCCTTTGTGCCACATCGCGCGAACCCTGTACGGGTGCCGGCCGAAGTAAATACCCACGGGCTCCGCGAGAGCGTCGCCAAAGACGTTTACGACCATGGGGATCAGGACGGAGTACTCCGCGTGAGCGGGCAGTTGGTCTTTGCGCCACTCGTGGCAGTAGGCGTACAGGCCCAGGATGACGAGATAGCCGGCGATCATCTGGGTGATGATCCAATTCAAGGTGTTGGGCCTGTCCTGCGCCCTGTCATACGCTCTGAACGCGAGCATGCACACGGTGGAGCGCCTCCTCGCCGGTTTGATTTGCAGGTAAAAGTTGCAAAACTGAAACCACACGGACCAGCTCACCACCCACACGCTCGGCGGGTACTCCTCCCCTTCCGTCGTCGGCCACGCAAGGTTGAACGCGAGAGGGGTCAAATAGGTGACGACGTGACAGATCTTGCGCGTGTAGCCCACGTTCCAACCGCGCGTCACCACGAGCAGCCCCATCGAAGGCAGGATCGTCCAGAACACGGCTGTCTGCACGCCGATCTTCCGCCAAAAATGCCCCGCGAACGTCGGGTTCGTGACCACGCCGTCGTTGACTGCGCCGATGACGTCGCCCAAGGGCCGATGGAGGTGCCACCACGAGTTGGGGTCGGCGTAAGACAGCGCCGCGAACGCCATGACGTGGATGAAGGTGTAGAACGCGACGTTTCGCATCTCCCGCGACGTCCACGCCGTCGCCCCGTACGCGTCCTCGTCGACGATGGAGAGTTTGGGATGCATCCCGGTCGGGGATTCGCCGTAGTGCGTCGCGATACCGCTCATGGAGCGGAACACGCTCTGGACCCGCACCGGCCGCCCCAAGGAATCGAGGAGCTGCTTTTCATGCTCGTCCGCGACGCGCGCGTCGTGACCGATGCTGACGCGCGCGACGGTGAGGTCGAGCGAGTTGCGCTTGGACCCCGGCCGAGACGCGTCGGGAGTGGACAGATTGGGAAGCGGAGATATCGTCTCCTCGTCCGCGACGTCTTCGTCGAAGCCTTCGTCGTCAGAGACGACATCGGAGACGACGATGTCGCCACGTTCGACGTCGGCGTCATCGACGGGCGCGTCCTCCGTCGGCGGCTCCGGGTGCACGGCAACCATCGCGCGACGCCTTGTGGCGGGGGCGTTGGCCGGTTTTGGCCACGACGCTCCGTTTTCTGTTCCGTTTCCTCGGAGTTGACGCGAATCGTCACGAAGATTCCGACTTGGCGGCACGAGTCGAAATCGGCGGGTGCCGCTCCTCCGCAGACCCTGTGCGAGCCAGCCGTGTGCGCTCGGGAGCGATGACCGCAGCTCACGTCGTATCCGCCGGACCAAGAGGCCCCGCGCCCGCAGCGGATGCCCCCGCATCGGTCGAGCCGAGGCGCCGGCGGACACGCGCGCGACCGACGCGCGGGCTCAGACCGTTGGAAGGATCGCCAGAATATCTCGGCTCGGTTCCCCTCGTGGCCGTCGCGACGTGGGTACTGGGCGTGGTCGTGGGATACATCGTCGGCGTGCGCAGGGGCAGGAAACAACGCGACAATGCCTCAACGAGCAGGTACGCGCACGCTTCGACCCGAACGCTTCATCTCGACTTCCCGAACCCCCGCCGCCCCACGCCGCGTGCTGACCCGCCATCTTCCCCCCCGACCCCAGCGGCGAGGCGAACCCTTCCGCGAAGACCGCCGCGGCCGCGACGTCCCCACCGATCCGGCGACGCGCCGCCGCGTCCATCAAATCGCCCGATGCCCGACGCACCCTCCCGCTGTCCCCGCTGCCCCGCATCGGCGACCACTCCGCGGGCACGCCCCTGAGATCCCCCGTCAAGTACGCGGTCACAAAAAACCTCGCCGAGCGCGCCGCCGCGAAGGACCGCGAGGAGAACCATCCTCGGGACAAAGAAAACGCCACGCCTTCCCCGAAACGGCCCGTCGCGAGCAAGTATTCGTCCGCGCAGGCGTGGCTGAACGACGCCACGCACGCAACCCCTCCTCCCGCGGGCATGAACCCCGACGACTATTCATCCGCCAAGGCTTGGCTCGCCGACGTCAAAGACGAGCCCGCCGCGGGGTGGACCCGGGGCGACTTCCGAAGGTGGTGCTCGATGAAACTGGGCGACGGTTCGTCTTCCGTGTATTGGTGCATCCAGGGCGACCTGTTCGAGTACCCGAGCGGTAAGCTGCTCGCCAAGGTGGAGGGCATCGACGTCGCTCGGTCGGTGGCGGAAGAAGACGGCGACGTGTGCCACCAGCTGAGCCGTAAGCTCTTCGTCTTCCGCGATCCTCGCACGGGCGCGGTCATGAAACAGTTCGACGGCAAGCCAGTGACGCACGTTCAGTACCCGTACCAGCACATCACGTACATGCGCAACTCGCAAGGTCCGGTCACCACGGAGGTTGCGATGGGCGCCGGTAAGGCGCTGACCCGCATGGCCGGCAACGCGGTTGAGGTGCGACGAATCGAGGGCGGAGCCAAGGCGTGTTTCACGTGCCCGGTGTTTCTCGACCTGGACACCGACCAGGGCCGGTACGAGGCGTACGAGAACTACGACTACTTCGACGATCGGGATTCCGATGGGGACGCGAACCGTCGCACGCACAGGTGCGTGTGGACCAGGTTCGGGCCCGCGGCGCCGATGACGGAGGAGGGAGTGCTGCACGCGCTGGCGTGGCGGGTGGACGACTGGCGCGAGGTGCCGGAAAGAATCCGAAAGTACGTGGAGCGCGAGGCGCCGACGTGGAAGGACGCGCCGCGGGATATGGACGAGATCAAGCGGCTGCAGCGGGAGGTGAAGGCGCCGCCGTTCGGCATGTGAATGGGAGGGCGCGGGCGGAGGTTGGAGGCTTTGTCAATATTTTCAGAGTTCCGAGTTAGCGTGAGCGTCGGGTGATCTTTCCTCTTCTCGAAGCTTCGACGATCTGGCGTCTCACACATCGTTCGCGCCGGATCTAGCCTTCCGGGCCAGTACAAGCGATCCAAGATGCCCAGAGATGACGCCCCAGCCACCGAAGACGAAGAGCTGAGCACCCCCGAGGAGAAGGAGGCGTGGCTCCGCGCGCACGGCGTCGAGATCGAGTCCGCGGAGGATCGCAGGAAGAAAGCCGAGGCTGCCGCCGCCGCGACGCACCCGCTGGAGCACGTGGAGGGCGTCACGCGCAGGGTAAAGTACGTGCGCATCCCCGCGGACGATTCCGAGCCTTTCGAGCAGCTCGAGGTCATCCTCGCGCACGATGCCGCGGGCGATCAGCTCCCAGACGTCCTCCGCCCGAGGTTCATCGGCGGCGGTGCCATCAACGAGAAGATGGCGCGAGAACAGGCCATCCGGCAGCTCGGCGAGAACGGCGCGGCGCTCACCGGCGCGGCGCTCGAGAACGCTAGTGCGCAGGGATCCACCGAGACCTTCGCGCTCGTTCGCCCGTCCTCCACCAACGGCAACGCCGGTGTCTACCTTTACCTCGACGAGGTCGGCATGCTCAAGGGCCTGGCGCCCAACTCTCGAGCCGTCGGACTCGCGAGAGACTGCGGCTTCGACGGCGTGCAGTTCTACGGCGACATGTTCGTGGGGCGCGTCCAGGCTGAACCATCGCCGATGCGCAACGTCGACTTCGCCGTCGCGGATCTCAGCGTCGGAAGCGAGTGGCTTCGCGTCGCCGCGGCGGAGAACTACAGGCACAACCAGTCAATGTCCGAGCTTCAGGCGGCTATGAAGGACAAGGGAGGAATGACCACGATCGGCTTCGGGGGAGGGTCCGGCGACGGCGAGATGCCCAAGGGCGAGGGAGACGGGTACCGGTGGTCGCAGACGGACGACGAGGTCGAGGTCGTCGTGGACGCCGGCGAGGGCGCCAAGGCGAAGGACGTGTGGGCGATGTTCCGTCCGGACCACGTGAAGGTTGTCGTCAACGGCGAGACCAAGTTCGAGGTTGGCGGCGATAAGCCCCCGGGTCTGTTCCGCAAGGTGCGGCCGGACGACTGCACGTGGACAATCGAGAAAGGGAAGGTCGTGGTGACGCTGCAGAAGACGGATGAACAGCTGTGGCACGACCTCGTCGCCGTGCCGTGAGTACTTTTTACCCTCGTACTTTCGTATAACATAGACAAGTGTCATGCAATCGTCAGACGCGCCGCCGTGGCCGTGGTCACCTCGTACTGGAGCAGGCGGCGATTGTGTGGGCCTGGCTATACAATACCCTCTCTGACGTTTTCTCCTTCTCGGATATCTCTCTTCTCCTTTTCTTACCTGAAAAACTTGAACTTCCTCTCCTCCTCCTTCTTATCCGCGAGTTTGTGCTGAAACCCAATCACGCCATCGGCGCCCTGGAAACCCTCGGCCCATCGCCTCAACACAATGAGCCTATCGTCCTCGACGAAATTCACCGGCTCGTCTTGCTTCTTGAGCATTTCCACGGTGCCGTCCGCCCACAGCACCCCGAGACAGATCGAGTGCTCGCCTTGCGCCCTGAGCACCGCGGCGCGTACCACGCCGTACACCAGCTTCGTGTTTAGAGGGACGTACTCGCTCGCGTGCACCGTCGCCAGTTGCGCCGAATCGGGGTCGTCGTCGAACAGTTCGCTTCGAGCACTGTCGATGAGCGGATACGCCAGGGTCTGCACCAGCGCCCGCGCTATGACGGCCATCTGGTTGACAAAGTCCGGCTCGTACTCTATGAACCTCTCGCCGTTGTGGATCCTGTTCTGGCCGCGCCTCGGGGGCGCCAATGCTAATCTTGCAGTCATGTCCTCGGTGTTTTCTCCGACGATGTGCATTGGCACGCCTTCGTCTTTCTCATTCCACAGTTTGCGGAGCATCAATATGATGTTCATCACGCGCGTGTCCCTATGTCTGCCCGCGAGGTTGTGGTTGGCCTGAGTACCTAGCACGATCGCGGCGTCGATCGTGTGGTCCATGATCACGGGTCGCAGCGTTTCCACTTCCGCCGCGTCGCCCTGGACGTGCTTCACGATGATTCCCTTCCACCAGAGTGCCTCCGTCGACGAACTCACGTGATCCACGCAGTACTGATTATCCCCGATGGGCTTGAGCTCGATCTTCTCCATCAATTTCTTAAAGTCCTCGCAGGTCACCGCGTTGACGAAGATCACGATGGAGCCGGGCAGCCGCTGCCGGATAATCTCGTTGAGCCTGCTTCGGAGCCGCTGAGGGTATTGCTCCCAAACGGAGCGCCAGCCGCAGACGAGCAAGTTTCTCTTCTTCTTGCTGTTCACCGGCCCATTCTCAATACGATTGGCCTCGATCTGGGGGTGTGCACTATGTATTTTCATGGCCTCCCCGGCGTACTCCTCGAAGAGGCCGATAGTTTCGTACGAGTGAATCGGGTTTACCCTCGGGCCGATGAAGATGAGCAAATCGTCGGGCTCGATCATAATGTCCATCCTGGGGCACAGGCCGAAGCCCTGAGAGCGCATATCCTTCTCGGACATACCGGGACGGATGATCCCGATAAAAATCGCGGTGGTGAACTGCCGCAGCATCTCGCCGTAGGTCTTGCCTATGCAATCGCCCGTGCTGTTATCGGGACCGCTCCGCAAATTTTTGGCAATTCGCCTCCGAATCGCGGGCCCCTCGAAGTCCAGTAGGTCGAGCAGGATGGCGCTCAAACCCGGTTGCGCCGCGCAGTTGAACATGAGGGCGTTGGAGAATTTGGTGAGGTCCACGGGTATCACCACGGGACTGCCGTTGTCGTGCGCGAAGCCCGCGGCGTCGACGTACTCGCTTGGGTTGGACATTTGCACCACGATCCTCAAATCTGGGTTCAAGCCGGTGCCCTTTGCGGACGTGTACGAGTTTGTGAACATCACGTGGCGCAGCGCAAGAAGGACACGAGTCGTGGCGCCGTTTTGAATCGTCCCGTCGCTTTCTTCCTCCTCCACCTGGTCCATTTTTGACATCATGATGAGGATCGCGGAAGCCTTGTGCGCGCCGACGCGAATGAGGTCGTTGACGTTGGTCGGGTCGCCGACGCGGCAGATGATATCCCGGCCGAGCTTCGTGCGCCGGGGATCTATCCCCCTCTCAGCGAGAATCTGCTCGAGTTGTCCTTGCATCTCCGCTTTGGACAGCTGATTCGTCATGAGCACCACGTTGGAGACGGCGAGGGATGTGGACGGCGTCTCCAGCAGAAACTTGAACCGTTTGATCCATTGGAACGGGACCATGTTAAGGAATCGGCGCTCGTTCGTCTGCTGGTACTGCCGCCGCAGAAAACAGGTCTGCACAACTGCCCGAAGCGTAGCATCGTTCCACCCGAGGATCAGCGTGTGCTTATCCTCCGCCACCTTCGTGTGTCCCTCGGCGATGGTGACCAGGAAATCGTCGATCTGGGTCGTCATGAAACCAACAACCGCCGCGAACATCACCAGGCCGAAGATGACCAGCGAGACGTACAGGAAGCGCAGTCCCAACTTATCGGGGACGGAACCGTCCACGCCGGCGGCGATGACCAATGAAAGCGCGAGGTAGATGCCGTCCGCCCAGGAGTCGGAGCCGAAGACGTCGAACTCAGCCACCGAGGGCCTCGCCGCGAGGTAGTGGTAGAGGCACCCCACGACGATGAGCACGACGGTGGTGAAGACGACGACGATCTGGAACGGATAGTTGGGATTCGCGGCGATGCGATTCTCGAGCTCGTAGCCGAGGCGGTCGAGGTGGGAAATCTGGGAGATCATGTTTCTCGGGAGGTCGCGCGCCGACCTGAGCACCTCCTTCTTCGCGACGCTGGCATCCTGGTGTCCATCTGGCATCATGCCGATGTCAATTTTCTCGATGTCATGTTTCTCGGGAACGCCGACCGCCGGTACGAGGTCACCGCTGTCCTCGGGTTCCAGCCTGGCCTTTGGGGCGATATCGGTCATTCCTGCACGACGATCGGGGGTTCAACGACGGATACTCGTCGACTCTGATCCTTATGCGGCGGCCCGGGCAACCACTTTCTGCGGGCGCAAATCTGATCAGGTCGCCGGGATATTTCATGAGAGTCCAGCTCAGCTGCTCATGATCACAGTGCCAGCCAGCCAGTGAGTGTGAAGTACCCGAAGTGCGACATCTTCCGTGAAATCCCGGGATCGAGAATATTCGATACTTATACTCACGTATGTTATGTTCTATTTATCATTAACCGTAACTACCCAATCATACGCCTCTATGCGAGCAGGCAAAAAATCTGACTCAGATATCAGCAGATGCGGCACGAAGGAAAATTTTCGCTGTCCACTCGTCTTCCGAAATCGTCGCGCTATTGGTCCGTGCGCACGACCTCCGGACATCGACCGACCCGGGCATCGCGTCCGTGCATGCCGCGTTGATCCCCCGGAGCGTCCATCGGCCAGCGCGCGTGAACGACGACGTCCCCGGCGCATCGAGGCGGGCGCTAAGGAACCCCGCCCACCGGAACGAAAGAACACAGCAAAATGGCGAGCGAGACTCTCCACGAGGAGGTTGCCGGCAACGTGTGCGACTGGTGCCAGTCAATCTGCGACCCGGCGGTGCAGGAGCTAAACGCGCTCACGTGTTCCTTTGCCGAGTGCCCAGAGACGTCCATGTCATATCACCAGACATGCCTGGAGAAGTACCTCAAGAGCATCAAGCTGGACAAGTGAGTGTCCGCGATATCAGTTTCGCCCCCTGCGTTCGTTGCCCTAGGCACCCGCCGCCCAGATCCCTCGACCTCGTGGTCGCGAGACGCGATGCGAACGCGCCGCGACCGGCCCGATCCCTTTGCACGATCCTCTGACCGATCGCCGCACTCATTCCGCATCGCGATACTGCAGGGGTCGCAAGACCGGCTTCGCGTGCCCGCGCGGCTGCGGCGCGAAGACCTGTTACGACAGGCCGTGCCCGGGCCGCATCCTCAAGTCGCACCCGATTCACGTCGTCAACGAGGAGGGGAAGAAGCGTCGCAAGGCCGCCGCGGTGGCGCACGCGGGGGACCAGGCGCCCAAGTTTGGACCCGCCGCCAAGGCCGCCAAGGCAGCCGCTGCCGAGCAGGCGAAGCGCGAAAAGGAGCTCAAGATTGCGAAGGATGCCGAGAAGAGACGAAGGGAAGAGGAGAGGATGGCGGCCGCCGCGCGCGCGAGGCAGGCGGACAAGGACGCGAGCAAGCGCGAGCATAAAGCCGCGGAGGAGGCGCGGAAACTCGCGGAGGCGAGGGAGCTCGCCGCCGCCGCCAAGCGCGAGCTACAGCTGGCGAGAGGGGGCAGCGGCGATCTTCGAAGGAGCTCGCTGGACAAGCCCGCGCGGGGACCCAAGCCGGGTCCGACGCGCGGCACGGACCCGTCGTGGGACGCGCGCGACGCCTTCGCGCCCCCACCGCGCAGCGCCACCATCTCCCTGAGCGATCTCTTCGGCGAGGTGGACGTCAACTCGGACAACGGCGGAGGGGGAAGCAGCGTCAACGGCTCGGAACGAGACGGCGGCGACGACTGGCCGTCCACGGGCGACGCGTCCTCCGCGTGGGGCCCGAGGCAACAGCAACAACAACAGCAGCAGCAGCATCAACAACAACCGCGAGCGTTTCCGCCTCTGAACGCGGGTGGATCGTCGGATCGACCGCCCCGGCCGCCCCGTTCGTCGCCCGAGCAACAGGCGCAAATCCCCGGCAGGCCCGGTCCGCACCACCACCACCCTTCCGCGCCGTCGTCCTCGTACCCTTCCGCGCCGTCGTCCTCGTATGGCATGACGCGGACGCCCTCGAACGTCACGATGGCTTCCAGCCAGGGCGACGCGAATGAACACAACGCGGCGGGAATGAGCACAGCTGGCGTCTTCCCCCCCGGCGTCGAGCGAGCGGCGGCTTCGCCGATTCTCGGCGACGTCGGCCCGGTGACTCACCAGCGCCGCGCGTGCGTCCGCGCGATGCTTCGCCGCGCCGCCAAGGAGCACGTGGAGAGGTTACGCGACATGGGTTTCGACGAGTGGCGGTGTAGGCTCGCGGTGATGCGTTTCGGCGACGACGCCGACGGCGCCAGCATGTGGCTCATCAACCACGGCGAGGGCGACTCGGTGGACGGGCAGACGGAGGAGGACGCGCGAGACGCCCAGCTCGAAGGGGCGTCTAACCTGGACATCGACCGCGACCTCGCCAACCTGCGCGAGGTGTACCACCTGGGCTTCGACGTACACTCGGTGGACGAGGCGGTGGCGACGTGCAAGGGCGACTTACACCTCGCCGTCGCCTCGTTGTTCCAGCAGCAGACGTTTGGGGTGAGCGGCGTCGGCTTCTCCCCCGGCGCGTCGCACCAACACCAGCACCGAACGCACGCGACGCAGTCCGCGAACGCACCGACGTATGGAGGAAATGGCAGGAAATACCACCACGACGCCGGCCCCGCGACGCCTCCGGAACGCGTGCCGGGTTCGAGGCACTCCTCGTGGGGCGGCGACCTCTCCGAGTCTGGGACGGGCTCGGACGCGGACCTCGATCCGTTCGCGGCGGCTGCGGCGGCGGGCGGCGGCGGGAGCCTGTTCGGCGGCGGGGGCAGCGGCAGGAGCGAGAGCAGGTTCTTCAACACCGCGTCGGCGGCGGGCGACGACGGAGGGAAGGCGGCTTCCGGGGAGGCTTCCGGTTCGTTTGGAGCCGGGGCGGCGGGTCTGTTCGGCGGCGGGAGTCTGTTCGGGGGCGGCGGCCTGTTCGGGGACCTCGCCGGGAACGGCGGCGGCGGCGGCGGCGGCGAGACGTGGAACGGAATCGCCGCGGCGAATGGAAACGGGGAAGCGAACGGGTGGCGGTGAACGAAAGCTAAAAAAGTGAACGAGCCGCAACCGACGAACGTTGTTTGAAATCAGAAATCAGTCCCGACGGAAATCAATCGACGGGATCCGTCTCCCCGACCCGGTCTACGCGTCTCCCCCCTCGTCCTTGTTCTGATTACTGAAGACCCCGAGACGGTTGAGCATCTGCATCTTCGCCCACGCCTTGCTCGCGGCGGCGCTCGCGGCCTCGTCTCCTTTCTCCATTCCCATTTCGTTCATGTAGGACAGCGCCGCGCCCTTCCCCGAGCCTGCTTGCGCCATCGCAGCCGCCTTATTAGCTTCATCCCTCGCATCAGCCTTGCCGCCCCTGTTACCCATCGAATCGAACAGACTGAGTCCACCCCCGGAGACCTCAGCCTCCACCTTCTTGCGAAGCTCCGAACCGCGCGACGCCTGCCGCCGGACCACGCCAGCCTCTTCCGCCTTACGACGCATCTTAGCCTCCAACTTGGCCTGCGCGCGCTTGGCTTGCTCCTGCTTGACTTCAAACTTGGCGGCTCTGGCTGCGTCCAACTCCCTATCCACTTCTCTGAGCGCACGCTCCCGTGCCGCCACGTCGGCATCCACGCGGTCTTTCCACGCCACCGCGTCGACCAGCGTGCCCTTACTGTCCCTCAGCTTGAACTGCATCTCCTTCAAGACGTCACCGTTGATGGAGACGTACTTGCGCATGAGCTCCCTCTGGTCCTCGCACTTTTTGCGCTTATCCTTAACGTCGTTGACGCACGCCAGTAGGTACGCGTCTGCCCGGTCTCTCTCTTCTTTCGCAATCTCCAGACCGGTGACGATGTCAGCCATCTCTTCCTCCGCGTTGGCGACACGGATGGACCGCGTCACCGCCCTGGCGCGGAGTAACATATCATAGTTCATGGCACTGCCGTGTTCAACCTCCTCTCTGCGCTTTCCGTCGTCCAAGACGACCGCGCGGACCCGTCGCCAAAGAAGCCGTCCCATCGCCGAGCCCTTCTCCTCCGCCTCCTTTTCTTTCTTCTTTTTACTTCTCTTCTCGCCGCTCTTAGATTGCGGGTCGTCCTCATCCGAGGATTCATCGGAGACGTCGTCCACCTTGGCGATGCCTCGAGAGAGCGCGATTGCTCCCCATCGAGCCTTCGCCTTGGCAGCCTTCCTCGCCGCCGCGCGCTCCGCCTTTTCCTTCCGCGCCTTCTCCATCTCGCGCTGCTCGCGCTCGTTCTGCGCGATGGACCTGATGTATCCGAGCACGGCGTTGTTCCCGCCCTCCTCGTACACGCTCGGCTCTGGAAACTTCAAGGGGTTACCCTCGGCGTAAAAGTTTTGAAGTTCGGGAATGTCCGCAAGCGTCAGCGGGAGCATTTCGAACTGACAGTCCGCCATCCACAGCGTCCGAAGCTTGACGCACGCGGTTATGGCATCGGGAAGCTTGGATATGGGGTTGCGGCCGATGTAGAGGGACTCGAGTTCGGCGAGTTTGCACACCGACGGGGAGAGCACCTGAAGCCGGTTGTTGTCCACGCGGAGCTCCCTGAGCCGTTTCATCTTAGAGAGATCCGGGAGGAACGTGAGGAAGTTGTGGTCCAGCCGCAGCCCCCGCATGTGCACGAGGTCGGACAAATGCGAGGGCAGGAACCCGAGCGAATTGTGCGACAGCGTCAGCTGAGTTAGGTTGGGCAGGTGTGGCAGCAGAGCCGGCGTGTGTAACAAACCCCTGTTACCCAAGTCGACCTGGGTGTGATACCCGGGGATATCGCGAAGATCCAAAACCGCGCGTCGTTCGTTGACGAAAACCTCCTCCAGCGCGTCCTCCGCGACGTCCGGTAGCCACCACGGCACCGCACCGAGCGGATTACCGGAGAACCTGAACGAACGAAGCGAGCTCGCGCGGCGGTGCATCAACGGCGGATCCACCTCGCGAAGCAAATTTTTACGCACGTTGACGCGAACCAGCTTCGTCAGACCCGCCAGATCGTTCGGCAACGAGGTGATCTTGTTGCGCTCCACGTCCAAAGTCTCGAGGGAGACGCAGCACTTGGTGACGGTCGGTATGTCGTCGATCTTGTTCCCGGACGCGAACAGGTGCCGCAGGGATTTTGGGAGGTTCGGTAAGGTCCTCAACGAGTTATCGGCGACGTCCAGCAAACGCATCGCGGTGTTCGATTCCAGCGACGGCGTCGGCGAGACGATGGCGTTCTCCGCGACCACGAGGTCTTCGAGGGCGTCGCACCGCGCGATCCACTCCGGCAGCGCCTTGAGCTCGCAGCGGCGAAGCGACAGCCGTTTCAGCCGTTTCAACCCGCCGAGGTCCGGGAGCGCGCCCTCGCCGCCCAGGCGGTTCCCGTCGGCTTCCAGGGTTGTTAAAAATTCGCACTCGGCCATCGAACCCGGCAGGCTTTCGAGCCTCGCGCCGCTCACGTCCACGCGCGTGAGCCGCGTGAACCTCCGGAAGAACGCGGGCTTGAACACCGCGTGCCTCAGCTCCGTGCCGATCGACGGGACGCTACGAGCCAGGGCGTCCAATCGAGCCCGTTCCGCCTCCTCCTCGGACACGTACCTGTCGCGAAAGTGCGCGGAGAGCTCCGCTTTCGAGTACTCGCAACCGCCTCGGTCGAAACCGACGACGCGCTCGGGGTCCCACCGTTTGACCGCCTGCATCGCGCGGAGGTACTCGCGTATGCGGTCCACCCCGAGGGAGCTCACCTCGGGCGGGGGGTCGATCATGGGATTGTCGTGGAGGCGAACCACTCGCAAGTCGGGGAGGTCCATGATCCACGTGCCGAGCTTTTTTATCCGGTTGCCGTTGACCGCGAGCGAGTGCAGGCGCTTGCACCGCGCCAGCGCTGGCGGCAGCCTCGTCAGCCTGTTGTGGCTGAGGTCCAGCTCCACGAGGCGCTCGCACCTGGCGAGGTTGCTGGGCGCCTTGGTGAGGATGTTCATCGACAAATCGAGGCTCTCGAGTCGGTCGCGCACGCCTTCGAGTCTGATGAACCCGGGCGGGACGCGCTTGAGGTTTTGGAAGGACCAGACGATCTTGGTGATGCGCGGCGCGCTCGGATCGGACGGATCGCGCCTGGGCACGGCGTCGCAGAGCGCCTTCTCCTTCGCGAGAAGGTCCTCGCGCGCGCGCGCGCGAAGCTCGGCGAGCGTCGCGTCCTTTTGGTTCTCATCGTTCACGTCGTCGTCTTCCTCGTCGGGGTCGTCGGAGTTGGCTATGGACCGCTCGTCCTCGGAGGTGGACGCCCCGTCCCACGCCGCCGCGATGTCCTTCGCCTCGCGATGTTCGACGTCGTCGCGCGCTCTAAACGCGAGCGCGAACTTGGCCCTCTGCCATCTCTTCCTGAACTTTGACGAAGGGGCGGGGGCACCGGCATCCTGCTTGTCCCCGCCTTCGCCCTCCGACAGCCTCGCAGCCTTGTTGAGGCCGTGGCTGTCCGCGAGAAGGAGCGCGGGCGCGGTGTGGATCGACTCCCGCACCCCGTGCCCCGGCATGACGCCCCGCCGAGTGGCCTCGGGGCGGGTCGGCACCGTCAACCTGCAACGGGAAAAACGTTTCGTTCGTCGAGTTCCAGAATGTTGGATTCCCGAAACCTCTGGGCGGGGCGCACACAATCGGGCGCGGGTGTACGAGCGTCGGGCGAGGGAGAGCGGGAGGATGACACGCGCGGCGACCCCGCGCCAGCCGCTCGTCGTCCTCTCCGAGGCTGGCTTCCCCGCGCACGTTTCATCCCCGTGGCGCGCGCATCGGCGGGGTGCGCGATCCGACGATTCGGAATTCGCCTCGGCACCGCCGCACTCCGCGTCGCCCTTCGGCGACGATGCGGGCGACGATGCCGGGGTCGGGGTCCCGGTCGCGATCCTCCGCGCACCCGTGACGCGCGACGACGCGACATCTTCGGATGCGTCGACGTCGGCGCCGCGGGACGTGGACTCCGAGGTCGCGGCGTCGCCGGACGCGCTCCGACGGCTGGGGTTGCTCACCGGGGATCTCGTGGCGGTGTGCTCGCCGCCGAGCGGTAAGGTTCGGGCCGCGCGAATCGTCGCCTCGAGCGACGGCGCCGCGAACGACGACGTCGTTCGCGTGCCGCCGTGCATGGCGGCCAACCTCGGCCTCCTTCCCTCGCTCCGCGCCCGCGACATGGACGACGAATCGAGCGCGTCGGAGGACGACGACGAGGACGAACAACCCCCGCGACCGGAGGTTGTCGTCGCGAGGCTCGCGTCCGTTCCACGCGCGACCCACGTCGAGATCTCCCCCGCCCGCGTCCCGGCGCCGCTCGTCCCGTCGCCGCCCGTCGCCATGGACCCGTGGGCCGCCGGGGGAATCGCGGAGTCCGCGTTGGGAGAGTACTTCCGAACGCCGCGGCTGCTGGCGGCGGGGGACTCGTTCGTCGCCACCGCCGACGTGGCGGATGAATCGTCGGCGAGCGGCAGGAGACGCGCGGCGTTTCACTTCACCGCGCGAGACGTGCGGGACGAGGTGGGGGGTGACGAGGCGTCGTTGGGTCTCTCACCGCGTCTCTTCGCCGGAACGTACGACGACGACGAATTAAACGACGAATTAAACGACGGGCGTGGGGGAACGACGACGTTCGAGGTCTCCGCGGAGTGGTCGCGAATCGTCCTGCTCTCGTCCGCCGCCGCGGGCGCGACCCCACCGCTCGCCGCACGGTTCGCCGACGCGGACCCTAACGACGACGATCTGTGGCGGGGAACGGAGTCGGCGGGGTCGTTCGGGTCGGCGGGGTTGTTCGGGTCGGCGTCGTCGTCGCTCGCGGTCACGCACGCGCCGCGCGGGCTGACCCGCGCGATCCGCGACGTGCTCGCGCCCGCGATGGTTTCGCGGCTGTCGCGAAAGTACAAGCTCAAGACGGCGGCGCTGGTCAAGGGTCCGTCGGGCGCGGGGAAACGGTCCGCGACGGCGGCGGCGGCGGCGTCGCTGGGAGCGGCGTTCGTGTGCGTGTCGTGCCACGAGCTCATCGCGGAGGGTGGCGAACGAAGGCTGGCGGGCGCCATCGCCGCTGCGTTCGACGCCGCGTCCGGATGTGCGCCCGCGGTGCTCTACCTGCGACGCTTCGGCGCCGTCGCCGCCGCCGCGGGCTTGCACTCCTCCGGCGGAGGCGGCGGGGGCGGGGGCGAGGTGGCCGGTGTCGGAGGCGCGGCGACGTCCTCGGCGGCGCTGGCGGTGCGTCGCGCGATCGCCGCGTACTCCGCGTGCGGCGAGGGGTCCCAACGCGGGGGTTCCGACGGCGGGGGTTCCGACGGATGGAAACCTCGCGGCGGCGACGACGATGACGACGACGACGGTAAAGGCGAAGGAGAGGGGAGGAAGAGACGGACGAACGAGGCGATCGTCGTGCTCGTCGCCGGCGTCGAGGACGTCTCCGCCGTTCCCGAGTCCCTGCGGCAGTGCTTCACGCACGAGGTCGAGGCGAAGCCGCCGACGGAGGCGGAGCGGCTCGCGACGCTTCGCGCGTGCCTCGCGCCGAAACGTCCGACAAATAAGCCCGACAAAGCGTCCGACAAACGTAGTTCTTCGGCTGCGGACGTCACCGACGAGGACCTGGCGGCGGCGGCGGCGGCGACGTCCGGCGCGATGGCCCGCGACACCCGCGCGCTCGCCGCCCACGCGCACGCGCTCGCGTCGTCCGACCCTTCCGCGCCCGCGCGCCCCGTGTCGTCCGCGGACGTTCGAGCCGCGATCGAGTGGTCCGAACGGCGCGCCGCCGCGGCCATCGGGACGCCCGCGGTGCCGACGACCAAATGGGACGACGTCGGCGGCTTGGACGACGTCAAGTCGGCGATACGCGACGTCGTGGAGCTTCCCTTGCGTCGTGGTGACCTCGTCGGGGCGGGGGGTTCG
>Ga0181573_10001513_pt1 | contig 22709 bp, 13 predicted proteins | sample 101ome_25_FD_148643 | JGI IMG/M metagenome (GOLD analysis project Ga0181573, IMG submission 148643) | Coastal salt marsh microbial communities from the Groves Creek Marsh, Skidaway Island, Georgia - 101409BT metaG (spades assembly) | ecosystem: Environmental > Aquatic > Marine > Intertidal zone...
GGGGGGTGGGTGGGTGGGTGGCGTGTTGAGCGGCGCGGCGGCGGGCAGGGCCGTTGTGCCTGTCAGTGAGGACAGCGGGAGATAGCGCGTCGCGGACGCTGCCTAAGTAGTCGATACTCGCCTCGAGGTCTAAGTCTTCATCCGATTCGGAGTCGGAGGTGTCGAAGTCCGCGGGGGGGGGCGCTGCGCCAGCCGCATCGGCTGCCGGCAACGACGCGGCGGAGGTGGCCGCCCCGTTTTCGGCGTCAAACGCCTCGTCGGACCCCGTCGTGCCGGCGCGCGGGAGGAAGAGAGCGATGCTCTATGTCGTGATGGTCGCGGATGCTCCGTAAGTTGTCGTGGCAGCTCTCAACTGTCTGCCACACTGTCAACTGCGTGCTCCGTTGGCGTCACCGATGCTGCCGCCGCCGAGAGCGCTGCTGCCGCCGCTGACACTGCTGCTGCCCGTGCCGAATCCGCTGTGTGGTCTCTGCTGCTGCCGAGGGGAGGGCCGCTGCCGAGAGGGGACAAGAGCGAGTCTCCGCATCGTGGAGACCCTCGACATGCGCGGCTCTACACATTCCCTTCCCTACAGGGAGGAACAGCAGTCCTTTACCGGGCCTTGAGGGCGTCAGCGGCCGCGTCGTTGTTGTAGGCCGACCCGCCGTGCTTGGAGACGTCGAGGCCCGCGAGCTCAACCTCGGGCTTCACGCGGAGGAGGCCAGCCATCTTGAGGGCATAGAAGAGGATGCCCATGATGCCGCCGACCCACACGATGATGGCGAAGCAGCCCAGGATCTCGACGCCGAGCAGAGTGCCATTGCCGCCGTAGAAGGCGCCATACCGGTCGGCCGAGACCTCGGTCATGTTGCGGACGCACGCTTGGGCGCCGGCGACGGCAGACTCGAACGAAGCGGGGTCACACGCCACCAACGGCTCCTCGAACGCATCCGCCGTGATGTCAAACACATTGAAGCTGCAGGCGCCAAGGTAGTCGCAGACGTAGCCACGCTTGGCGAAGAGACCCGTGAAGAGGCACGCCCAGATGCCGCAGATGCCGTGCATGGGCGCGGCGGCGAGGGGGTCGTCAATCTGGAACTTTTCGAGGAGCTTGCAAGAGTAGTTGAAGATGACGGCCCCGATAGCACCGGCGAGGAGGGCGGCCCAGGGCTCGATGACTGGGCATCCCGCAGTAACGGAGACGAGGCCGGCGAGAAGGCCGTTGCATGTGGCCATAAGGTCCCACGTGCCCGTCTGGAAGTAGGTGAGGAAGAGGTTGCCAAGGCCGCCGGCGGCGGCGCCCATGGTGGTGGTGACGGCGACGCGGCCCGTGACCTCGAGGGAGCCAGCGTCCGCGATGGCGAGCTGACTGCCGGGGTTGAATCCGTACCAGCCAAACCAGAGGATGAAGGTGCCGAGGACGACGAGGGTGGCCGAGTGCCCGGGCATGGGGACGGCGCGGCCCTGGTCGAAGCGACCGGTGCGGGGGCCGACAATGGCAGCGCCGACGAGACCGGCGATGCCGCCGGTGAGGTGGACAACGCCCGACCCAGCAAAGTCAATCATGCCCGAGCCAGCGAAGGGAGTGCCATCGGGGTCCGAGTTGCGGCCAAAGGCGGACAGCCATCCTCCACCCCAGATCCAGTGGACGACGACGGGGTACACGAACGCGGAGAGGAGGACGGCGTAGGCAAAGTAGGCGATGAGGTTGGTGCGCTCGGCGACGCTGCCTGACACGATGGTCGCGGCCGTGGCGGCGAAGGCCCACTGGAAGAGGTAGCCGACCCAGTCGGCGCCCGACATCCCGTCGAGGGCAAAGTAGCCGCACCCGATAAAGTCGACACGGCTGCCGGCCTGGTCGCCGCATTCACCGTAAGCAAAGGCATAGCCAAAGAGGTAGAAGGCGACGGCGCCGGCACAAGCGTCGAGCACGTTCTTCAGCAGGATGTTCATCGTGTTCTTGGAGCGAACACTACCGGCACAGAGCATGGCGAATCCCGTCTGCATGAGGAAGACGAGGAACGCGGAGACGAGCATGTAGGCGCCGTTGAGGCCGGCGGCAACCTCAGCGGCGGCGGCACTGTTGGCCGAAATGGTCTCGTTGGCTGCATCAAGTGCCGCCTGGAGGGCAGCGATGTCAGCGTTGGTGGCCATGGTAGAGGTCCGATTCGGGGCTGCGACGATTGGGGTCGTAGGTGGGGGAGGGGATCGGGAGCGGTGTCGCGGGCAGTGGACGGGGGCGGTTGCGGACCCATGGCATGCATGCGCCGTGGCAGTAGCGGGCGACAACGGGCGAAGTTGCCGCCACAGGGGGTCGACCAGGGGGCCACGAGGAAAGGACCCGGTCTTCCGTCCGATCAGAATTTAGCAAGAACGCGAAAAAAGGCCGCTCCGCGCTCCACCGCGCGGAGCGGAGGCGAGGCAAGGTCAAAGGGACGAAAACGCCGGGCCGCGGACGCCCAGCGGGGCCCGGCCCGTCGCGCCGACGAGCTCGGCCGGCCATCGACCGTGCTCGATGGAAACTGACTGAAGCGATTGTCGATTTATAGCCGAGGGACGACGAGTTACGCGCCGTGGAGCCCAGTCCGAACCCTCGGCTCCGGCGGAAGCCGTCGGCATGTCACCGCTGACAACGTCAGCTCACGCGCCCCTCTACAGGTTAAAATCTCCGAAAGAGAGAGAAACCATGACAAGTAATCGAAGTTTGGTCGTCAGGTCGGTCGAACTCGCGAACAGATCGAGAAAATCGACGCCAAGGTCCAGGCGGCACCGGTGCGGCACCGACGACGGTCAGACCTCCCGGCGCTCTCGGACCCCGCGTTTCGTTCGACATCGACCAAAGCGAGTGCCATATTTTTCGCATCATATTTCCGACACGTCTCAACGCGTCGGAGTAGAGGGCTACGCGCAGCGGGAGAGGGGAAGTTCCACAACTTGTCCTTCTCTCCCTCTCCCGTCGCGACCCACGGCGATCTTGAGCCGTCGACGAAATATGCGAAGGATATTATCGTCTTTCTTCTAGAGAGCCAGTCCCTTTCAGCGTCGGACTCCCGAGAGCGCGTCGGGAGCAAGTGACATGTCGTCACGTTTTTCGGGTAAATAGACCCCGCGACGCGCGGTGGGGGGTGGAAGGAGGCGCGACGTGCGAGAACCTCTTGCCTGGACGGAGTCGACGGAGGACAGGGACAGCCTAAGTCGGCGGGGGTTGGGAGCGAGGGGCGATTTTACGATGGCCATAGCTTCTCAGCCGCCCTCCTCCTTCACCCTACCATGAGCGCATCAAAGCCGCCGACGGGCTTTCGACCCTTCCATATGTTCCCATGACGAGTGTCGCCGCCGTTTCTCTGACGCCGCGTGCGACGGGAAGCCGGAGAAGACGCCGCGACCCTCGCCCCCCGCTGGCAAAGCCACCCCGCCGGGCCGGCGCAGTCGGCCGGCCCGACTCCCCGCCCCCCCCCCTCCACCCCGCCCTCCACCTCGTCAACGACAGTACCAAATGGATCGTGTCCGCGTCCTGCATCGCCGCCCTGCTCCTCGCCGAACCCGGGCCCGCGGGCGGGCGGGACGCTGTCGCTTGGACGCTCGCAGGAGCCGTGGCGTCCGCCGGGACGACCCGGGCCCTGAAGCGCGCCCTCGACCACCGCCGCCCCGCGGGGGCGGCCAAGGCGGATCCGGGCATGCCGTCGAGCCACGCTCAGAGCCTCGCGTTCCTCGGGCGAGGGAGAGGGCGGGGGGAGGGGGGGGGGGGGGGGGGGGGGGGGGGGGAGAGTGTGGGAGAGGGAGGAGGGGGTTTTCGCCACCTGTCACGCCGGCCTGGCCCTGACCCCCCTCCACCCTCCCTCTCTCCCACGTCCCCCCCAGGACCTCGGCCGCAGCGGCTCTCGTCGCCCAACCTCCCGCCCTCCCCCCCCCCTTCTTCCCCCTAGCGGCGCCCCTTGCCGTCGGCATCGCCGCGTCCGGCCTCTCCTCACTGCGCGTCGCGGCTGGGCTACACACACCGGCCCAGGTCGCGGCCGGGGCCGCGCTGGGGTGCGGCGCGGGCCTCGCGTGGCGCGGCGTGGGAGCGCGGTGGGTGATGCCCGCCATCGCGGCGGCGGCGACGGCCGGCGAGGGGCAGACGGGGGGCGGAGCGGCCGTGGCGGCCCGCGCCGCTGTGTGGATGCTGTTTGCCGCGGCTGCCACCGCCGCCGCCGCGCGGGGGGTGCGGGACCGAGGGGAGCTGGCGTCGGTGGTGAGGCGGATGGGGGGGCGTGGGGGTCGGGAGGGTGCGGAGGGCAGGACGAGGACGACCTAATAGCGGCGCCTCTCGCCCGCCCTCCCCACTCGTCCCCCCCCGCCCTCTCCCCCCGCCCCCCCCGCCCGCCTTGTCAGACCCGTACCAGGGCGGGGACAGAGAGGAGGAGGAGGTAGATGTCGGCTTTCCCAGTCCGGGTGGTCGCCTCGGCCGCGGGCCCCGATGAGCACGGCGGCGGAGCCAAGCAGGGCCGTCCAAGGGGGCCGGCCAAGGGTGTCAGGGTCGGCCTTGGCGCCGGAAGGGGCAGAAACGGGTCTCGATCCTTCCGCATCGGAGTCTCAAGTGTCTTGGGAGCCGGGGCGACAGCGGTGAGTGAGCTGAGAGGCGGCCACGGGGGCACGCCCGTGCCGCGGCGAGGCGCCACGAACCGCGGGCCGTCCCTGTGCCGAGGCTCCATTACGACTTTACGACGTTAGTTCCGGCCATTTTACCTGTCGATCAACGAAATCGGGGTCATTTTCTCGTCCTCTCGGGGGCTGCTGCCGCGCAAAATTTTCGAAGACGCTTTCAGAGGCCGTCGGATGCCGGCGCCCCGTCCCACGCCAACCCGGGGGCTCCTGGGGGCTTCGTTCGTCTCGTCGCGGCGGCGACGATCCGCGCTGCGCGTCTATCGCATCAATCTCTTTCCGTTCTCACAGTCATTCATCAAAAAGGAGCGACCTCGACCACCACACCCTCACCCCGACCGTCCTTCCCCTCCGCCACAGGCGTTCCCGGGCCCCGCGCGCGCGCGCGCCCCACCCCCCGCCGTCGGTGACTCCTCCGGCTCCACCCCCGCCACTCACCGTCGCCGTCCCGGCCCCGCGCGCATCATGATGATTATCTCGGACACTGGCGGCGGCCACCGCGCGTCGGCGATGGCCGTCAAGGGGGCAATCGAGCACCTCCATGGTCCCCGTTTCCAGATCGACGTCGTAGACCTCTGGAAGAAGCACACGCCTTGGCCCCACTGCAAGACAGCAGATGCGTACGGCACCATGGTGAAATATCCCATTCTGTGGCGGATCGCATTTCGGTCGACGCAGCCCAAGGCGGTGCATGTTCCGCAGCTGAGGGCGGTGCGCGCCATGGTGGCGAGCAGGGTAGCCAAGGCCTTCGACGACTATGACCCCGACTTGGTGGTATCGTTGCATCCGCTGCTGCAGCACGTGCCGATTCAGGTGCTCGAGCAGCGGGCCAAGCGCGGGCACCGCAAGCCCGCATTCGCCACCGTCGTGACGGACCTCACGACCTGCCACCCGACATGGTACCACCCGCGCGTTGACCGGCTCTTCGCCCCCACCGCCGTCGTGCGCGACGCCGCGATCCGGTACGGCGTGGACCCGCGCAAGATTATCCTGCACGGATTGCCCATTCGACCCGCCTTCTCCGTGGGGGCGCGGTCGAAAATGCACTACCGGCGTGCGCTGGGCCTGCCGTCGACGACTCCGCTGGTGCTGGTTGTGGGCGGGGGCGAGGGCATGGGCCCGGTGGAGCGGCAGGTCAAGGCGCTACGGGCTGAGACGTGGGGACCCGAGGGGGTGACGGTCGCGGTCGTCTGTGGCCGGAACGAGAAGCTCCGGTCCCGTCTCGCTGCCGCCGAGGCCGTCGAGGTAACCCGGCACAGCAAGGCGGCTGACGCGTCGGTTACTCTCTCCGGCGGCGGCCCAGTCGTCGTTCGCCCCCTCGGCTTCGTCACCGACATGCACGCTTGGATGTTTGCGTCCGACGTCCTGATCACCAAGGCAGGTCCCGGCACCATCGCCGAGGCCCTTGCTTGCGGTCTGCCAATGCTGCTTAACGCCTTTATTCCCTGCCAGGAAGAAGGAAATATCACTTACGTCAAGGAGAACGACGTCGGTGGGTACGAAAGGGACGTCAAGAAGGCCGCGAAGACTGTCAGGAGGTGGATCACGGGGCCCGAGAGCGAGCAGCGCGACCGCAGCGCGCGGGCGAAGGCGCTCGGGCACCCGCGGGCGACGTTCCTTATCGCGGAGGACCTCGTGGCGTTGATTCCAGCGAAGTGTGTGTGAAGGAATCTGATGTCTTGGTGGTGAAAGGATGAGGATAGCCCTGTCACGTCGTCGCCCTCACATGCCCTGGCGCGCCGCCGCCCGCGCCGCCGCTGTTGCCGCTTGCCACGGGACGTCGCCCGTCAGCGGACAGGCGGGAAAGCCCCCCGAGGAGGGAGGTGCGCGGGGCGTGGCCGAGGGCGGCGGCCCCGGCGCCATAGCCGCCTCCTCCTCGCTATCCCCTCCGCCGCCACCACGGCAACCAGCCCCAGCGCCTAACATACCGCCGCGCGCCGGCACGAGCAGCAGAGGATTGCGAGGATCCCCCTGCTCGGCACCCCCCGCCGCCGCACCGGCGAGGGCGGCCTCGGCGTCGGTCCGCGACGCAAAAACGATGAGCGCGCTCTCCCGGTGTCGCCGGGCCCGGCCGCCGTTGCCTCCGCCGCCGCCGGCGTTCGCGTCGCCGTCTCCTCCCCGTGAGGGCACGGATCGCACGACGACGTCAATGGCGCGCGAGAACAGGCTCCGCAGGCGGGTGACGGAGTAGGAGGTGGCATCGGAGGCTCTGGTCCCTCCGTCCCCGTCGATTTCCCGGTCCGTCACTCGCCACGATGCCTTGATCACGCAACCCAGGGCCTCGGCCGTCCCCGCTCTCGCCGTCACGGGCGTCGGCCTCATTGCCGCCAAGCGCGCTCCACCTTCGGCTCTGGCTTGGCGTTTCCGTCTGCGCAGATCGTCCAATTCAGCCGCCAGGGCCGCCCACGCTGCCTGGGCGCTCCCCGGCCCCACGCCTGCCGCCCCGCCCCGCCCCGCCCTTGCTCCAGCCGCGCCGGCGGCAGCGGCCGCCCGCTCCCGCGCCTCGAGGTCCTCCCGCGCCGCGCGGCGGTGCGCCCCGAGCGCTTCGCGCTCCCGGCGCCGCGCCGCGTCCGCCGCCCGCCGCGCGTCAACCTCGGCCCGGGCCACGGGATCTCGAAGGACGGCCAGCGCCCGGCCGAGACGGGCGAAGGCGTCTGCGGCCCTCCGGACGTCGGCGCCGGGGCGCTGCTTGTCAGGATGGCTTGCGAGCGCGAGGCGGCGATATGCCCGATTCACGTCGGCGTCCGAGATATCGACGGCGTCCCCCTAGGACGACGCGGCGGATGCGAAGGGGGGGGGGGGGGCCCCAAGATAGGGAGGGGGGGGGGGGGTGCCACAAGATAGAGAGAGAGGGAGGGCGAGGGGGAGGGGGAGGAGGTGCACGAAGCCAGCCGTGTGACTGCGACCAATTCCCCCGCTCCTGGCTCGCCTCGAACCCCAGTACCACGTATGGGTCCTCGTCATCATCCGACATGGCGAGGACGAGCCGCGCTTGTCGCCTTGGCCTCGGCCAGCCGGGGCCGCGAAGGACGCGGCTGCGCGGACCTTCGACGCTGAGCTCTCCGCCGGCCGAGAGGGGCGAATGAAGAGGAAATAGAGCGCCGCTTGCAAGTTTTGATCTGTCGGTGCGGCTGGGCCGATCCACGAACCCGGTTCAGACCTCCGGCCTCGACCGCCCTCACATCCGCTGCGGCGGCGGCGGCGGCGGTGGCGGCGGTGGCGGCGGTGGCGGCGGTGGCGGCGGCGGCAGCGCCCCCCCTTTCCCGATCACGGCGGCCTCCGGATGGTCGAACTTGCACATGCGACCGTACCTGCACACTCCCCGGTCCAAAAAATACTCGCACCCCGGCTCGCCCGGCCGGAGCGGGTAGCCATGCGCGCCGACAGGCACAGCGTGCTCGGGCGGGTGATCGAACTTGCATCGTTTTTTGAACCGGCAGAAGCCGGTCTTGCGGTAAAAGGAGCACACGATGGCGTCAGGGATGCGAGGGAACTCGGGCTCGGAGGAGGCGGCGGCGTCAGCAAGGCGGGCAGGGTCGGCGGTCGCATCGCGGGCGTCGGCCGTCCCGTGCGGCGGCGGGGGCGGCGGCGCCGTCGGGGGGCGCCAGTGTGGCGAGCGCACGTCAAGGTCGGTATTGCGCTGAGGAAAGTATGAGGCTTCTCCCGGAAGAGGAGTGTCGGGCCCGGTAAAAGAGCGGGGACGGTCCTGCAACAACGTGCCGCCGCTGACACCCAGCGTCTCCCCCGACGGGGTGCCGTGGGAAGATTCGATGCGCCCCCACCCGCGCAGCAGGTCAGGGCACCCCCCTGCCATCGGCGACGGCGCCCCCACCGATGACGAGCCCTCCACGGACACGGCGGTCGACGACGAGTCGCGTCTCCAGTTTCGCTCCGGTCGCGACCCCCCGGCGTCCTGGCCGCTGTGGACGTGGGTGACCATCCGGCCGACCGCCTCCCGCCCCTCCGTCCCCGTCGAGGAGGGACGCCGTTGGGCGACGGGCCTGAGGGAAATGTCTCCATCTCCCGGTCCTCCTTCACCACCACCTCCGCTTCCTCCGCCCGCGCCTGCGCCCGCGACGGCTCCGCCCGGCCCTGGGCCCCACCGCGCATCGCGCGGCAGCGCCATGAGCGCCGCCGCCTCATTGGGCAGCCACCCCCGCAGGGGCGACGGCTCCGCCGCCCTCCCCTCGCCTCCTCCCCGCGCCTCCCTCCCGTCCTCCTCCTCCCCGCGGTCCCCGTTGTCCTCGTCACCATCGTTGGTCGCGTGGGCCAGCGCCAGCACCCAACAGTGCAACAGAAGACCCGGGAAGCGTCCCGTCAGCCAGTCGCCCAGTCCGCCGGGCTCGCCGGGGGCTCTGCCGCACAGGGCCTCTTTGAGGGACGAGGGGGCCTCGCCCCAGTGAGCGGCCTTGTTCCGTAGGGCGCGGAGGAGGTCGCGGACGAGGGCGCCCGAGTAGCGTCGGTAGGCGCCGAGGGAGGCGAGGAGGGCGGGGCCGACGCCGTCGCCCCCGGGGTCCGCAGCAAGGACGGCAGTCCAGTCCCCCGCAGGGCCGAGGATGCCGAGGGCGCGGGCGTTGCGGTCGAGGGCATCGCGCAGGGGGCTGGAGGCCGAAGATACGACGAGGGGCGGCGTGGCCGCGCATCCCGACTTGGTCGGGGCGGCGGCGGCCGCCGGAGCAGCCGCGGCGCCCCGGGAGGGCCGCTCAAGGAGGTCCGAAAGGGCCGACAAGAAGCCGAGCCGCCGCACCGAGTCCCACCAAGCCGGGTGAGCCATGACGCTGCGCACCGTGGGCCGGGCCAGAGGATCGCGGGCCAGCATACCGCGCACGAGGTGGCGCAGCTCGGGGAGATGGTCGAGTCGATCAAGGACGGCAGACTGGCTGCCGCAGAGGGCGAGGGCATCGCGCTGGGCGGGGACGGCACCATCGGGCTGGAAGGGGTGGCGTCCCCCTGTGGCCAGCCAGTAGATGAGACACCCGAGAGGGAAGACGTCGGCGGCACGCGTCAGGCGGAGGCTGGGGCCGACGGTCGAATGGGTGCTGCCCTCGCCGCAGGCTGACCTGTCGCCGCCAAGGGCAGACCCGCCCTTGGCGCCTCTTCCCCCCCCCGACGATCCCGTCCCTCCCGCACTCGCGTCGCCGGCCAAGCGCCCGTCAAGCTGCTCGGGCGCCAGCCACCCCGAGCTTCCCGCGAGTCCACCTCTCGTCTCAAACGACGCCGCCCCCGCTGGGATAAGCCTGCCCAGCCCCATGTCGCTCACCTTGGCGACGAGGCGAAGCGACGCCTCGGCCAGGCGCCGAGACGCTGCTCCTGTCGCACCTGCCGCGCCCGCCGCCTGACGTGCCAAGTCGTCCTCGCACTCGAGCCCGCCCGGATTGGGGCCGCGAGGCAGCCATCCGCGACCCCCGTCAGGCGCGTGCCAGTTCTCCGCCCGGCCGTCGGCGGTTGGGTCGCTCCAGAGCCCGCCCAGTGGGCAGGGGCCGAGTGCCACGAGGACGTTCCGCGGCTTGAGGTCTCGATGCACGACGCCCCGTGAGTGGAGAAAGCCAACGCCGCGGACGATGTCAAGGGCCAGCGCCCTGCCCAGCGCCGTCGGTCGGCGCGTGACCGGGTCGAGCAGGACGGGGCGTGGCATAATCGAGGCGCAAAGCGAAGGTCGGATCGACGAGCCGTCGCCGTCTCCGTCATCTGACGGCGCCCCGCCGTCGTCGTCCCCGTCAACGAGGTCTGCAAGGGAGCCGCGGCACAGCTCGAGCGCGAGATAGACGTGATCTCCGTCCACCTCGGTGGCGTGATACCGCACGACGTTGGCGTGGGCGTCGACTCCGACGCCGACCAGCACGAGGGCCTCGCGGCGGGCGAGGGCGACGAGGTGCCGAGGGAGCCGCTTGATGGCCACGGGACGGCCATCGTAACGACCCAGGAGGACAAGGGTGCCGCCCGTGCCATGGCCAATCGGCGGCTGTGGTCTCACCAGCAGGCGCCCAACGGCCTTCCATGTCTCGGTGCCCTTCGGACGGCCCGCAGGGTTGGCGCCTCCGGGCTCCTCGCCGCGGGCGGTCGCCCTGAGGCGCTCCAGCTCACGCTGGCGCTCGCGCTCGCGCTCGCGTTTCACTGCTTCGCGCGCTGCCGCGGCGTCGCGGCGGCGCCGCTCGCGCAGGCGCCGCCGCATGAGTGCCCTAGTTGCGGCCCTCGCCGAAATGGCCAACGTTGCCACCGTGAGCATCACAAGGACGGCGCCAAGGGGCGTTCGGGCCCACGCAAATAAAGCAGCGGCCGCCTCGCCCACCCGACGGCCAAGCACGAGGCCGGCAATACCCAGCGGCGACGACGGCGGCAGGACGGCGACGAGGGATCCCGCGGGAGGGTACACTCCCGGAGGGGGCAGGGGCGTGTAGGGCGCGGGAGGGCGCCACGGAACGAGGGCGCCGCTCACCAAGGAGGAGTGTGACAGGTCGGGCGCCCCGAGGGCCGAGGCGGGGCACGCGCCACCGCCGGCTTCGCCCGCCCTGACATGCCCCGGTCGACTCCAGGCGCCCGCCCAGCCCCACCCCGCGTCCCCGTCGTCCCAGCCACCCTCCCACTGCCATCCGGCCTGCTCGCCGCCCCAACTCAGGATGCCAACCGTGGGGGCACCATTCCTCCCCGAAACGGCCGCCGCCGCCGCTGCTGCCGCCGAGGCTGTCCCCGGAGCCCCGACAACGACGGCCGAATCCGACGCGACGGGCCCCGGTAGCAGCTCGGGGTCCCCAGTGCTCTGCACGAGGGCCACCGGGGGCGGAGCCCAGACAGGGCACATGAGTCCCGTCAGGCCCGCCTGCCCCAAACAGCCCTCTAACAGGGCCCACTCCCGAAAGGCCGACGATCCCGACGCCGCTGCACCCGCCGCTCGTTTGTCCACAGCGGCGTCAACGTCCTCACGCCGGTCAGCGGGGATCCCGAGTGTCGTCGTTGGCAGCGCGTCAAGGGGCTTCCCGAGGAGGCCCGCGACAAAGCCTCCGTCGACGATGCGGCCGGAGCCATCGTCGCAGTGCGGACTTCCCGATGCCGGAAGTCGGCCAAGGGAAACGGTCAGTATGGCGTCGTCGTCGTCGTCATCAACGAGGAGGGGGAGGCCAAAGTCGTCCCCACCGCTGTCATCATCGCCGTCCCCGTCTCGGCAGGCCCCACCGCCGCCGCCGCCGGCTCCAACAGGCCATGTCAGATGGCCGATTGGCAGAGCGTACCAGCCCCCCCCTGACCCGGGGACGCGGCCGACGAGGACCCGACCCCATTCGAGCCCAGATGATGATGACGACGTGGCGTCGTCCCCCTTGTCGCCACCCCGCCCTTGCGGCCCGGTCACCGTCCAGTGCGTGCGGAGGTGGCCCCGCTGCGCCCCCGCGGAGTCAATCGCGTCGTCGAACACGATCGAGTCGACCCGCAGGGGGGCCGAGGGGAGAGATACCTCCCAACCGGTGAACCCCGAGGACGACGGGGCGACGCCGCCGCCACTGTCTGTCATTGGCCGGAGGGCGACAGCATGGCCACGGAGCCGCGACGTTGGGGCGCCGATGCCGCCTTCGGCAGCGGCCGCGCTTGGGGCGGGGAACTCGAGAGCGCCCCGACTGCCGTCAGAGAGAGGCACGCCGGCGGGCTCGTCGTCGTCGTGGGCCGCGCCGCCGCCAAGGGCGCCGCCGGCCCTCGGGGCCGACCCAAGTGACAGCCGCGTCCCACTCCCCCCGCCGCCCGCCCACGTCAATTCTTCAGTTTGTGGCGACGCGTCCACTGCCCCCAGCTCGGCCCATCGCACGGCCCATCGCACGCCGGCACCCTCAGAAGGTGCCGCCTCCCATCGGACACGCCACTCGCTCCGCAGGATGGCGACCTCACGCGGTGCCGACAGGCCCGTCGCCGTCGCCCCATCGTCGAGCAAGTCCCCGTCGCTGCTCCGCAACACCCGCCCGTCGCGCGCGTCGAACACGGTCACGAGGTCGCGGCGACCTCCCGTGACAATGCCACCGTCGGGCGCGACGCTGGGCGACGCCGCCGCCACGTCACGGACACTCAGGGGCAGCCGCACAACGGCCCAACCCGGCCGCCGGTGCGCCACCGACGCGGTCGCGTCGTCCGCGGCGTCCGCCGCGCCGTCTCCGTCGACATCCCAGTCGCCCTGGACGGCCTCGGCCTCGGTGGGGCCGTAAAAGTAGAGGCCGCCCTCAGCGCCGGGAAATACGCGCGTGGGGGCGGTCGTGGGGTCGTCGGGGCTGCGGCTGATGTCGGGGCCGCCGAGGAGCCGCGGCTCGTGCGAACCGACGAGAGGGCCACCAGTCGAGGCGCGCCACAACTCATGACCCGTATCGGGTTCCAGCGCCACGACCTGCCCGTCAACCAACGAGACGAGGAGGACGCCGGCCATCCCATCGACTCTGTCGTGGTTCACCCCGCCCTGCGACAATTTTCCTGCACAATCCCTCCCTCGGTCTTCCTTGACACAATTTGACACCAACTCGAGACAGCTGCGAGAGTTTCCGGGTTGGAAGGAGGTCAGTAAGCGACAGAGAAGCCCCCGTCTAGCAGCCGACTGACAGGGCCGCGCCGGCAGGCTGGGACCGAACTGCCGGAGACTTCTTCGGGGCACCACGGGTCGCAGTAGCTCTCGCCGCTTCTCGGGCGGCCAGCAGCGACCTCTTTTCTTGTTTTAGATATCGGTATCGGATTTTGGGAACCTGGAATCGCCACTCATGGCGCATCTGCCGTACTCTCATATTCGAGGACATCGCCATGCCGCCGACCCAACCCCCCCCTCAGTTCCCCGACATCCTCCGCATCAGCTCCTCCCCCCCATCGGTCGAAAACACGGTCCACGCAGTCCACACCCCGTCGAGGAGGAGGACAGCCGCAGCAATCTTGGTCACATCCGTGAGCCCGTCACCCTTTTCCCCCTCCTTCAGCTTGCCCTCCTTGATCATCTGCTGCCGCGCCGCCTCCTGCTGCACGTCGTTCCAGCCCACCATCTCGCTGACGCCACCCAGGCCGGCGTAGCGGATGTCAACGCCGCCCACCGTGGGCAGCTCCCCAGGCAAAGCCGTGTCGTACCCACCGTTCAGCCAAGCGACCTCCGCGTAGCCCGCCTTAGACAGCTGTTCGCACGCCGCGAGAGACCTGAGGCCCTTTTGGCAGGCGACGATGACCTTGGCATCGCGCGGGATGGCAGCGCCGACGGTCGAACCGAAGTCCTCGTTCGCTACCATGTGGGTGCCGCCCAGCCACCAACCGCCCATGCCAAAGGCCGAGGCCTTCTTCATCAGCGCGGCCAGGTCCGTGGCCGGGTCCTCGATGAACAAAGGGACGTCGACCGAGCCCTCGACCTTGCCCTTGGCCACCTCCTTCGGCGGGCGGACATCGAGCAGCGTCCAGCCCTCCTTCAGGAGGTCAGCAGCCTTGCGCGCCGTGACGTTGCGGACGGCACCGACGGCGACGGCCTCCTGCCACCGGTTTTGGGCCTGGGCCATCTCCTCCTGGGTGGCTTGGACAACGGTCTGGAGGCGCGCGAGGTGAGTAGCAGAGGCGGCCGCAGGGGCGGCGCGGTAGGCGGCACGGGCCGCAGCGGGGGGCTGGGCCCGGAAGCACGCGGGAGCGGCTGTGATCAGTGGTGGAGAGAAGGTAAATGATTGTCAGGGTCTCGAATATTTTAAGATAGAGGTGGATCAACGTCGGAGTGACCCGGCAGAGGTCGTCATCGATGGGGTCAGGCCGGCCGGCATCAGCCAGCAACATCGGACGAATGAGACAGATCGGCCGACTCAAACATTATACCACGGATAAAAAGGCACTTTTATCGATCACGACCACAAAAAAATCGCGGAATGGTCGTCGCAGTCGCCGGCTGGAGGGCTGTCGATGGCGGAGCGCGTCGGCCGATTTGTCGTGGCGCGAAACGAGAGCGCCATGCGCGCCGCGAGCACGCCACTCGCCGCGGATCGACGACATCTTTGCTGTCGTATCAGACAAGACCACTTCTCAGACTTCGGGACGGGTTCGCAGTCGCGACGTGCCTCGACAGGCCTCACCCGAAACTGTTGGGCTCGAGGCCACGGCCATGGTGGGCTGAATTCCGCCCGGGCTGCCCCCTAGGCCCCCGCACTACCTCCAGCACCGCCCGCGCTCGGAGCGGGCCCGATGCGCGCGCCTACCGGCGCCGACGGCTTCCCCTTAGCATTCTTGGCCACCGGGGGCTCGCGGTCAACTGGCTTGAACGGCTCGCTCCGGGCCGTGTCCGTGACAACGACAAACCCCCGTCCCGCCTCGGGCCCCGGCCGAACCGGCGCCCACCTTCCCCCCGGAGTCCACCGCACGCCCGTGGCCTGTGCGGGGAGGACCCGCGAGAGGTTGGGGACGGGGACGGGGCCCTTGGCAGCCTTGGCAGCAGCATCGTCCCTGCCGGCAGTCCCCACCTTCCCCGCCCCCCCCTTTTTGCCGCCGTCATCGACGTCCATCGCTCCGGCGACAGGAGCCCCCCCCCCCCCCCCCCCCCCCCCCCCCCCCCCCCCCCCCCCCCCCCCCCCCCCCCCCCCCCCCCCCCCCCCCCCCCCCCCCCCCCGGCGCCGCCGCCGCCGTCGCCGTAGCCGCACGCTTCCGTGCGGCCTTCGCCGTGACCGAGAGCGTTGCCGCCTTAACGTCAGCGACAGTCGCGGCAAGACCCCCAGCGCCCTTAAGGTCGGCCTGGTAGTACGGGAAGGCAGTGGCACTCTCCACGCCAGTGACGGGCGGGCACCGCAGTCGCCCATCCACCGCCGTGAGGTGTGTGGGTACGAAGGCAAGGGATAGAAAGTGAGCACAAGGATGCCAGAACCAGTGGTGGCAAAATAGGGCAACGCCGACGGCCGCCGTCCACCGCAGATGCCCCCCAGGCCCGACGAGCGACACTGTCGCGTTTCGGCCCGCAGCGTCACAGAGTCCCGTGGCGAGAATGGCGCCCTGCTTCGCCAGTGCCTCCTCGTGTCGGTTAGCCACGACCTTGGCCAGATGGTCCCGCAGCGCCTGGGCGCGGGCGTCAACCCCCTGGAGGAGGATGAGCGCCAGTGACAGGCACGCGCCCTGCCGCACAACATCGGAGGGATCAGCAAGGAGGGGCTCAACAAGCCGATGGGCCTCACGGTGGCCCGTGCCGGCGCAGGCTATGCCCAGGGCCATGGCGGCACCGTAGCGCGTATGAGGACAGTGGGACTCGACGAGATTCGCGAGCACGGCGGGGGCACGGTCGGGGTGGGCGCAGAGAACGAAGCCGAGGTGGAGGACAGCAGCGCGGCGGACGTCCGCCGACACGTCCGTCGTGCCGAGCCGAAGAAGCCGCCCGATGGCATCGGCCGACCCCGTCGCCACGTGGGCTAGGCCCGTCGTCTGCGCTCCCGCATACCTCAGCGCCGGGTCCTGGTCAGCCGACAGCCGCGCAGCGAGCACATCGGCCGCCGCATCACCGCGCCCTAGCCCCGCAAGCGCAAGCCCCAACCCCAAGCCCCGCACGATCTTGTCGTGCTGTGTGTCCCGAGCGTAGGCGAGCATCTCGGCCGTCACTTCCTCCTTCATGCACCCGACCTGGAGCAAACCGAGAGCGATGCCAGATGCCTCCCCGGCCACCGCTGAGTCGCTGTAGAGGACACTCTTGACCTCGTCCATTAGGGCCACGTCGCCCGAACCGAGGGCAGCGACCCCGAGGCCCAAGCATGCGCCATGCTGAAGCACCTCTCTCGATTGCGCACTCTGCGCCGCGCCCCGGAGAGCCTTCAAGAGCAGGGGAACCGCGGGGGCTCCGTGGCGCGCATGGAGGAGGCCGTACGCCAGGTAGGCACCTCCCTCGGTGTAGGGGCTGAGGGGCGTGCGGCCCGTCCCACCGAGGGTGGGGGGAAGGTAGGGGCTGAGCTTCCGCGTGGCCGTGGCAAACATGCCTTGGTACAACACGCCGAGCCCCGCCGCGGCGGAGAATCGCGCCCAGTTGGTCGCACGCTCGAGCCAGTCAATGGATCCGCGGAGGAAGGCGTCGGAGGAGGTACCGGCCATGCTCCAGGCGTTGGCGACGACGGTGGCGGCATGGCCAATAGAGTTGCGGTGCTCGACGGACGACCGGATTATCCTCATCGTCGCCTGATCGCCCTTGTTGCGCTGAAAGAGAAAGTCGAGGCGGAGCTGGGCGGGGCGGAGGCCCGAGAGGACGGAATTGAGGGCCTCGACATGGGCCCGAAGGGCGACGTCGGCAGGGTCCTCCGTGGTATCGGGACAAGCCGCGGGGTCGGGCTTGTTCTCGTCGCCGTCAACCGCCGCCGCCGCGGCGGGATCCTCGGGCTTGGCCTCGCCTGCCGCATCCATCTCTCCCTCCTCTCCGGGCACCTGGGCGGCCGGAGTCGCCGCCGCCGCCGCTGCTACCACCACCGGGGGCTTGGGCGGCGAGGGCGTCCGGGCCTGGAGCCACATCCCCACGGCCAGGGGCAGGCCTGGCCTGCCCCCCTCGTGAATGGCGAATGCCGCCTGCAGGGCGAGGAGCCAGCACGTCTCGTCCGCCTCCGTATCGTCGAGCGAGGGAGACGCCCGCGCGAGCGAGAGCAGCACTGCGCCGACAGCCTCGGGCCGATCGAGGTGGACGAGTACGCGGCAAAGGGCGAGGGGGTCGCGGGGCCGGACGGCGCCCGAGACTGCGTCCGTGACCGTGTCCTCCTCAAGCAGCGTGGCACAGAGGTCGAGGAGCTCCAAGCGGAACGCGACCGAGGGCGCTGCCTGGAGGGCGACAGAAACGACGTGGGCAATGACACCAGCGTCTGCAGGCGCAGCACGGCAAGCGCCAGCGACGCGGTCGAGACGGCGGGCCTCGACGGCAAGGCCCACAGCGTGCTCCCACTGTCCGTCGGCGAGGCACCGGTCGAAGAGGCGCTCAACGATGGCCTCGAGCCTCGGATCCATAAGGGGGGGGGGCGCGAGGGCGTCGGGCTTGGCCTCGCCGTTCTCCTCGCCGTCCCCAAGCTCCCCGCTGCCAGCCGCCGCTGCCGCCGCAGCCTCAGCCGCCACCGCCGCTGCCGCCCGGTGCGCCACGTAGCGATCGGCACACCGCCCCAGCAAGGTCCGCTCGAACTCGTTCGGCGAGGCAACGTCGAAGGCCACTCCGGCGCCCAGCGCGAGTGACAGCGCGTCATCCAACTCGCCAAGGTGGAAGTAGACCCGCGCAGCCAGCAGCGCCGCTGTGGCCCGCGTGGCGTCGGGCAGGGAAACGTCCTCGTGGAGGGCCTCGACGGCTGCCAGGTGGCCACTGATCTGGAACCAGAAGTCGTCGACGACCTACGAGAAAGATGGGTCGGGAGGGAGGGGGGAGGGGGTCGGCGGGCGAGCAGCCAGGGCAGCCAAGGGCTGGCAGCGTCTCAGTCGTGTGGCGCGGTGTGGGAGGCGGCGAGAGGAGAGGGGGCGCCGACCGAAAACGGTGCGTCCTGCGGGGAGTGATCGGATTCTCGCGAAATGCCCCTGGGGCGAGCTCGCTCCGGGCTCTCCCGAGGCGGGAGGGCGGTGCCACACGGCACGGCCGCGCTGCCAGGTCCCAACAACACCCTGTCGCGTTCCGACGCCACGCGGCGGAACGCTGTGGATCGAGCGCGCCCCGCCACAATTTGCGCGCCTGGATGAGTCCCTCGAGCGCGTCGCTCTGGACGCTAGCGTCCGGCTCCGACAAAAGCGCCAACAGTCCCCCGGCACTGGCGCCGCCGGGGACCACGGCGGTGGCCATCAGAAGGATGAAGGGGAAGGTACGCGGGAGGAGGGGCGTCGGGTAAGTCATCTCGGGCTCGGGGCTGGCTTTGTTGCCGCCGAACGAGGCGGTGCGAGGGACAGTGGGCCCTGGAGACGCCGAGATGATAACCCGGCCGCCCCGCCATCCGGAGGGGAGTTGAGAGGATCCCATCGGGTCGCCAACGATGTCGACCACCCTCCGCCCGCGCTGCGTCGTCAGCGCAGTGCCGACGACGACCGGCACCTCTCGCCTGGCCGTCGCTCTTCCAAGGAGGCGAGCCGCTTCTTCCTCACCCCTCCTCGCCTCTCAGGCCGAAAGGCGCCGCCGGTCCGCGGCGCGTGGTGCCGGTGCCGAGCCCGCCGCCGCCGCCGGCCCGAGCGGTCGCGAGACGGCCCGCCCGGGCCGCACGGGGCCTGTCGTTGTCGTCGACAACTACGACTCCTTCACGTACAATCTGGTCCAGGCGAGCAACGGAGAGGGCAGGAGTGAGATGAGAGCAGGAGACGGAGAAGAACGAGGAGACCGACCCGTCGCGTCGGCCGTGCTGCGCGGAGACGACATAGCGCAACCCCCTCCCCCGCTGGACTCTCTCCTGCCCGAACCTCTCTCTCGCCCGACCCTCTCTCCTCCGCCCGATCATCTCCCTCAACCGTCGGCCCTTCTTTCCCGCCCTCATCTCTCCCGACGACAGTACTTGGGCAGCCTCGGTCTTGTCGGCGCTGACCGTATCCGCGTAATCAAGAACGATGAGCTCACCGCAGCTGACGTAGTGGCGCTAAACCCCAAGGGCGTCTTGGTGAGCCCCGGCCCAGGCGCCCCCGAGGACTCGGGCATCTCTCTAGAGATCTGCGACCTCGCCGGCAAGGCTGGGATCCCTGTGTTCGGCGTGTGCATGGGCCACCAGTGCATTGGGCAGACGTTTGGGGGCAAGGTGGTGAGGGCGCCCACTGGGCTCATGCACGGCAAGACAAGCCTCGTGTGGCACACGGGTGAGGGCCTCCTGGCCGGGATTCCGTCGCCATTCGAGGTTTGCCGGTACCACTCGCTCGTCGTCAGCGACGCTGAGGGTGAGTGGCCCGAGGACCTCGTCAAGACGGCGTGGATCGACGACGGGACTGTTATGGCCCTCAGGCACCGCGACTTAGTGCACGTGCAGGGCGTGCAGTTCCATCCGGAGAGCATTATGACGGACCATGGGATGAAGATCGTGGCCAACTGGGTTGCCATGTGCGACGAGGACTAGGAAGAGCACGTTCTTCGACGGGTGGGTGACGTTGCGCGTGTCAATCGCGCCCGCCCCGCCCGCGGTGACCGCCGCCTCTGCGCTTGTCCGCCCAGCCCATCTGTCCGCCGCGATGAGCACCCCGTGATGTAAGCGCAGGGACGTGACTACCGCGACGCGAAGCTCGCGGCCAGCGCCCGAGGCCGAGGCGGGGGGGAGAACCCCTGGATTCGGCGGGCAGGGGGCAGGGCGGCGGAGGCCTGACACGTGGCGGGGGGACCTGGGAAGCGAGAGAATCTGCTTGCTGTCTCCCACGAGATGATTCGCCCCCCCCCCCGCCCGCACTCTGGCAACGCCACCGGGGCGTTTCTCCCGCCCGATCCAGTAGCGGTCCCCGTTCCGCGTTACCGCCCTAGACTTAGGCACACCCGCGTCTGCGGAAGCGCTGGGCGCCACGCTCCTCGCGCGCTCCCGCGTCCTCGCACGCGCTTGCAACCGCGTCGCGAGAATGGCGTCGAGTTCTTCCCCTCGGGCCGCGTCGTCGAGCCCCGTGGGCCAGCCCGTCGGTTCGCGGTTGGTCGCGGCCTCGTCCGGCGCCCGCGCTGCCGCTCTCGGCCACGGCCCCCCTGTCCCCGCTGCCGCCGCCCGCCCCGTCGCGGCCGCGGCCCGCCGCCACAGCTCGGCCCAGGAGGCGCTCGCCGGTTCCTACGTCCCGCCCTCTTTCACCCGCCGTGTCGCCGAGTCGGTCGCCGCCGCCCCGCTCACTGTGGCCGAGATCGCCGCCCTGCCTGCCGAGCGGGCCACGGGCGCCTCCGTCACCATCCCGCCGCCCCCGGTCATCCGCCGCCCCTCGGTCATGAGCTCCCTCGACGATCTCGACGCGCCAGTACCGCTCGAGCGTGCCATCTACTGCAACCGCAGCCTCAACATGCGTGACGTTCGGGCGGTTGGGTTCGACAGCGAGTCCTGGCAGATGCGGGGCCGGCGGGGCGCCTCCAGCAGACATCGTTGACCCATCTACGACTCGTCGGCGTCTATCGGCGACCGGTTGGCGACCATCGACAAACTGTCGGCTACCGTCCGCGACCCGTCCGCGACCGTCGGCGACCGTCGGCGATACGTCTCGTTCCCCACCTTATCCACCCCCCATCTATCCACCTCACCCCATCTCCAGTGGACTACACCCTCGCCCAGTATATACCGGAGACGTTCGAAGGCCTCGCCCACGACCTCACGAAAAAGAACCTCGTCCACAGCCTCGGCTACCCCCCGGCTGTGCTATCCTTTGCCTTCGACTGGCGCTACTCGCAAAAGGGCCTCACGATCGACAAGGCCCGTGGCAACCTGCTGAAGCGGGATCGACACAATTATGTAAAACTGGCCACGCACGGGTTTCGCCCTCTGGAAAAAGACGAGCGGTATGGATTGTACCGGGGCGGAACGGGATCGGGGGACTCGTTCGACTCGGACAACTACGTCGTGGTGGACACGTTGTTCAGCTTGGCCGAGGCTCACCTGTTCATGCAACTTGTGGAATTGAGAGACCACCATCCGGAACTCTTCGCTGCAGACGCGGCCGACGGTGGCGGGTCCGGCGGCCGATTTGCCTCCGATGGGGGCGGGAACGGCGGCGCACCGACCTACAAGGAAATCTTCAACGACATCCGCGGGGCCGTCGACCTATGCCACCGCGATGGGAGCCTCAAGAAGGAGGTCGCAAAGGACCCTGCCAAGTACATTTACCGTGACCCTGCGCTTGTCGACATCTTTGCCGGCCTTCGCCGGTCTGGAAAGCAGGTGTTCATCGCCACCAACAGCCTTTGGGACTACACCAACGTGGTCATGTCCTTTCTGCTGGAAGACAAGACCGGAGACAAAAAGGACACCGAGTGGTTGCGGCATGTTGACGTGGTGCTGACGGGGTGTGCCAAGCCAGGCTTTTTCAGCTCGCCTCGCCCGTTGTACGAGGTGCACACGGCGACCAACATGTTGTTCAACACAGACAACGGGTCACCCTTGGTTCCCATCGACGGCACGCCGCAGCCCCAGGTGGCCGCCCATCCCGAGGCCGCCGCTGAGAAAAGGGCAGATGGGCTCAGCCGCGTCTTCCAGGGTGGGTTCTTCACTGACCTACACCGTTTGCTGGGAGTGGATAGAGGCGACGAGATCCTCTATGTCGGAGATCACATCTTTGGCGACGTCGTCAAGTCGAAGAAGACGCTAAACTGGCGCACCCTGTTGGTAGTGCCTGAACTGGAAGCGGAGCTGAAGCGGCTCGACGCGGTGCAGCGGGAGTCGGTGGAAGTGGCGGTGGCGACGGGGCAGGCCAAGGTTCTCGAGGAGCGGCTGCTGCGGCTCGACGACGCCATCGCCGATGCCGAGGCCGCGGGACGGTCGCCGGGGGACGACGCCCTTGAGCTCAGGGCTGAGCTGTCGACGCAGCTCGCCGCCGCCGACGCCCGCAGACGCGACGTGCTCCGGCGCCATCACGCGGGCTTCCACTCTGTTTGGGGACGTGTGATGAAGACGGGCACGCAGACATCCTTCTACGCGCACCAGCTCGAGCGCTTCGCTTGCCTCTACACGTCGCACGTCGCGAACTTGCTTCTGATGTCGTCACGGGCGTCCTTTGTTGCCCCGGCAGACGCTCTCCCGCACGAGCTGACACGGGCTCGACGGAGGAGCGCCTCGAGTAGTCCGGTGGCGGCTGACACTGCCGCCAGGGCGTTGCAGTCCTCGGACGATCACGGCGCCGAGACGACCGGAATGATGGACTGAGAGACGGAGAAGGAGGAATCGATTGAAATGCCACATGTCATACTCCCCATCGACCCCCGATCGCTCCACTCACTCCATAGACGTCGTCACCTCGGCAACGAGCCCTCCGCCCCGGGGATGGACGGAAAGATGCACTGCGGCGCTCGCGCCCCGCGCTACCCCCCCCGTGAGTCCCCGCAGCGCTCCCCGCGTGACGTGCCGAGTCACCGCCCCCGGAACCCCGCTCGCCCCCTCGACCGCCACATCCGTCCCCGGGGCCGTCTCAACCTGCTTGGCGAGCCACCGCGGGACCGACGCATCCCACGTCAGCGCCCCCCCCCCACCCCCCCCCACAAGCCGCCC
>Ga0181573_10001514_pt1 | contig 22708 bp, 13 predicted proteins | sample 101ome_25_FD_148643 | JGI IMG/M metagenome (GOLD analysis project Ga0181573, IMG submission 148643) | Coastal salt marsh microbial communities from the Groves Creek Marsh, Skidaway Island, Georgia - 101409BT metaG (spades assembly) | ecosystem: Environmental > Aquatic > Marine > Intertidal zone...
TCGGGGCGCTGGTTTTCGCGCACGAATTGGGACACAACATGGCGATGCACCACGATGGAGGGAGCTTCGATGGGTTCGAGGGGGTCACCGAGGGGTGCCCGGACGGGCAGTACATCATGGGCGCTCCCAGTTGTTTGACCCGGCCCAATGTTGGTGATGATGTTTGCGGCTTTTCAGAATGCAGCAAGCACATTTACGAGTGCAACGTGCGGGGCGTGAGCCCGTACGAACGGGAAACAGGCGGCCTGTACCATTGCCTCAACGTTAAGATTGAGATCGACGGGCTCACGGTGTTTTACACCGTCCTCGTCGTCGTCGCGTTCGTCGCGATTGTCGGCTTTTCACTTCGGTTTTGGTGGAGGCGACGAAAGCAAAGCAAAGTGTCGCCGACGAGCGCGGGAACGACGAAGGGAATTTGCAGGGGAGTCAAAGTGTTACCGACGAGCCCACGTGCGAAGAAGGGCGGCAACGTGTCACAGACGAGCCCCAAGTGAGTGAGTGCGTCTTTGTGCTGGTGTGGTTTTTGTGTCTATTTTCTGTTTGTACCTTCGTAATATGATATTTTCTGTTTAAATATTTCGTTTTACTCCCGCACAGCGTTCTCGGTGACGTGAATTAGCAATTATTTAGTCGAATATTTTAATCGCCGTACCAACTTGGGTACTTGTGCACGTGGGCCGTTGGCGCTGTCACTCGCATAACGCGCGGGGCAAGATGCGCACGCCCCCGCGGAGGGCCAGCCGAAACTCTGGATCCGGCTTTGGAAAGCGGATCAAGGTCGCCAAGAAGCCGTTCAGCCCCGAGCCCGCAGAGAAGAAGAGGAAGGAGAATAAGAGCGCGTCGGCGGGTTCGCACGACGGCGACGGCGATGGGAAGAAGTCGAGGAGAGGGAGAGCCACGGGTCAGGGCCGGCGCAGGAACGGGAAGGCGAAGGACGACGAACCGGTGAATAAGGTGCGCCGAACAGCTCGCGAACACGTCAATTGATCCATATCAGCTCCGCAGACGCGTCGCCCCCGCCCCCAGCATCGCCCTTCTCCCGAACGGGCGCGACAAACGCGTGGACATCGTGGACATCGCCCTTCTCCCGAACAACGACAAATCTGACCCTCCCGTCTCTCCGTCTCCGCCCTTCGCGCAGTACGGCGTATGCAGGAACAGAATTCACGCCCAGCTGTCCACCATTCGCAGAGAGCAGCACCACATCGATGCCTACGAGATGGACGGATGGAAGGGAGCGAGGTTCGCGCCGCGTCTCCCGAACCACAACCCACGGCCTCATCATCTATCGATTACCCTGACGTTCAAATCATCCCACCCTCGCCCCCAACCGCAGCCGCGAGAAGCTCCGCCCCGCGGACGAGATTCGCAAGTCGCAGGTCAAGATCTTCAACTGCAAGCTCAAGGTTCGCGACATGTTTCGCGACATCGACATGGACACCGGCGAGGTCAGCTTCAAGGATCGCATCGAGGAGGACACCGGCGAGGTTGACGTCGAGGACGTGGTGTGCGCGAGGTGTCGCGACGGCGCCGCTACGGACGAAAACGACATACTCATATGCGACGGGTACTGCGACCGCGCGTTCCACCAGCGCTGCGTGGTGCCGCCGGTAAAGACGGACGAGATTCCGGACGAGTGGATGTGTCCGCTGTGCGACGCGCGCGTGGACTGCTTCTACACGCTCAACGCCGACTTTGACCTCGAGCTGGACGCCGCCGACGCCAGCTGGCGCGACGTCTTCCCGACCGAGGCGGAGTTGGACTCGAAAAGGGAGGGTCCGGGTCAGGAGAACGAGCCCAAGGAGAACAAGGGTCTTCCCGCCAGCCAGGGATTGCTCGACGAGGACTGGGGCAGCGACGAGTCGGGGGACGAGGATTTCGCCGAGGGCGACGACGAGGGCGACGACGACGAAGACGAACCCCTCTCCGGGTCCGCTAGCGAAGACGGCTCGGACTGCGACTCCGACGGGGACTCGGGCGAGCGGCGAAGGGTGCGAGACGCGATGAACGCGCGGGCGGAGGTGTGCGTGGGTAAGCGAAGGAGGACCGCGGTGGACTATCGCAAGCTGAACGACGAGATGTTCGGCGAAGGGGAGGCGTTCGAGGGGGAGGCGGAGGATGAGCGCGTCGGCGGTTGGGGACCGTCGAGCCCGGGGCCCAGGTCGAAGGACGCGGCGGCGAAAGGGGGACGAAAGGGCGAGGGGCGGTCGAGGAGGGGGTCGAGCGCCGTCGACGCGGAAAGTCGCGGGGCGGCGGGCGGGAGTAAGCGCGCCGCCTCGACCCCCGCGTCCCCGAGGAGGAAGCGGACGGGGGGTGCGCCGACGCCGAAGAAGTTTTCGGATTCGGTTCGCGCCGCGCTCGAGGCTTCGTTCGAGTCGAACAGGTTCCCCTCGCACGACGACGTGGCGTCCCTCGGCGGATCCATCGGACTGACCGACCATCAGGTGAAGGTGTGGTTCCAGAACCGCCGGCGACCGAAGAAACCCAGGGCGACGGAGCGGAACGGAACCCCCGCGAAATCTCCGTGAATCGAGAGGCGTCGAGCGACGACGAAACGTACGCGCGACGTCTAGATTAATAATCCCCTCATTATGATTACACATCCACGAACGACGACACGACGGTTCACGCGCTGTTCATGCCTCCTCCGCCGGCGGTTCTGGAGCGCCTTCCTCCTCCGCCGGCGGTTCTGGAGCGCCTTCCTCCTCCGTCGCGGGTGGTTTCTCTTCCTCCCCGTCGATCGGGGGCTCCTCCTCCTCCTCCTCCTCCTCCCCCTCGCTCTCACCCGGGGCGGCGTACCCGCCTCCGAACAGTCCAGCCTTTTGCGACTTGAGGTTGTCTATCTCCTCCTGCATCTCCCGCCGCTGGTCCAGCAGCGACCAGATCATGTTGTCCTTGACCTCCAGCAGCCGAGACAGCGCGTCGCGTTCCTTCACCGCCGCGGTGTACAGCCGAGCCTCGCGCTCAAAGTCCGACGCGTCCACGTCCGCGGGCTCGGGCAACGGGCGACGCGCGAGTCTATCGCACGCGTCGTACATGGCCTGCGCGTTTGAACGGGACGGATGGATGGGGATGTTCGGGTCGCGGTCAGCGGCTGCGACTGGGGACGGGGGCATCCGTGTTTGGGGGAATGAATGGGCGATTTCTGCGAGGTTTCATCGGGGCGCGCGGACTCACCCTGTATCTTCCAAGAAACTCCGCGGTATGAGCGTCCGGCGCGGACGTAACCGCATCCACTTCCGACGCCAGCGTGTTGATGGCGTCCGCGTGCCTCGCCAACTCGTCCACCTCCCTCTGGATCCTCATCATCTTCAGCGACTCCGAACTCTCCAACCGCTGGAGCGCCTCGCTCGCCTCGCTCTGAATCTCCCTCTCCATCACGCCCTTGACGTGCGCGACCTCCAGCATCCTCGCGCGAAGACGACCGATCTGGTGTTGGATGTGGTCGCGCTTCGCCAGCAGCGTGCCGTTCACGGCGTAGTGCAGCGTCCGCCTGCAGTTCGCCGCGTACGCAGCCATGTGCTCGGGTGACACGAGCACCTCGGGCGGGGGACCGCCGAGGGGCATGCCGGGCATCGCGGGGGGGCCGCCGGGGAGGTACTTGCCTCCAAAACCGGCCTCGGGGGCGATGGGCACGCCTTGAATACCCATGATGGGGGGAGCTAGAGGTGTGCCCTGGGTCAATGGTGGGTGTCGAACGTTCCTTCCGAGGATGCTTTTTTTCTTTTCAACGGTACAAAATTCCGGTCGGGACCGTTTCGTCGACATCGAGCCTGAGGCACATCGGGCGCGCTAGAGAGGAGGAATGGTGGTCGGTGGGCGCCCGCGATGCGTGGTGTGCCTCAAGCTCGAGGTGAGGGACCGCACGATCCCTCCGCACATCCGATGCCACAAGTGCGATGGGCCGTTCTACTGCGGACGCGAGTGCCAGACGAAACACTGGCATGACGGGCACAAAGAGCGTTGCCGCCTGGCGAGGCTCGAGAGGGGTTGGAACGGGGGAGACGGGCAGAACTCGCTGCCACTGCCGCCGAGGGATCCGGACCACGATCTCGTACACGCGAAGAAAGGGTGGGCGCCCCCGGGCGGGTGGCAGCAGCCCGACGGGAGGCGAGAGCTCGCGCTGGAGGAGCCGACATCTAAGGGCGAGGCAAGAGCGTTCGATTTTAACCATAGGTACGGGGGCGGCGGGGAGAGCGCAGGAGAGGTTGTGTTTGGCGCACCTCCCGCGCGTGAGAACCGGCTGAACAAGGCCGTGAGGAACGGGGCGAAGACGGGATACGTGCCGGCGGGGGGAGGATGGGGTCAGGCGACGCTGATAAACCCGAAAGGACGCGGCAGCAGGGAGGCGGCGTCCAAGAGTTGACATTTTTGGAAAAAAATCATCGTAGCCCGAAATTGGACAACGCCCGTCACTCCGCGACGCCGTACAGCGCCGAGTACTTCTTGTTGAGGTGCTCGACGTAGATGCTCGGGTCCAGAGGAGCGCCGGTCACCGCCTCGCACAGCTCGTCCGCAGAGGGATACAGCGACCCCACGTTGTGAATCTTATCCCTGAGCCAGTCGCGGATGGGGGTGAACTTGCCCGCCGCGACGAGCTCGTCAAAGCCGTCAATCTCCTCCCTCGCCTTGGCGTGAAACTGGCACGCGTACATGGCGCCGAGGGTGTACGAGGGGAAATAACCGAAGCTCCCGTCGGACCAGTGCACGTCCTGGAGCACCCCGAGGGTGTCTGTCTCGGGAACCACGCCGAGAAGCTCGCGCATCTTTTCGCGCCACAGATCCGGAAGTTCCGCCACCGAGATTTTACCGCCGAACAACGCGCGCTCGAGCTCGAACCTCAGCACGACGTGCATGCTGTACGTCAACTCGTCGGCGTCGACGCGGATGAAACCCGCCTTCGCTTTGTTTATGAAACGGTAGAGGTCATCCGCGGAAACATCCTTCGTCTCGGGGAAGTTGGCGTGAAACTCGGGCAGCATCGCTTTCCAGAACTCCTGGGACTGACCGATGTATCTCTCCCAGAAGAGCGACTGCGACTCGTGGATGCCCATCGACAGCGCGCGCTGCACCGGGAGCCCGTCCTGCTCCTTGTTCAGTCCCTGCTCGTACAACGCGTGCCCGACCTCGTGCACGGTTCCCATTACAGCGTCCATGAAAACCGAATCGTCGTACCTGGTGGTGATCCTCACGTCGTGGGGACCAGCGCCGCCCGTGAAGGGGTGCACGGACCTGTCCAGCCTCCCGGTGCCGAAGTCGAAGCCCATAGCGGCGGAAACGTGCTTGCAGAACGCCTCCTGCGCATCCTCCGCGAACGTACCCGACTCGAGCGCGGGGGGATGCGCGAGGGGCTTCGCCGCCAGGATCTTGGCGATGACGGGCACGAGCTTCGTTCGCAGCTCGCCGAAAATCTCCGTCAGCCTCTCCTCGGTCATCCCCCGCTCGAACTTGTCCAGGAGGTAATCGTACGCGCTGACCCCGGGGTCGGCGCACGCGGCGGCCATCTCCTTTCTGAGCGCCACGAGCTCCTCGAGCACGGGCGCAAACGACGCCCAATCGTCATTCTTCCGCGCCTTGACCCACGCCGCGTATCCTTTGGCGCCGAGCTCCGCCTCCTTCGCCTTGAGCTCGGCGGGGAGCCTGACGGCATCGTTGTAGTCCCTCCTCGCATCGCGGATCACGGCGCGGCGCCACGGGCATCCCTCCGCGGCACCCGCGGACTCCGCGGCGGATATGGCCTCGCCCATCGCCGCGGAGGTGGCCTGGAGATGCACGAGCTCGGCGAGTGCCGCTTTCTGCGCGCCCCTTGCCTCACTGGCGCCCTCGGGCATCATGACCAGCTCATCCCACGTGATGATGCCCTCGATATCATTGAGCGACGATAGCTTCTTGAGGCGAGAGGTGAGCGCCTCGTACGACACTTGCGCGTCGCCCGAGAGAGGGACGGAGGCTGCGATCGCTCTCATGCTCGCGGCAGATCGGGTGATGATGGACCGGTTTACGACACGCCTGGTGGAGGAGGTGAGCGGGTTCGACCGCTTCGATGCCGACAGCACGACGCGTCGGAGTGCAGAAGATGCGATTGACTGCATGTGGGGGCACGGGAAGCCCTGCGTGACGCGCTTTGTGGGCAAGACGTGTATCGGACCTCGTGTATCGTCGGCTGATAGGTCGGTCGTCGCAGCGACGGCCGGACGGGTGTGCCAGTGTGCAGTGGATTGTCCAGTTGTCGGTTCACACGTGGATATGAACGTGTCGTGTTGAATTTCTGGGCGGTCCCGCCACAGCGTTACACGCACGCACGCGCGGTCAGTGCTCGCGAGTGGCTTCGGACCAACCTCCGAGCGCTAAGCCTACGAACGGGACGCGCGAGGGGTCTCTCCGTCGATCCGAAATCCCGACGCGGAAGAGGTCGAACGAATACTCGGCAACTTTCTTTTTGGTCGAGTTTGGCATAATTTTGGAAGGCGGGCCGAACACCTGTATCCGGCGTCATGGCTGCGAGGACGGGGAACTGGATCAAGCGCCTCGAGCTTGTGGAGAAGGCGTGGCGGGTGCTCGACAAGTACAATGACGGTAGCGTGACCATGGAAGACCTGATGGAGGTTTACGACGTCAGTCTGCACCCCGACGTTTTTGCCGGCAAGATCACCGAGGAGGAGGCGATTATGGAATTCGCCAAGCAGTGGGACCACGACAAGAGCGGCGCCATCACGCAGAACGAGTTCATCGACTACTACCGCGGCGTCAGCAACTCCATAAAGGACGATGAACACTTCGAAGAGCTCATCAAGTCCGCGTGGAAACTCCAGGACGACGGCGCAGCGGATGACGGTCTCTACGGAGTGACCCGATTTAGGCCGGTGACGGATCCCCCACCAAGGATCACAGCAGATGAGGAGGCGGACAACATCCAGCTCATGCTCCGGAAGAGACTGGAGATCCTCACTGGTTTCGCGGACGTGGGCACACAGGCGTACAAGGTGAAGCAATACTTCAAGAAGTACGACGAAGACGGCAGCGGCGACCTGCAGTTTCCCGAGTTCGACAAGGCCGTCGTCGAAATCCTCGCTATCGACGAGGAATCCTCGGCGAGGATGCTCGCCGGGCGCAGGGCGCTTTTCGACCGATACGACCGGGATACCACCGAGGACCTTTCCTACGAGGAACTGGCCGACGGTCTTTTCCGACTCAAGCCGCACCCGCTGGCTGACGTGGAGTCCAGGCGCCTGATGGAGAAGATCCGCAAGGGGATTGTCACGAGCGAGGGCATCTACGGCCTCCGGTACTTTGGCTTCAACCTCCGCACCATGGACGATCAGAAGCTCGGCTACTTGCCCGTCGACGAGCTGCTCGTATGCCTAAAAGACGTCAATGTTCAAATCGCTGACCACGAGAAGAAACTGCTCCTGAAGTTCTTCGACCTGAGCCCCCATCCGAAGGGGACCGTCGACATCACCGAGTTCATGCGCGGCATCCGCGGCAAGTTTCTGAAGTCTCGCATAGCGCTGCTCGAGCGCGTGTGGAGGGAGAAGATCGCCCCCACCGGCGCGCAGAAGGTGCCCATAAAGGAGGTTCTCCGCTTGATCGACTTTACGCACGACCCGGACGTGTTCACCGGCCGACTCACTAAGGAGCAGGCCATCAGGGACTTCCCGGACCTCTGGGACAAGAATTTGGACGGGTTCATCAACTGGTACGAGTTTGTTGACTTTTACCGCGACATCTCCGCTGCCCTTGAAACCGAAGCGCACTTCGAGATGATTCTCAGGAACGCTTGGAGCTTTAACTTCGTCGAGACTCATACCATCAAGACCATAGGAAGGAGGGTCCTCGTGTCGCTCAAGAACGGTCACAAGAAGTACGTGGACTTTGACGTGCCGGAGGATGAGTACTTCGACCCAGACGACTTGACGTTCATGCGCAAGAAGCTGTTCCTGCGCGGCGTCAAGGACGTCCTGATGGTGCACGACGCCGGTCTCGCGCCGGAGAAGCACAAGACCGGCGCGACGTCAAGGGGTATCGTGGCCGAGCAGGCCTTGGGCTACGGGTCCATGCGCGCCGGGTAGTTTACTTGTAGTAGCACTGAGCCGATGTACGTCTTGAAATCGTTCCTGTGGCATCGTGAGATCGCGCCGCGCGCCAAAACTGCAGACTGGCACAGGCAAAACAGTCGACGTGTCAGGGTTCTTGCTTTTGCCTTGTTCCTCCTATCCGCGCCTCACTCCTAGCACCTCGCAAGGAAGACTCATCTCCCCCCTTCTCCCCCCTCTCTGAGTCACTCGGAGGGCGAGGCACGCGGAAGGGCGTCACCCGGGATCTCCGCGGCCGGGGGCGTGCGGTCTCCCAGGAGGTCACGTCCACGCACACGTCACAGCTTCTTTAAACGTTTGCTATCCGGCCCTGTCAGATCTTCTGAACTAGGTCAGCGTCCCACCGAGTGCCGCCATCCGAGCCGCTTCGCGTTCCGTCGCCGACATGTTCGCCGTCGTCGCGAGGAGGGCTCTGGCCAACGCCGCGCGCAACGCCGCGTCCCCTGCCGCGCCCGCCCCCGGGTGGGTCGCGGCGGACCCAACCCTGGGGGCGCTCGCGTCGACCTTGTCGCGTGACGCTGGGGCGAGCACGTGGACCGCGGCGCGCGCGGCGCTCGCCGCCTCACGCCGCGGGCTGCTCGATACCAGCATCCCACGTACGACCGCGGCGGATGCCGTTCGCAAGGAGCTGCTAGCCATGAGGCGCGCCTTCTGCGCGGAGGCGCCGAAGAAGCCGGGCAACTCCGGTTGGGAGAATTTCCAGCCGAAGGGTGGCAAGCCGGCTAAGCCCTCTAAGCCGGGCGACCCCGAGGCGGCGGGCGCGGGCAAAGCCGCCCAAGAGGCCGCGAAAGAAGCGTCCAAAGGATCGGGCTCCTCGTCCGGCGGCGGCGGCGGCGGCGGCGGCGGCGGCGGGTGGGGCGGGTGGGGCGGAGATCCCAAGGGCGACGGCGGTCCGAAGACCGTCGGAGACCTCCTCAGCTCCCCGGCTTTCACCAACGCTGCCGCCACGGGCCTGGCTCTCCTCGCCATGGGCTTCATGTTCCGACCGATGTACTCCAACGAGTGGGACGCGAAGGAGATCTCTTTCCAGGAGTTCAAGACGGCGCTCCTGGAGCGCGGGTTGGTGGATCGGGTCGAGGTGAGCAACAAGACGCAGGCAAAGGTTTACGTCACGCAGGCGCCCAGAGCTCCGGGAACGAGCCCCAAGCCCGCCGGTTCTTTCTCCAGGGAGGCCGGCAACGGCGCGCAGCTGAGGTACTACTTCAACATCGGCTCGCTCGACTCGTTCGAACGGAAGATGGAGGAGGCTCAGGACGCGATGGGGGTGGACCCGCACGAGTTTGTCCCGGTGACCTACCTCAACGAGGTGGCGTGGGGCACCGAGCTCGCGCGACTGGCGCCCACCCTCCTTCTGCTCGCCGGGTTCGTGTTTCTGAACCGGAGGATGGGCGGCATGCCCGGCATGGGCGGGCCGGGCGGCGGCGGGCCGGGCGGCGGCATCTTCAACGTGGGCAAGGCTTCCGTCACCACCCTCGACAAGAACGCCAAACACAAGATCATGTTCAAGGACGTCGCCGGCTGCGACGAGGCCAAGGGCGAGATCATGGAGTTTGTCGATTTCCTCAAGAAGCCCAAGAAATACGAGGACCTCGGCGCGAAGATCCCTCGAGGCGCGCTGCTGGTCGGCCCCCCGGGGACGGGCAAGACGCTCCTCGCCAAGGCGACGGCGGGCGAGTCTGGGGTTCCGTTTCTGTCCATATCTGGCTCTGACTTCATGGAGATGTTCGTGGGCGTGGGTCCGAGCCGGGTCCGCGATCTCTTCGCACAGGCCAGGAGCCAGGCGCCGAGCATCATCTTCATCGACGAGATTGACGCCATCGGTCGCCAGCGCGGGCGCGGCGGGATGATGGGCGGGAACGACGAGAGGGAAAACACGCTGAACCAGCTCCTCGTGGAGATGGACGGTTTCGGGAGCAAGGAGGGCGTGGTGGTGCTCGCGGGCACCAACCGACCGGATATCCTGGACCGCGCGCTTCTCCGCCCTGGTCGGTTCGATAGGCAGATCAACGTCGACCGCCCCGACATCAAGGGCCGCGAGCAGATCTTCCAGGTGCACCTGCAGAAGATCAAGCTCGATGCGCCGATTGATCACTACAGCGAGAGGCTGGCCGCTCTCACTCCGGGTTTCAGCGGCGCCGACATCGCCAACGTGGTGAACGAAGCGGCGCTCGTCGCGGCGAGGACCAACGACACCTCGGTCACCCTCAAGCACTTTGAATCCGCCGCCGACCGCGTCATTGCGGGACTCGAGAAGAAGAACAAGGTTGTCAACAAGGTTGAGAGAAACACCGTGGCGTACCACGAGGCTGGCCACGCCGTGGTCGGGTGGTTCCTCGAGCACGCGGAACCCCTGTTGAAGGTTTCCATCGTGCCGAGGGGCTCCGCGGCGCTCGGCTTTGCACAGTACCTCCCCAACGAGAACCTCCTCGCCACAACGCAGCAGCTGACGGATATGATGTGCATGACGCTGGGCGGTCGGGCTGCTGAGGAGGTGATGCTAGGTAAGATCAGCACCGGCGCGCAGAACGACCTGGAGAAAGTGACCAAGATGGCATACAACCGCGTCGCCGTCTACGGGATGAACGAGAAGGTTGGCATGCTCTCCTTCCCGTCAGATGACCAGCAGTTCCAGAAGCCGTACTCGCAGGACACTGCACGGATGATCGACGAGGAGGTTCGCGAGCTGGTGGATCAAGCGTACAAGCGCACATTGGCGCTCATCAAGGAAAAGAAGGAGGCTGTCGAGGCGCTCGCGCAGGGTTTGCTGGAACGTGAGGTGCTGCAGAGGCACGACCTCGTCAAGATTCTTGGCGACAGGCCGTTCAAGTACGAGGGGCAGCAGAACATCGACATACTTAACGAGGGTTTTCGGATGCCGGAGCTAAAGACAACCGCGGAGGACGACGCTAAGGAGGACGTCGCGGCGGAGGGCGGCGCGAACGGGGGCACCGGCGGCGATTCGAAGAAGGTGGACGAGGTTCCCGCGGGTGCAATCCCAGTCGCCTCGTGAAGAGCGGGCGCCGAATGTGTACCATCATTGATCTCGGGACTGCGGAGTCCTTCGCGCGCCAATCCGTGAGCTGCGCCATCGGCGCCAGCTCGTGCTCGACGCGCCTCCGGGACTACGGGATCTCTCGGGACCCGCCCCCGGATGCGCGAAAGTCCCGCCTCGCGCCAGTCTGTAATTATCGTCAATCTTGATTCGTTTATTCAATCGTTCGACTCGTTTCGCGCCTCTCCGCCCTCCTCCGCGCCTCCCACATCCCCGCCCTCCGCTTCACGCGGCGGCAACGCGGGCTCCGGCTCCGGCGCAATCAGCGAACCGAGCCAACCGAGGATACCTCTCGGCGGAGGATTCTCCCCTCTCGCCCTCGCCGCCTCCTCCTCGAGCTGAATCCTCCGCAGCCTCTGCCTCTCGCGCCTCGCGTCCTTCGCGCGCCAATCCGTGAGCTGCGCCATCGGCGCCGGCTCGTGCTCGACGCGCCTCCGGGACTCCGGGATCTCTCGGGACCCGCCCCCGGATGCGCGAAAGTCCCGCCTGGGGCCGAGACTGCTCACCGCGTCGTTGACGAACCTGTCCACCGCGGCGTCGACGCCGTCGTGTCGACTGCCGAGGTTCGCGTCGGCGTTAGCGTCTGATACGGGGGCGGGTGCGAACGTGAACTCGTCGTCGGCTGCCGATCCCCGGTTGGACGCCGAGGCGTTTGACCGCTGCCGCAGCGCGGGCGAGTCGGATTGCTCCAACGAGGACGTGGACACGACCGAGTTTGACCTGCGCTTCGGCACCTGCATCGAGAGCTTGGTGGTGACCACGAGTTCGTCGAAGCCGGTCTCCTCGTCATGCTCCCGGGAGAAGACGTGGTTGACGCACTCGCCGATGACGATCTCCGCCGTGGTGAACACCTCGCAGCCCTCCAGCACGTGCCCACCGACCACGTTGCCCTGGTGATCGGCCAGCGCCATGTGCAGATGGCAGCCGTGTCGCGACACCGTGCCCGTCAGCGAGACGATCTCGAAGCGCTCCTGGAGGCTCACGGTCTCATTCTTGTTCGTCGCGGTGGCGTTGGCCAGGCGGAGACATATCTGCGCGAGCGGTGGGGTTCGATCACGGTCAGCGGCCGGGTCGTGAAAATCGTCGCTCGCGAAAGGGCACCTCGGGAAATCGCTCGGGGGTGGCGCACCTTCTTCAGCGAGCCGACGCATGTGACGATGCACCCGGCCTCGAGCTTCTCGCCCTTGGCGTACGCCACGAGGCTCTTCTTCAGGTCCTGTCCAGGCGTGAGCCTGAACGCGTGAACTTCCATGGCGCGTGGCGATCAGTGTTCAGTCCCGGGGGCCAGCAGAGAAGGTTTGGAGGGAAAGGACGCGGCGGATAGAGGGCGGGCGATTTGACAGTTCGATGAATTCTTCACAACGCGTCCTCGCCGGACAGGATTCTGAGAAACGCCGCCGCGTCCACCACCCTCACGCCCTTCTCCTCCGCCGCGGCAGCCTTGTTCCGTCCCGCACCCTCTCCCACGACGAGCAGATCCGTCTTACCGCTCACCGACTTTTGCGCCATCCCACCCGCGCGCTCCACCGCGGCAGTCGCGTCGTCGCGAGACATGCCGGGAACTCGGCCGGTGACCACCACCCCCAAACCGGCGAGGGGACCCGTTCCCGCTTCGACGCCGCCCGCCCCGTCCCAGCCTCCGTCCTCCGCGTTCCAGGGTTCGACGACGACACCCGCGGCGAGGATGGCGTCGACCACGGCGACGTTGGCGTTCTCGGCCCAGAACTCAGAAACCACCGCGGCCACCACCGGGCCGACGCCGTCGACGGCCGTCATGGAACGAGATTCGTCGGAGGATTCGTCGGAGGATTCGTCGGAGGATTCGTCGGAGGATTCGTCGTCGTCGGATACGGTCGGGTCGTGCGCCGCCGCGGCGTCGCGAAACGCCTCGAGGGTCCGGTATCTCCCGGCGAACAGCTTCGCCGTCTCGGCACCCACCTGCGGTATGCCGAGCGAGTAGATGAACTTGTCGAGGGGCACGCTCCTCGCCACGGAATCGATCGCGTCGAACAACTTCTTCGCCGAACGTTTCAGCTTTCCCTTGTCCTTGCCCGACGCGTAGACCCAAAACTCCGGCAGCCGCGCGTCCGCCTCCGCGAACGACCCGCCGTCGCTGACGACGTCGGGGTCCGCCGCGAGGTGTTGGAACCGTCGGCGCAACGTGAAAAGATCCGCCGGGGAGCGAACCGCGCCCGCGTCGTGCAGTCGCTGAATCTGTTGCCTCGCCAAACCGCGAATGTCCAGCGCTTCCCTGGACACGAAGTGCACCACGCGCTCCACGCTCTGCGCGGGGCACCGGAGCCCGCCGGTGCACCGCACGACCGCGGCCGCCTCCTCCTCCTCGAGCCGCAGCGCGTCCAGCGCAGACGTCGATTGATCAGACTTTTTACCCTTTCTCCTCGCGCCCCTCGCCAGGACCGTGCGCGTCACCCTCGACCCGCACGCCGGGCACAGCTCCGGCGGCGACGTCACCACGACACCCGACGAAGATGCCGACGAAGATACCGACGAAGAAGATACCGTCGAAGAAGATACCGACGAAGAAGATACCGTCGAAGATGCCAATCCCGTGATTCGGGGTATGACGTCGCCGGCGCGTTCCACGATCACGCGAGCGCCGACGTACAAACCCTTTCGAGCCGCGTCGTCAAAGTTGTGCAGCGTCGCCCTACCCACCGTCGCTCCCCCGAGCTCCACGGGGGGATCCAGCGTCGCCACGGGCGTGAGCGCGCCCGTGCGACCCACCTGCACGTCCACGCTTTTAAGCGTCGTCGTCGCCGTCTCCGCCGGGAACTTGTGCGCGACGGCCCACCGCGGAGCTCGCGCGTCCGAGCCCAGCCTCCTTCGTAAACCGGCGTCGTCCACCTTGTACACGACGCCGTCGATGCGGTACCCGAGCGACCGCCTGCCCTCTGCGGTGGCGAGCGCGGCGTGCGCGGCGATGAGGTGGTCCAGATTCTCGCTCACGCGCAGCGCGGGCGCGGGCGAGAGTCCCAGCGACGGGAGAGACTCCAGAAACTCCGACTGCGACGGCCAGTCGACGCCGACGATCTCGCCGTGACCGTACGCCAGGAAACGGAGCGGGCCGGCGTCGGTGCCGTCGCCCGCGGGTCGCTCGAGCCGTCGCATCGCCCCGGCGGCGGCGTTTCTCGGGTTCTTGAACAGCCGCATCCCCCGAGCCGCGCGAGCGGCGTTGACGGCTTTGAAATCTTCATCCGCGATGAACACCTCGCCGCGAACCTCGAGCACCTCGGGCCACGCGCTCGGACTTCCTCCCAGCGTCTGAGGCGCGCCGATGCACCCCGCCATCTGCCGCGTCACGTCCTCCCCCGATCGCCCGTCCCCGCGGGACACGCACCGCACCAGACGCCCCCGCTCGTACCTCACCGACGCGGACGCTCCGTCGATCTTCGGCTCGGCGCAGAAGCGGATCGGCGCCAGCCGTGCGCCGTCGCCCGGGCCGTCCCCGCCGTCCCAGAACTCCCCGCCCAGCGCGCGGCGAGCGCGCTGCACGAAGGCGGCGGCCTCCTCCGCGTCGAAGGCGTTCTGCAGCGACTGCATCGGCGTCGCGTGGCGCACCTGCGGCAGCGCTTCCCATTCGTCGTCGTTGTTCGCGTCGGGGATCGGCGCACCGACGCGTCGGGTCGGGCTGTCCTCCCTCGCGAGCGCGGGGAACGCAGCCTCCAGAGCCTCCAGTCGCAGTCGCAGCCGGTCGTACTCCGCGTCCGTCACCTCGGGCGCGGCGTCGAGGTAGTAGAGCTCGTCGTGCCTGACGATCTCGGCGGTGATTCGGGCGAGCTCCGACTCGGCGACGGCGGGGTCCAGCGCGCCCGCCCATCGCGCGGCGTCCTCGCGCCAGGACGACGCCGAAGACGGGGACGAGGACGCCCGCGTACCACCGCACGGGTGAAAACCCCCTGCTCGCTCGCGACTCGCGGAGGGGTGCCGAACCGGGGCCGTCTTAAAAGGATGTCGGTGACCCGCGAAGCGACGGGCGATTACGGGCGGGGGCGAGCGCGCCGACGTCGACGCGTTCATCGTGGACGCGAAACCCGCCAGTGAAGCAAACACGTGGCGACACCTGCGCATGTACCGGTGTCGCTCGCCCTGCGACTGCCCAGGGCGCCCGCCTGCACTGCACGGCCCGCTCGTCGACTCTGGAACTTCTTTTTCGCGCGCGACGGAGTGTGACTACGCAAATCAGACCCCCGCCTTAGCTGTCGTTTTGGCTTTGATAGGTGATTTGATAGACAAAATGCAAGTTGACAACACGACTGCTTTCAAAGTTGACCGTGGTTTTGAAAGTAAAATCGGGTTTGGGGTGGTGGGCACCACCCCAGATCGAGGCTCCAAAACGACAGCCAAGGCGGGGGTCTGATTTGCGTAGGATCGACGATGCACCGGGAAAGATGAAGCGGCCAGGCTCAGTTTTCAGACGGACGGGCGGAAGACCGAGAGTCGAGGGAGACGACGCGTTTCGAAGCGCGATATGACAAGATAACCAATCTTACTTGTAATAAAACATTCTTTTAAGACGTACACATCTCGCTTCCGCGGACGGGACGGGGCTGCCGTTCAAGCGCTTCGCGCGTCGGCTCCCCTTTTGCGCGCGGAGAGCATCTCCATCAGGTTCTGCTTGTCGACGACGCTCCTGGCGACGTGCTCGCTGAACGGGCTCGAGGCCACGTACGCGGACGCCAAGGCCGCCACGATGAACACGAGCAGCTCCGCCGTGATCGTGTCGAGCTCGGCCATTCGCGCGGCGTCTCCCGCGGTGTGAGCCGCGACGTGTTTCGCAACCAAGCCCGCGCCCGGAAACACGAGCGCCTGCGCTCCCATGACGACGGGCTCAAACTCCCTGCCCACGGGTGCGTACAGCGACTGCAGCACGTAGTGCGCGCAGATGCACATGAGCCTCACGGTGGTGCGAGTCCTGCTGATGCTCGACGATGGCATGAAAGCCTCGAGGCCGGGGTGCAACGCCGCGTATGACAGCCGCACCGCGGCGTTTATGAGGGCGTGAGAGCGAAGGTACTTGCGGCGCGGCGTGATGGGCGGGGAAGTGACGACGGCGGCGACGATGATCGCCGCGAAGGCCGCGTACGACATCAAGATGACGTCGCTGCATTTGCCCGTGGCGATTTGCAGCGTCGTGACCAGGACGACGACCGGCAGATCGATCCAGGGCAGGGACTTGACGCCGTGCCTGCCCGAGACGACGACGGAGGCGCGCGGCGGCGCGAAACCTTCGCGGGGCGCTCCGGCGAGGACCCATTCCCTCGCCTCCGCGTGACCCACCGCGCCCCGCCACGTCTCGTCGAGCACCCTGCGACGCATCGGCTCCCACAGGTGCGACGACGTGCCGAGGAGCAGCGCCGAGGCGATCGTGTTCACCGTGGAACCGTCGTACTCGTTCGCCGCGAGCGTCATCGCGGCTTGGAAGTGCTCGCGCTCGCACGAGAGGATTCGCGAGGCGTTCTCCGCGTCGTTCGTGGACGCCTGGGCGAGCGAGCGGTGCAACCAGTCGCACGCCAACACCACCGCCGCGGCGAGCACGTCCACGACCTTGTCGCTCGCCGTCTTCATCCCACGCCTCTGCCGCCGGGATAGCGCCGAGTGCGCCTGGTACGCGTACGTCACGTTATCCGGCGGCGTGCACGAAACCTCGGCGGGGGTGCCGACCACCATGCCCGCGTTTCCGGTGAACCACGCCAACGGGTTGGTGCTCACGACGAGCGCGGAGAGGGCGGCGGCGACCGCCTCGTCGATCGCCGTCTGCCGCGCGACGTCGCCGAAGAAACCGCTCAACACTCGTCGATGGATCCCTTCCGGTTGGCGCGAGGGGTGCACGCCGCACGCCGCCTGCGCCATGGCAAACGCGCACGCGTGCAGCGGCGTCCACCCCCTGCCGCTGACGACGTTGTCGCCGAGGTTGACGAGGGCTCCCACGGCGGCGGCGCCGCGGTGGCGGATGATCGCGGCTATGACCGCGTTCACGGTGTTCGAGTCCCCAGACGTGCAGGCGGCGCGGAGCAACGTGGCGATGCCCGCGTTGGTGTTCATCGTGTTCATCATGAGACGAGAACCCGCCGTCTTGCCGTGCACGCTGCTGCGGTTGCTGCCAAAGTACGCGTCGTCCTCGTACACGTCCATGTCCGACGGTTCGGTGGACGTGTATCGCGTGAGTTCGCGGTCGGAGTAATCCGACGTGTCGGGGCCCTCCGACATCGGCGCCGTGAACGGAACCTGACCCGCGAGCGGGTGCCCGTGCGAGTAGCCCACCGGGATGACGTCCCGCGGGGGCGAATCCGTCGCACGTGGCACGGGGTCCCGGGCGGTGATGACGCGCGTGGCCGCGGCGGCCCATCCGAGCGCGGCGCACGCGGTCGCCGCGTGGAAGCAAACCTCCTCCAGTCTCTGCAGGTTAGCAGCGTCCCCGGAGGCGCCGGAAGACTCCCCGTCGCCGTCGGAGCCCCACGAGCCGCCGGCGGGAGGTGGGGGCGCATCGCGCGGCGCGTTGAGGGCGACGCCGAGGTTGAACAGCGCGGGAGAGTCCCCGAGCTGCGCGAACCTGCCGATCGTTCGGCTGAGTTCCGACGCGAGGATGGCATCCGGGGTGATGAAGACGGGGATGCACATGACGGGATCGACAAAGTTTGAGAGTTGCGCGGCTTCGTGCTCGTGGCCCGCGCCGGCTCTGCCCGTGTACGCCGTCGCATCGTGCGTGACGAGCTCGATGAAGCCGAGTCCCTCGACGTTGTTGGGCGTGATCCTGAACATTTCGTGGCCCACGGGGATCGCGCGGTCGTGGTCCGCGTGATGGGGACTCAATTCCACCGCCGCGCCCGCCAGGAGCGGCACGTACCGCCCGTGGCACCTCAGGGTGTACGCGTATCCCTCGGGCGCGCGCGGCAGGTCGACGCAGTCGTAGCGATCCGACCTGATCACCGGCATGCGCGCGCTCGGATCGTGCGACCGGCGGATGGCCTCGATGAGCTGCGGGGAAAAGACCGGGTCGTGCGCCGCATCCGCCGCCGAGCTCAGCGGCGTGGACTGGCGCTCGGCGCCCCCCGCGCCGAATCGCAACCGGTGCGTCCGGCTCCGGCCCTTGACGGGGTGACCGACGATGAACGCGAGGTTACCCTCCAGCCCGTGCGTCGCACCGATGCTCCGAAGCCTGTCGATGGAGTCCGCGGCGTGCGCGTCGAGCGACCTGGAGACGCCGTCGTCGTCGATGTCGTCGCCGTCGACGCCGCCGCCGACGTACGACTCGGCGTCGTCGTCGGGTCTGGCGAGGACGTCCACCGTGAGGAGGGTGCAGCCCGGTCTGGCGGCCACCTCCGCGTGGAGCATCGACCCTCGAATCTGCAATCCGAAGTCGTCGACGACGCCGCGGAAGCGGGAGACGGCGCCGACGGGGCCCTCGTTCGTCTTGAAGTACATCGTCATCGACTCGACGTTTTGAAACTCCGCGGGGGAGGACGGTTTGTCCCCGGGTTGTTCCCCCGCGAAGGAGGCGTCGAGAGGCTCGGCGTGATCGCCGCGGGCGATACGACACGTCTCACACCGCGGGGGCGAGTGCACGCGGCGGCAAGACAGGCAGAACATGCTCTGCGAGCCGGTGGTCGAGAAGGGCGTCTGGGACTTGAGGTGGTCGCTGCACAGCTTCAGACCCGCGGTGACGCTGTTGCTCGTGTCGACAATCTTGTCGCAACCCAGCGCGCGGCACGTCTGCGTGTGCGCGGATTCCGCGACGCCATCCGCCTCGTTCTCCTCGACCGTCGACAGGTTACGATCCTTCGGCGGGGTGCCCTCGCGGTACCGCATGGGTCCGAGGTTGTAACCCTTGCCCTCAGAGCCACGCGCCGACCTCTTGGAGACGAGCTTGAACTTCACCGGGTCGATCTCGTAGTCCTCCATCTTCCAGTGGCCCGGCGGGAGGTTGTAGGAGCCGAGAGGGTCCGACGCCACGGAGTCTCGCGCCGGCATCGACGACTCCTCCGCCTGAACCCTGAACCAGGAGGCGACCGTCTTGAACAAAAAGCTGGTGACGTCAAAGAGGTGCAGCGCGGCAATGTACATGGCTGCGAGCGCGTAAATCTGAGTCTTCTGATCCGGCTCGGGGGTTCCCGCTGGCGCGAGATACAGGAACACGCCCCTGGCGGCGGCGGCATCGGCGAGCACCCCGGCGAACGCTCGAGCCGCGTCGGGAGCCGGCACCGCCGCGTGGGAGCACGCCACGACAAAGAGCCACTGGTGCAGCCACACGCGCCACACGTCGAGGTCAGAGGTCGTCCCCGCGGTGTATTTGCAGATGTCGAGGAACACCGCGGACAGCGCGGCGAACGACATCGTGAGCGTCGCCCTGGCGTAGACCGCGGCGCGAAGGAAACCTCCCTGTCCGCGCTTCCCGGCGAAGGAGAGGTGTCTCATCGTGAGGTAGCACGGCAACAGAAACTGCGTCACCGCAGCCGAGACTGTCTCCACAGACACGCCCGCCCTGGTCACCGAAGAGAAAAACACGTTGTGCACCGCGTTGACGTTGGCGATTGACGCGATCCCCACCGCAAACACCACCGACCTCTGCAGTCGGGACAGCGAAACCCCCGCGTCCTTCGTGGTGCGGTTGGATCCCAGGAGGATCCGCTGATTCAGTCGTAGGTACGCCGAGGCGTAATTACTCACAAACTCGTTCCGAACGATAACGTTGACGATGAACGGCGCGGCGAAGACGGCGGGCGCGCCGATCCGAAGGAGCTTACCCGACGAGTTCTCCTCGGTGGAGAGGTACATCCTGCGGAGGTCCTCGTCGTAGCCGTACGCCTCCGGGAGCTGCAGCGCCGTGGACACCATGAACACGACGTTGGAGAGGCCGACGCACAACAGCCATCGCTTGGACTCGACCGCGAGCATCACCCCGAAGATGGTCGGGGATATGCTCATGGTCATGGCCTGTATCAGCGTGTAACCGTGGTGGCAACCAGCCCTCGCGCCGAGGATGGCGGCGTTGAGCTTGGGGATGCGCAAGATGAGCTTGAGCACGTGTCGAATGGTCACCGCCGTCTCCTCGCTCATCCTGAGCACGGGCGCGCGCCTGGAACCGTTGGGATACTTGACGCCCCACTGAGGGACCAACGCGTTGAGGTTGATCAAGGTCATGCCGTCGATGATGACGTGGAGCACGACGTGGAGTATCTTAGTCTTCCATAGGAACTCGTTCCCGATGACCCGGTCCTCGTACGGCTGGAGCAGCGTGCCCTGTTTGATCACGATCTTCTGCTCGAGATAGAAGATGGCCAAGATCCACAGCCAGTACACGATTTTCTGAGGGCATTCGGTCGGAGGGCGGGGCGGGGCGGAGGTGAGCGGCGGAGACGGCCGGGCGAAGAGCGGAGGGGCGGGGGATGGTGTGGAAAAACACGTAGGGCAAACCGGGACGGGAGGCGGACCTTCAATTTGGTGGGCGGCTTGCTCCTGTCCGTGGTCCTACCGATCGCATCGATCTGGTGGTGACTCCCCTTGTGAACGCGACCATCCGCTTCCATCGTCGGGGAGTAGCCAGCCATCGCGCCGCGTGAACGGCGCGAACCCCAATTGAAGGCCACGTAGGGGAGCTGAACCTTCTTTCACACACGAGGTTTTCAGTTTGCAATTTTCGCGAAAAGACGCACGAAAGGGCGGCCGGTAGATTTCCTCCCGCACCACCGCTGGGCACCGGATTGTTGGATTGGTTCTCATCAACCAAGCACATATCATAGACTAGCTAGACTATGATACAGTCATCGAAAACGAAGGGACGGAGGGGATATTTATTTGTAAACTGGTTGTGCTATGGGAATATACCCTGTAAGCCCACGGCAACGCCAGATTTTTCTCTCGGCACCTCGGCTGGATCTGAGTCAGATGATGGCGACGTGCACATTCCCGTTTTCCTCAAATCAAAATCCCACCACTTCTGGCGCCTAAAAAAACTTCTGGCGCCGCGCGCTGGCGAGGAGCCACCATCTCGGGTGCACTCCTCGGCCAGGTTGTCACTACCGGTGACGTGGGCTCGACAACACGATGAGCTCGTCCTCTGCGATATCGCGCGGCCGCGCGGTCCCAATACCGGCGACATCGTCTTCAAACGCATCGTCGATTCGATTGCGTCGGGCGCGCGCTCTCTCGGGCGTCGTCCTCCCGAGCTCGGAGAGGTCGCGACGTGGCTCGCTCGCGCGATTTCGGTTTCCCTCGTCGCGATCGAACTCCTCGCCGGCGACGTGCGCGAAGGCTTCCGACGGCGACGACGCGAAACCGAAGAAGACTGCGCCCAAGAAGAAGAAGACGGCGGCGAAGAAGAAGAAGGTGGACGAGGCCGCCGTGGAGGTGGAGCCCACCGTGGACGGGGAGCCCGCGGTTGTCGAGCCCGCGGCGGAGCTCACCGAGGAGAAGAAGAAGAAGCTGGCCGAGCGCTCCATCGACTCCGCGCTCGCCGAACACGAGGACGATTGGAACGACGCGCGGGCCTCGCGCGAGCCGAATGCGAGTTCCGACGACGCGACGGCTTCCAGCTCCGCGCGGCCCGAGGTGTCCGGGGAGGAAGAGGATGAGGAGGAGGCTGAGGTTGACGCGGTCAAGTCGCGGCTGCTGGATTCCTTCTACGGCACCAACCGGGGCCTGTCCGCGTCCTCCAAAACCCGCGCGGAGGTCAACGAGCTCATCTCGAGGCTCGAGGCGATGAACCCGACGCCCTCGCCGTCCTACGAGCTCGCGGCTTTGTCCGGTAAGTGGCGCCTGGTGTACACGTCGAACAGCGAGGTGATGTTCTTACTCGCCGCGGAGAACCTTCCGGGCCTCAACGTCGGCGACATCACCCAGACCATCGACGGCGTCGGGGGACGGGTGGAGAACCGCGTGGCGTTCAGCGCGCCGATGCTCGAGTCCTCCGTCAGCGCCAACGCGAGCTTCGAGGTTCGGTCGCCCAAGCGGCTGCAGGTCAAGTTCGACGAGGCTGGCGTCGAGACTCCGACGATTGTCGCCGACGTGTTCCAGTACGTGTCCCTGCCGATGACCGTGGACGTCATGGGACAGTCCATCGACACCGCGCCCCTGGCGGATTTGATGCAGCCGTTCCAGTCGGGGTTGACCGACGCGCTCAACGGGGTTAAAAGCGCGGTGAGCGGCTTGCCGTCGCTGAAGGTACCGCTGCCGGAGTCAGCCAGCCCAGGGTCGGAAGCGTGGCTGCTAACCACGTACCTGGATGGGGATTTGAGGATCGCAAGGGGAGATGGCGGGAGCGTTTTCGTCCTGACGAAGGTGAACGACCCTCCCAAGTACAGCAACTGATGAGCTGTAAATCGCAAACGCAAAACATCACGTCGAGACGACCCGTGGATCGAATCGGAGCTCCGCGGGAATTCCCGACGGATCCCCCCGCATCACCGCCTCCGCCACGATCGCGCCGAGCATCGCGTGGTACACCAAACCCCTCGCGCCGAGTCCCCCGACGAACCACCACGAGCGACGACCCGCCTCCCCGTCCCCGTCCCCGTCCCCGGGTGCCGACTTTTCGTCCCCGTCCCCG
>Ga0181573_10001515_pt1 | contig 22704 bp, 16 predicted proteins | sample 101ome_25_FD_148643 | JGI IMG/M metagenome (GOLD analysis project Ga0181573, IMG submission 148643) | Coastal salt marsh microbial communities from the Groves Creek Marsh, Skidaway Island, Georgia - 101409BT metaG (spades assembly) | ecosystem: Environmental > Aquatic > Marine > Intertidal zone...
GCGGAATTTTATATTAAGTTTATGGTGTTTGCGGGGGCCTTGGAAACTGTATCTGGTTGGGGTTGATACTGACATTTGACGCCGCATCCGATTCTACGCTTAGCCAAGAATAATTTTACAATGATCGAAAGGTTGACCTCAGCTTTGCGCAGAAATAGGCTGAGATATAGATTTTGGATTTAATTTGGGGTCGTGGAGCTAGGTGAATTATGGCCTGAGGCCGGCGGCGCTAAAATAAATGCGCTAACCCTTCATAACTGGTTTAAGATCTCAAAATTTTTTAGCCATCGTCTCTTCTGCAACCATTACAGCTTTCTCTTCCGTCGTTTCCGATCCGATTTTTCATCCGATCCTATAAAAGTAACTGCGCCTTTATTGGTAGGGTTTGCGATAAAAAATTTATAAACAAACCACCTGCAAGGATTAGGATATAAATAGGGCTATAAATTAATGATCTGACCGGAACAGGACGTAAAAATCGTGTTTTTTTACTCAACGTTTATTTTTGCAAGGTTCATTTTTGAACCCTTGATATGGGAAAACTACTTACCAAAAGTGATGCCGATGACTCTCCGAGTTTTGGTATTGTTGCGTAATTGACGCCTAAAACGGTCGAATCTATTGAGTTTCAAATAAATGAGAGCATTTCTTCAGATGACCTTAACTTGCATAGGTAAATTTAAGCGGATCAGTATTCCTAAAATTTTACTTAAAAAAAATTCTACAAAAAAGGCAGCTAAAAAGCTGCCTTTCGAATAACCGTCTGAATATTTTTATTCAGTCTGGCGCCTACGTGCCTGAACTTGAGCTTGAGCTTGAGCTTGAGCTTGAGCTTGAAGTATTGTTATCTGCGGCAGCAACTACCGCCGCCGCTACAACTGCCACTGATACCGCTACCGTAGCTGCTACGGCACCTACCGCCAAACCGGCTGTGGCGGCACCCGCAGCTGCCGCGCCAGCCGCCGCAGCCCCTCCTGCCGCAGCTCCACCAGCTGCCGCCCCGGCAGAAGCACCAGCCCCGGCAGAAGCACCAGCACCGGCAGAGGCACCACCGCTTGCGCCTGCAGAGGCACCACCACTTGCGCCGCCACTACCGGCTGTTTCAGAACCCGCTTGCGCCCATGCGCCACTCGCGATGAACACTGATATAAGCGAACTAAGCAAAACGTTTTTCATAGAGGACCCTTTTCTCATGGCAATTTTGTCCCACTTGTAGATCAAATCACGCGTTCAATCAATATCAAACCGATATTTTGTCCATGCCATTGTTGAGATTTTCTAATCATGCCGTTTTTTTCAACCCAGTATGTGTTTTTAAATTGTAAGCCACCACTCTCACAATTCTCGCTCACACGGAGTGTTTTATAGGGTTTTTCGAAGATGAAGATGGTTTCCTGACTCTTTTTTGAGAAACCACAGGAATATTCTATAATCTTGTCTTGATTGTCTGCGGCAAGGTATTTGAACAACCTACGATGATGTGGCTCTCTTTTTCCAGCAATAGTTTTTTCAAGTGAAGAAATCGCAGCGCCAACATCCGCACCCATTAAATCATAATTCATGCCACGGGTGGCAATAAGCATTCCGTTTTGGGTGGTCACGGTTCTCCCGTCTGCGCTTAACCATACTTCGTTCAAACTGCTTCCAGGAAAAGCTGAAAGTGTTGCAATTTGATCTCCATTTAAGATTTCTATTAATATGAGAGGGATATTTGACTCATCAATCATTGAGCGCGTAATGACGTTTCTTGGGTTAACCTGCTCACCCACTTCACTCTTGTTAAAAATCGACTTGAATTGTTCCACTAGTAACAATTCTTGTGATGGTTCCGTTTTTGAACTGCAGGCGGCTAGCAGAAGGAAAATGAAACCTAAACAAATTCTTGTCCTAAGCTTCATTTCCATAATCTTCCAGCCTCATGATAAATTGCATTTTTATCGTTATTAAACAGATATTTGTGAAGTTTATAGGGGGTGTGTAATTTCGCACCTCCATCGCGGGTCATGACGTTAAATTCAATTTTGGATGTCGTTCTGTATGGTGATCCAATACTCCAGTCTAAAGGTATCTCTGCGAATATACCTTTGTCATATGAGCCTTCTCCAAATTTCGCAAACGGCACATTTGTAACCGTCGCATAGGCGCCCATATGCCAACCATTTCCAAATTTTCGCCCTACCCGTAAAGTATAGCCTCGATCACCGGCCAAATATTGCCCGGCATCCAATTGGGTCATAAACCCGTTTTTGAAAAAGTAATAGGCTGACAAGTGACCTGTTGTGACTTGATAATCTTGTAGACCCCAGAGCATGTCAAAATTTCGCTGTTGCACTTGGCTAAGTTCGATACCGATACCAAGCGAGCTTGATATTGGCTTCCACAATATTTCGCCCGAAACACCAGCAAACATTTTTTCTAAATAGCCAGCAGTCAATTTTCCATAGACGTTTGGCATTATCTTATTTACTTTGGTAATCGTTAATTGATCAATGCCGGGATCACCATCGCGCGCATAAATATCGTGATCACTGCGCACGTGAGGCAAAACCGAATCCGATTGTCTTAATACTTTATCAAAGTTACCAACGATCGACTTACGAACTCTGCCATCAATATAAAAGCCAGATCCCAGAGTGTATTGAGTAAAAAGTTCTGCGCCCACTTCCCCTCGGATAGGAGCGAGTGGGTCAAAAAGCGAATATTCAACATATGGCCCTATAGACCAGCTAAATTTCTTCGAGTCAGATTGATCGAACCCTAAAGCAGTAGTGTCTTGGAATGTAACTGTATCCAGAAAGCTTTCTGAGGGTTCGGCTGAAACCACCGAATCAATTAATTGATCTCGGTTGATTTCTGCCGATAATATAACAAGATCATCCTCTATAAATTCTATATAGAAACTATCAAAATTATCGCTTAAATATCGCGATGCGGTTTGTGCAGCGCGACCTAACGCCTGGGCGGTGGATCGATATTTTTGATTAACAAGCTGTAATCGAGGGGGATCTTGTTCCAAATCTAAGCTTGTTAATTTAAAACCGTCGGCTTTGAGCACAGTTTTCAGCACAGTTTTATTGGTTGATTCCAGATAAAATGGCGAACCTTTTAAGACTTTTTGCCGTAAGGGAATAGGCGCAAGTTCCCGACCCGGCCCGTTTGGCGGATCTTTGGGATCCATCACAAGATGCGCAGATAGAGCAATTTTATCTCCATGCAAAAAGCTGGATTGTAGGAAATATCCCTTGCCAGAATTCCAGGTTAATCCGTAATTCCACGGTGTTTGATGCTCAAGATAGGACTTTTCTCGATTATATCGGTCAGATGAATATTCAAATTTTGCTGTGAACCCTTTGCCCAGATGCCAAGCCAAACCCCCAAAAGCAGCCGTGTCACCTTGAAACCATTCGGTTGCTTCCAGCTCTCCGCCCACTCCAAAATCTCGTCCAGCGCGGGTTTTAAAACTCTGGTCAATTTGCCCCAGCGGCGAGTCGAACCCGCCATAAGTGGCCAGCCGCCCGAAGCCCAAACCGGCCGTGACTTCAACGGGGCCAATATTTTTTGTGCCCACAACATATTCGCCCGTATACCAACCGGTTCCGATAAAATCATTTAAGCCAATGGCGAAAGCCGGCATATATTGACCTTCATCAACGGCGCGAAACCGCAGATCAAAACTGCGATCATGATTAGAGTAACCACCGGCTTCATTCCCATTTCTTCCATGGGCTGAATAGCGAAAGCTGGCGGATAGTCTGGGTAAGATTTGCGCGGTTAAACTGGTGCGTCTGTCCCCATCAAAACCGCTTTGGCTGAGTATAAGCCGCCCGTCAGAATCTGACGCAGCTGTTGGCATATCGATCAATCCAATTGTGCCGTAGCTGGTATAGGATTGCGTGTCTGCTAAAAGCAAATTGGGCAATAAGCCAATCGCTGCAATGGTGTTGAAGAGTTTAAAAATGCGTCTTAAATTAACCATCACCACCTCAAAATTATGCGAGGATCGCTACCATTAATTTACGTGCTCTACAACAATCCTTTTTGCTTTTTGATCACAAACCGATACTCAATCCAAGGGTTTGACGTAAATTGGGCTCAATTTTTTACAATCGTTTTTTATTAGATCACTTCGTTTGAAAATATTCATATTTTTAGGCTACTCGATCCCACCAAAGCTATGATATCAAACGTGATTTTCTAAGATTTCATTTATAAAAACATGGCTTGCATGGGCCAAATTATCCTTCCAGGCGCTGGGCGAGTTTTCATCTGCCTGGTCCGATACATATTTAAAACAAGAAAAATGGATACCTGTCATCTGTGCCAGCTTTGCTAAGGCAAACGCCTCCATATCGACAAGATCTGTTTGCAGTTCAGGCGGTGCCGTCACAAAACTATCGCCAGTTCCGCAAGACAGGCCATGCCCCTGCGCAGAAAAGTAGGGCGCCTCTTCGAAAGGGGTTTGCCCCAAGGCAAATCCCATATCGCGGGCATCCATATCGCGTTGGAAGAATTGTGTTACCTCTAGCAAGCCGCTTAATTCAGGGTTTAACGCTCCTGCCGTGCCAAAGTTAATTAAATTCACTGGTTTATAGCGCGCCACATATTCGCTGCCTTTCAGCGCAGCATTCACTTTACCAACCCCTGTATAGGCTACGTTCCAGCTGGGTATCATCTCTTTTGGCAGCTCTGCTTCCAAAGCAACCAATATCAAGGTGTTTTTCGGATCAAACCGCACCACGCTTTCCTCTGGTTTTAAATTCCAATTCAAGCGCATCTTATCGACCCTGAAAGCCTTACGAAAGCCGCTTTAAAAGATCCAATATTTTCGCGCTGCAACATGCGTTATTCGTTTGACCATGGGCGTTTGCCTCCATAGGTTCGCGCAGAGAAAACGGGCATCACCTAGTATAAAGCGCGGGGTATATATTTTGAAACCACTTTCATGGGGCCTTATTGGCGGGGGACAAGGCAGTCAAATCGGGTTTGCGCATCGGTCCGGCGCAGAAATTGATGGCCGATTTAAACTGATGGCAGGCGCCATGGATGTGGATCCCAATGTGGCCAAAAGTTACGGCGCGTCGCTTGGGCTTGATCCAAGCCGCGCTTATGGCACTTGGCAAGAGATGCTGCAGGGTGAGCAATCACGCGATGACCGTATCGATTTGGTGACGGTTGCAACGCCCAATGCCACCCATTTTGAAATTTCAAAAGCCTTTCTGGAAGCAGGTTTTCACGTCTTATGCGAAAAACCGATGACGATGACGGTGCCCGAAGCGCAAGCGTTGGTGCAGATTGCAAAAAAGGCCAACCGGGTTTGCGCGGTGAATTATGGCTATTCGGGTTATCCACTGGTGCGCCAGATGAAAGCGATGGTTGAGGCTGGGCAATTGGGCGCGATCCGCTGCGTGGTTGCAGAATTTGCCGGTGGCTTTATGGCGGATGCCGCAGATGCTGAAAATCCCCGCGTGCGCTGGCGGTTTGATCCAAAGCAGGCGGGCATGGCGGCTGTAACGGTGGATTGTGGCATCCACGCTTTGCATATGGCCTGTTATGTTACAGGGCAAAATGTGACCAAAGTATCGAGTGATTTTGCCCATGGGATCAAAAGCCGGGAATTGGAAGATGATAACCTATCGGCGTTCCGGATGAGCGGTGGCGCGATTGGCCGGCTTTGGACAAGCGGTTTGGCGATTGGGCGTACGCATGGGCTGACATTACAAGTGTTTGGCGAGATCGGTGGTTTAAGCTGGCAACAAGAGCATCCCAACCAATTGCGCTGGACGCCTCTTAATGCACCAACCCAAATCTTAGAGCGCGGCGCAGTTGGCCTTTCCGAGGCTGCGGCGCGCGCCAATAGAATAACGGTGGGGCATCCAGAGGGCATGGTTCTGGCCTTTGCAAATGTTTATCGCGATCTAAGCGAAGTGATCGGCGCGCAAAATTCTGGCACGTCTCCCGATCCTTTGGCGCTGACCTACCCCACCGCAGAAGAGGGGTGCCATTCGATCGAAGTGGTTGAGGCGATGGTTAAATCGGCCAAAAATGGCGGAGAATGGATGGCCGTATAACCGCCCCAGCTTGGTCATCGAAAATGTGCATGCGCGCAGTGCAGCGGCTAAGCTTAAGCGCTGGCTTTGTTGCAGAAAAGAAAAAGGAATGCATTTGGTATGAAATTTTATAGTTCAGAGAAAAAGCAGCGCCTCACCCTGTCACAGGCGATGGTGAAGTTTCTACAAGCGCAATATAGCGACTATGATGGGGTTGAGCACCGGTTTTTTCAAGGAATCTGGGGTATTTTTGGGCATGGAAATGTTTCGGGCCTGAGCCAGGCCTTGGTCGAATATGGCGATGATCTTCCTTATCATCAGCCCACCAATGAGCAATCAATGGTGCATGCGGCAACCGGATTTGCGCGCACGATGCGGCGCAAGGCGACTATGGCTTGCACCACGTCGATTGGTCCGGGGGCCACCAATATGATTACCGGGGCGGCCACGGCAACCATTTGCCGAATCCCAGTTCTGTTGCTGCCCTCGGATTATTATGCCACGCGGTTTCAAGGCAAAGTTTTGCAAGATATTGATCATCTTAGTTCGGATGATATGTCGGTGACGGATACGTTTCGCGTAGTGAGCCGTTTTTACGACCGCCTGACCCGCCCCGAACAGATTTTAACCGCAATGCCCGAAGCCATGCGGATTCTGACCAGCCCGTCAGAAACTGGGGCGGTTACGATTGCGTTGCCGCAAGATATACAGGGCTACGCGTTCGATTATCCAGAAAGCTTTTTTGAAAAACGCGTCTGGCGCATTGAACGGCAGGTGCCACATCCGAACCGCATTGCAGAAACCATTGCGCTGCTCAAAGCCGCAAAAAAACCCTATATTATTGCGGGTGGCGGCATTCATTATTCCGAAGCTTGGCAAGAGTTAGAGGCTTTTGCAACGCGGTTTGGCATTCCCGTCGGGGAAACCCATGCGGGGCGCGGCGCGCTGAAAAACGTTTCGCCTCTATTGATGGGGGGCACGGGCCATTTGGGCACGCCCGCCGCTGCAAAAATCGCTGAAGAGGCTGATTTGGTGATCTGTATTGGCACGCGTTTGCACGATTTCGTTACCGGGTCTAATTCGGCGTTTCAAAACCCGGATGTTAAATTTGTTTCGATCAACGTGAATGGCCGGGATGCGTATAAATTGGGGGCCCTGCCTTTGGCATCGGATGCCAAGCTGGCGCTTGCAGCCCTTACTGAGGCCGCGGCCGCAGCGGGTATCGGCGTGAATGAGGCTTGGGTTGAAACCGCCAATGCGGCGCGTTTGGCATGGGATAAAACCAAACGGGAACAGGTTTTTGTTCAGCATAAAGGCGAAAAAATGAGTCAGGGCCAAGTGATCGGGTTGATCTCTGATCAGATGCAAACGGGCGATACATTATTGGCCGCCGCTGGCACCGTGCCCGCTGATCTAACCAAATTATTCGATGTAAAAGATGGCAAGAACCTACATATTGAATTTGGCAATTCCTGCATGGGCTATGATATTCCCGCTGCGATTGGTGTGCGTTTAACCGGCACGGATGATGAGATCTTTGTTCTCATGGGCGATGGAAATTACCAAATGCACCCTATGGAACTGGTTACGGCGATGCAAGAGCGCGCCAAGATCACCATTATTTTGAACGTGAATGACGGGTATCAATCCATACATGGCCATCAAAAAGCTTTGGTCGGGCACTCTTTGGGCAATGAATTCAAAATCCGTGATGGGCAATCTGGCCTGCTTGACAAGGGTGAGTTTATTCAGATCGATTACGTTAAAAATGCAGAAAGCGTCGGGGTTAAAGCGTGGCTTGCAGAAGACGAGGCTGCGTTCAAACACGCGCTTTTAAATGCCCGCGATGAGACTGGCCCCTGTATGATCGTTGTGCCAACTGAACGCTATCGTTCCCCCCCTGGATCCGAAGTTTGGTGGGAGGTTGTTGGCGCCGAGGTTACCAATGATCCTGACACCAAAGCATTGGTCGATGCGCGCGAAATTGGCCGTGCAAAGCAACGGTTTTACTATTAGGCGTGATCAGGCCTCGGCCGGGCTGCTCGAGTGGGGTTTCGCGCCTAGCAGGGCATTTTGCGCCGGGCGGTCCGTGCAAGCCACAGTATGCTTTTGCTTGTAGGCGAAGATATCACCGGCGTTTGCTCTTGGTGTGAAAGCCGCGGTCAAGCGAGGGGGTTTTTTACCAAAGCGAAGCAGACCGCTGCGTTGAAAAGGCTGGCGCTTTTTCCGGGTTTAATCGATCCGGCGCAGGGTTTTTTGCTATTTCTGAAACGATCAAATCTTAGCCAAGCCGGCCGCAGACCTCTTGCCTGTTTTATGTCAAATTGTTTTTCAAAAATTGCATTGCGGCATCTGTGCCACCGGATTGATGCGGCACGTCGCACAGGGCAAGCCCCATTTCCACGCCGCCCAAAGTGCCAATCATCATCAGATCGTTGAAATCCCCCAAATGGCCAATTCGAAACACTTTTCCAGCCAGGTGTGACAGGCCGTTGCCCAGCGACATATTAAAGTTTTTCAACACGGTGCTGCGAAACGCATCTGCATTATGGCCATCAGGCAATAAAACCGCCGTCAGCGTATTTGAAAAATCCAAAGGCTCTTGGCATAAAACCTCTAGGCCCCATGCTTGCACCGCGATGCGGGTTGCCTGCGCGTGGCGCTTATGGCGGGCAAAAACGTTTTCCAACCCTTCTTCTAGCAGCATATCAATCGCTTCGGATAATCCGTAAAGCAGGTTCGTGGCCGGTGTATAGGGAAAAGCCCCAGAGGCATTTGCTGCGATTTGATCCTCCCAATCCCAATAGGATCTGGGCAAATCAGCGGTTTTGGCGGCCTGTCTGGCTTTTTCCGACACGGCATTGAACGATAAGCCGGGTGGTAGCATCAGGCCTTTTTGAGAGCCGGCAACGGTGACATCAACGCCCCAAGCCTCATGGCAATAGTCAGATGAGCCCAAAGACGAAATAGTATCGACCATCAATAACGCATCATGTTGGGCGGCATCTATCGCGGCGCGGATGTCCGCAATTCGTGACATCGCACCGGTTGATGTTTCGTTATGCACCACGCAGACGGCTTTGATCTTGCCCTCTTTATCGGCCGCAAGCCGCGCCTCAATCGCTTCGGGATCGGCGCCGCGGCGCCAATCGGTTTTTAGCAATTCGGTATGTAGCCCCAAACGCGCTGCCAATTTGCACCAAAGGCTGGCAAAATGCCCGGTTTCGATCATTAAAACAGAATCGCCGGCACTCAGCGTGTTGACCAATGCGGCCTCCCAAGCCCCCGTGCCCGAGGCAGGAAAGATGATCACATGCCCGCGGGTTTTAAAAATATTTTGCAACCCTGAAAGGCATTTTTTGCCAAGCTCGGAAAATTCTGGGCCACGATGATCGATGGTGGGAAAATCCATTGCCCGTAAAATTCGATCCGGTACGTTTGAAGGCCCCGGTATCTGCAGAAAATGGCGGCCTGACGGTTTTGAAGGGGGCATATGCAAGATACCTTTTTATCGCATTTTTATCAATGAATTATAGTCAAGCTCAGTTTAAAATAGCAAGCATTGTGATCCTTCTGTGACTGGTTATTATGGTGCGTGATGCCGCAGCATGAGCCATGAAGAAGATCGCAAATGACCAAGGATATAACCCGTTTAAAGCGCGCGCTTGAGGGCGATGTTTTAGACAGTGCTTTTGATCGGGGGCGCTATGCGACGGATGCTTCGATTTACCAAATGATGCCCTTGGCTGTGATTACGCCCCGCTCTGTAAGCGATATCAAAACCACCATCGAATTTGCGCAAGCGCGCAAGCTGTCGATCCTGCCGCGCGGGGCTGGAACCTCGCAAAATGGGCAAACCGTGAACAAGGCTCTGGTGTTAGATAACAGCGTTTATTTTAACCGTTTGTTGGATTTAGATGTTGCGAATATGCGCTGCATTGTTGAGCCAGGAATGGTGCTAGATACGCTGAACCGGCTGCTCAAGCCGCATGGGCTTTGGTTTCCGGTGGATGTTTCAACCTCAAGCCGGGCCACGATTGGCGGTATGGTTGGCAATAATTCTGCCGGGGGTAGATCCATCCGCTATGGGATTATGCGCGATAATGTGGGGACGATTGATGCGATCCTCAGCACAGGCTGCACGGCTCGGTTCGGGCTTTTAAATGAGGGCAGTGCCGGGCTTGAAAGCCTGTTGCCGGGTTTATTGGCGCTTGGACAAGATAATAGCGAGGAAATAGAGGCGCGTTTTCCCAAAGTGCTGCGGCGCGTTGGGGGGTATAATTTAGATGCGCTTTTGCCCGATACGCTGGCGAAACGCCCGGGCAGCAAAGGGCAGGAAAACGATATCAACCTGTCGCATTTATTGGTTGGCTCAGAAGGCACGCTGGCCTATTCCGCGGCTATCGAGCTGAAATTATCCCCCTTGCCGGCGCCAAAAATTATGGCGCTATGCCATTTTACAAGTTTTTATGCCGCGATGGATGCGGCCCAGTATTTGGTTGCCTTGGATCCGATTACGGTGGAATTGATCGATCAAACAATGATCTCCTTGGCCCGCTCGATCCCGCTGTTTAAAAGCACTGTTGATGATTATATCCGAAACGATCCAGAAGCGGTGCTGGTGGTTGAGTTTGCTGAGGAAGATTGGGTCAAAAACCTTGCAAAAATTGATCAATTGCAAGCGGTGATGGCCGAGCTATCTGACGCGCAAGCCGGCAAGCCTCGCCAGATAATTCGCGCAGAGGAGGCGGTTGTGGTGATCACCCCGCCTGATCAGCAAGCGCGGATTTCCGAAATGCGCAAATCTGGCCTGAATATCATGATGTCGATGAAATCTGAGGCCAAGCCGGTTTCTTTTGTGGAAGATTGCGCCGTGCCGTTGCAAGACTTGGCCGACTATACGCAAGGGCTGACGGAAATTTTTGAAAAATATGGCACCAGCGGCACTTGGTATGCGCATGCCTCTGTGGGCTGTCTGCACGTGAGGCCGGTGTTGAATATGAAATTATCTGCAGACGTGCAAAAGATGAAATCTATCGCCACCGAAGCGTTTGAATTGGTACAGAAATATGGTGGATCGCATTCGGGTGAACATGGCGATGGCTTGTCGCGTTCTGAATTCAATCCGGTGATGTTTGGCCCGCAATTGACGGCGGCGTTTCGCAAGCTGAAAGCGCTTTTTGACCCGGCGGGCGTTTTCAACCCCGGCAAAATCATAGATGCGCCAGATATGGATACGCGGGCGCTGTTTCGCTTCGCACCAGGCTATCATGTTGCGGATTTTCCAACCCAGTTGAATTGGTCGGCTTGGCCGGGCGCGGCGGGCGGGTTTCAGGGCGCGGTTGAAATGTGCAACAATAACGGCGCCTGCCGGAAACGCGACGGCGGGGTGATGTGCCCGTCTTTTCGCGTTACAGGCGCGGAAAAAGACAGTACCCGCGGGCGGGCCAACAGCTTGCGGCTTGCAATGTCGGGACAATTGGGGGCAAAGGCGCTGGCCTCACCGGATATGGCCGATACGATGAAGCTGTGCGTCTCGTGCAAAGCTTGCAAGCATGAATGTCCGACCGGTGTCGACATGGCGGCGATGAAAATTGAAATCTCTGCGTTGCTCCGCGCAGAAAATGGATTATCCAGGCGCGACCGGTTGATTGCCTATTTGCCTGATTATGCCCCCATGGCAGCGTCGCTGGCGCCGCTGTTTAACCTGCGCGATAAGCTTCCCGGACTGGCATGGCTGAGCCAAATTTTAACGGGGTTTTCTGCCAAACGGCCCCTGCCTCTTTGGCAACGCAGGTGGTTTCAATCCACCGAACTGGCGGTTACGCCAATCGGAGAGAGGCCCGTTCTCTTATTTGTCGATACGTTTAGCCGGTATTTTGAGCCTGAAAATCTGCGCAGCGCGCAGCGGGTTTTAAGCGCAGCTGGATTCACCCCTTTTGCGCCCTTGCCAGATCAGCGCAGCACAAAACCCTTATGTTGCGGGCGCACGCATCTGTCGGTTGGCAACGTGGCGCGGGCGCGTGACACCGCGCAGCGCCTTGTTGAAACCTACGCTCCTTATGCAGCGGCCGGCATTCCGATTGTTGGGTTGGAGCCGTCCTGCCTGCTGGCTTTAAAGGATGAAATCCCCGCGCTTTTAAATACGCAAGATGCGCAACAAGTGGCCAAGATGGTGCTGACTTTTGAAGAATTATTACTCACCGAAAAAACTGCATTACGTTTGAAGCCCTTGCAGGCAAAGGCGCTACTGCACGGGCATTGCCATCAAAAAGCCTTTGGCGTGATGCGCCCTGTGCAAGAGGTGCTTGGCATGATTGAAGGGCTTGAGGTTGAAACGATCGAGACCAGTTGCTGCGGCATGGCCGGCGCTTTTGGCTATGGTACTGAGACGTTTGACGTATCAATGCAAATGGCAGAAGCGAATTTACTACCTGCCATTCGCGGCGCGGATGCGCAAACATATGTGATTGCGGATGGCACATCCTGCCGCAGCCAAATCAAAGATGGTGCCGCGCGCGAGGCGCTGCATGTGGCCAGATTGCTCGATCAGCAATTGATTAAAAATTAGAAAATACCCACAGCAATCAGCCGCAGGCCGATCAGAAAAAAGGCGATTAACACGGCTTTTTGAAAATAAACCTGAGAAATTTTACCCCGCAATATTTCGCCAATCCGAAAGCCGCCCATCACGAATAAAAGTCCCAAGAGTGATTGTTGGAGTATCGCGTTTGTTAGAACGCCGCCCAAATAAAGCCCCAATGAAAGCGGCGCGGCCCCCACCAAGAACACAAATCCTGTGGCGGCGATGAACCGGTCTTTTTCGAGCCCCCGCGCGATCATATAGGTGGCCACTGGCGGCGACCAGATTGAACTGAGCCCCCCCAATATTCCGGCGACCAATCCAACTCCGATTTGAATGGAATAGCCCGGACCAAGGCGTAATTTCCACCCTATCAATCCATTCAGCGCAACGATCACCATGGCCACACCGATTGTGATTGTTAGTAAGCTAGTGGGATAACGTGATAAGAAAAAAGAGGTGATAAAAATGCTGAGCAAGATCGTAAGTGCCATCGGCCAATAGGTTTTCATGGAATCAGCGCGATGCTGCGATCTTATAAATTGGGTAAAATTGGTGAACAGAATCGGGATGGCGAGCAGGGCAACCGCGTGTGTGGGGCTGAGCACCAGCGTTAAAAGCCCCATCGCGGCAGCCGGCAAGCCGATGCCCAAAAACCCTTTGACGATGCCCGCAACGAACAAGGTTACGGATATTAAGATCAGAATGCTAGGTGTTTGATTGGCAAATAAAGTGTCAAATAGGTGCTCCTGCATGAGCGGCTCCAAGAAATGTGTCAGCGCTTTCTTGCGAATGGAAAAACAGCGCTGGCTGCCTGCATTATTCGGTTGGGTACACCAATCCGAACAGCTTTAATCGCTGGACCTTACCCGAGGGCCCTTTGGGCAAATCCTCTAGGATATGGATTGTATCTGGTGATTTGAATTTTCCCAGACGGGTTTGACAATGCGCCAGCAAGTCGGGTGCGCTTGCATGCATCTGTTCTTTCAGGCGAATGCAGGCTTCGACCCGTTCGCCGTAATTTTCGCAGGGCACCGCAAAGGCCGCAGCCTCCAAAACCGCCTCATGTTCGAGCAGCGCCTCATCAATTTCGCGTGGCGCAATATTCTCACCGCCTTTGATGATCAATTCTTTGATGCGGCCCGATACAAACACATATCCATCTTGGTCCAGATATCCCAGATCGCCGGTTCTAAGCCAGCCATCGGGTGAAATGGTTTTCGCGGTCTCCTCAGGTTGGTTCAAATAGCCTTGCATCACATTGGCGCCGCGCACCAGAATTTCACCGATTGTCCCAGTGGGTACGGCGGCTAGGGTGTCATCTGCGATCATAATTTCATTGCCAAACGCGGTACCGGGAGAGCCGATTTTACGGATTGCGGGGGGCATGGGGTTGGTGGTGATTTGCGATCCGGTTTCGGTCAGCCCCATCGTCTCGATTATGGGGATATTGAAACGCTCTTCAAAGCGGCGATGAATTTCGGGGGAGAGCGGCGCAGAGGCCGAGCGTGCAAAGCGCAGATATGACAGATCTTCGGTGCTTTCAGGATGGTTTAAAATATAGGCAAATTGCGTCGGAACAGCGGAAAACCAGCTGCATTTATACGCGGCGATATGAGACCAAAAGGACGAGACTGAAAACTTATGCGGAAGCACCAACATGCTGGCAGAGACAGTTGTGCCCATCACCGTCACGCATAGGCCGTTAATGTGATAAATCGGCAGCACACATAAGGCCCTATCTTGTTTTGTGATGCCGTGGCCAGTTGAAATAAAATGCCCCGCAGCCAGTAAATTATGATGGCTGAGCATCACCCCTTTGGGGTTTCCTGTGGTACCTGAAGTATACATGAGCACGCCGATACTGTCTGCTTTGGGGCTTTCGATCGGCGCATTTGGCTTGGATTTGGCAGGGCTGCTTTCAGCCCATTGCGGCCCTCCATTCACATCCAATGGGCAGGTTTTTGCGGTGCTTTTGGCCTCTTGCATCGCCTCTTTGATCATATCCTGGCAGTCGTTTTGCACGAAGATCAGCGCGGCCTTTGAATGGGCCAAGATATATCCCAATACCTTTGCACCCGCGACCAAGTTCAAAGGCAGCGCCACATAGCCGCCGTAGACGATTCCCATAAATGTGAGGCAGGCACCGATACTATTGGGTGAGGCAATGGCAATACTGCTGCCCTTTGGAAGACCCATATTGGCGATATGCTGCGCGATATCGCGGATTTGTGCAGCGCAGTCTGCAAAGCTGACTTGTCGCCCAGTCTCCGGTGAGGCCAGCCAGATTCTATCGCCATGCTCGAGCGCGTTCGCGTCAATTTGCTGTTTCAGCGTTTTGCTTTTCGGCAAAGGGCTCATTTGGCGCTGGCGCTCCAAAACTCGGATAAGACATCTTCCAACTCGGGTTTGTTTTCTTCGATCACACGCACAATCCGTACCCGGTTGACAAAATGCTCCCAGTTCAGGTTGCCATCGATTGAATTGCCCCCCCAAGAGCCGCAACCCATCGATAAAGAGAAAGGCAATCCATTGTTGAAAAAGCCCCCGGTTGCAAAACAATGCGCTTGATTCACAATCACCCGGCAGGTGCGGGCTGCCATCGCCAATTCATGCGCGCGGGCATCATTTGTGGAATGCAGCCCCAAAGAATGCCCGGCGCCCTGATAATCTTGAATGGTCAGGGCAAGCGTCACCGCCTCTTGAAAATCTTTGGCTTTATACAAAGCGAAAAACTGCGCCATTTTTTCGCCGCTTATGGGGGCATCTGCACCCGCCTTCGCGGAGGGAACCACCAAGAAACGCGTGTTTTCACTGGCCCGATGCGTCAGCTCTAAACGTTCTAAAACCACATCAATATCTTTGGCCAGCAACGCGCTTGTTAATTTGCCATTATGCCAATGTATGCTCATCAAGCGTTGCGTTTCTTCTTCGCTCAGCACCAGTCCACCCTCCGCTTCGAGCGCGGCAACGGCCTCATCATACACCTCTTCTAGGGCAATGACGGCGTTTTCCGAAGAACAGGACGTGGCGTTGTCAAAGGTTTTTGACGCAGCAATTTTTTCCGCCGCATCTGCAATATTGGCGCTTTCGTCAATGATTGTGACCACGTTGCCCTGCCCAACACCCAAGGCTGGCGTGCCCGAAGAATATCCGGCGCGCACGTTGTTTTGCGAACCTGTGACGACCAAAAGATCGGCCAGCTCCATCAAGCGTTGGGTTTTGGCTTTTGAGGGGGGCATTGGCACCATTTGCACCAGATCTGGATTAAGGCCGATGCTGCGCAGGTTTTGATGAATAAAGGTTAGCAGAGTTGCAAAAGGCTCTGCGCCTTTTGGCGAGGGGGCGATAATAATTGCATTGCCGCTTTTTAATGCGTTGATGATGTTATTCACCGGCGTTGCCAAAGGGTTTGTTGAGGGAACAATGGCGGCAATCACGCCTTTTGGACGTAAATAGGTTGAGAGGCCGGTTTCAGCATTATCTTCAACATGACCAAAGGCGGTAACCGATTTTAAATCGCGCAATAAGCCAAGCGTTTTATTATGGTTCTTTCTCGTTTTATCCGCTGCATTGCCCAAACCGGTTTTTTGAACCGCCAGCTTTGACAGGCTGCTATTATGCTCTGGTTTCATCAACGCCCAGGCCACCGCCTGGCAGGCCAGATCAAAGGTTTTTTGGGAGCCTTGGGCTTCATAAACCGCCTGCGCCTGCCGAGCTTTTTCAACCAGCGCGTCGATTTCTAAGATATCGCCCTCAATATCCATCATGATGCCTTTCAAACATTTGCCTTTTCCTCATGTGAGGAGAAGGCTGAGTGAAGGCTTTTCAATAAAGTTAAAGCCCCCGCTATGATAAGGATCGTGCAAATCGGGCGCGAAAAATACGTGACCAAATCATAATGAACCATTTGCATGCCCTGCGCAAAGTTTTGCTCGCCAATTTTACCAAGGATCAGGCCCAGCACGATGCCCGGAATAGAATATCCCGACCGGCGTAACATAAAGCCGATAATCCCCGCGCCAAACATCACCATCACATCCAGCACCAGCCCACGCCCGATATAAGCGCCGATACTGGCCAGCATTAAAATCATCGGAGCCAAAAACTGAAACGGAATTTTCAACAAATAAAGGATGGTTTTTGTTTCGAGCAATCCGATGAAAAGGATCGATAGGTTAGCATAGAACATCGCGGCAAAAACGATCCAGATCAAGTCTGGCGAGTTGTAAAACACCAATGGCCCTGGCTCGAGATCGTGCATTTGGAACACGGCGACCATCATCGCGGTTAACGCGCCGCCCGGAAGACCCAGCGCCAAAAGTGGGATCATTGCGGCGCCAGTGGCCGCGTTATTGGCGGTTTCGGATGAAATCACGCCCTCCAATTTGCCTTTGCCAAATTCTTTTTTAGCTTTTGACCAGCGCACTGCCTCGCCATAGCCCATAAAGGCGGCCAACGTTGCGCCGATGCCCGGTAAAATACCACAAAAGAAGCCAACAAAGATTGACCGCACTACGGCAATTTTATGCGCCCAAAGCTCGACAAGGCTTGGAAAATCAACGCTGAATTTCGGTGCAACGTATTTTCCGCTGATGTTGCGCTCGGCTTGTACGAACACTTCGGATACTGCAAAAAAGCCCAGAATGGCCGGCACAAAAGCGATGCCGGCGGCCAGATCTGTAAAGCCGAAATTGAAGCGGTTGATGCCGCCTACGGGGTCTTGCCCGATCGTTGCCACCAAAAGCCCCAAAAGCACCGACAGCCAGCCTTTCCAGATCGTGCGCCCGCCAACCGAAGAGGCAACCGCAAGGCCAAAAAATACCAACGCAAAAATTTCCGGTGGTCCAATATTCATAATCGCCCATTTGGCAAGCGGCTCTGTTGCGCTCATCATCACCAAGGCGGAGGCGATGCCGCCGATTGCTGAACATAAAACGGCGGCGCCAACGGCTTTCCCGGCCATGCCTTTTTGTGTCATAGGATAGCCGTCAAAGGCCGTTGGGGCGTTTTCAGGCGCGCCTGGTATGTTGAATAAGATTGCCGTGATCGCCCCGCCATAGGTGCCCGTGCAATAAATCACCGCGAACAGCATCACCCCCTGTGCAGGGTTGAGATCGGCAGTAAAGGGCAGCAAAATCGCTGCCAATGTCAGCATGCTTACACCGGGGATGGCCCCAAATAGCATACCGCCAACAACGCCGAAGATGAAAATGCCAATCGTGACAGGATCGCCAAATAGCGTAGCCGTTCCGGCTAGAAAATTCTCAAGCATGGGCCACCCTTAAAACAGTTGATCGAGTTGGGTTTTGGTTTTCAGCATAAACGCGCTGATATCGTAAAACGGGGAAACGTTGCCTTGCGGCAGGGGAGCGTTTAACACCACCATGAATAGCAGGATCAATAGGGCATAGATCACGACTGTACTGCCTAGAATAAAGCCGAGTCTGCGTTCGCCCCAGGCCAGCATAATCAGCGCAATGAAAACCGGCGTTCCGGCGTAAAATCCCACGGGCTTCAGCGAGACCGCATAGGCAAAAGGTAGTAATAGGATAAAGCCGGTTTTCAAATAATCGCGCAATCCGTGATACTCGATCTGATCAGGCTCTTCGCTGGCCCCAACGCGGCTTTTCAGGGCTTTTCCACCATGGCGCAGGGTATAAAATACATTCCCCAAAGCCACCAAAACCATCAATAAAAGGATGGTGCGCGGCCAGCCCGTCGCCCCGAATTTGTAAATTTCAATTGGTTGATTGAAGTCATAGGTGACGGCGAAAAAAATGCCCGCAAGCGCCAGCCAAAAAACGGCTTCGATCAAGTCTGATTTTTTAAGATTGCCCATATTTTTTGTCTTTTTTTGGCCAGAGCCTGCTTGGAGCTGTGGCTCCAAGCAGGCGCCTAGCTTACGTTTTTGATTATTTTACGTCTAAGCCCATTGATTTATAGACGTCACGATATTGCCCGATCGCTGCATTGATCATTTTAATCGCTCCATCTGTATCGCGATAACTGTCAATCACAGTCATGAACTTGCTCTCGTTATAGGCTTGATAGCTGTCTTCACAATAGGCGCGCTGAAAGGCCCATTTCAACCAGTCAACGCGATCGGCAGGTGCATCTTTATGCACGTAAAAGCCGCGAAAACGCAAAAGAGGTTCAAAATCCATACCCATTTCGACATGCGTCGGCACATCAGCAAATGCGGCTGGGCGCTCGTTGAACACGGTTAGGATTGGCTTGAAATTGCCCGCATCCAGAAAGTTGCGCACATCGCCTGGTTGTTCGAACAAAGCATCCACTTGGCCACCCAAAAGCGCGCCATAGCGCGGGGCTCCTTTGTCAAATGAGATCTGCTGGATCTGCATGTCTGAGGCATCGGTGATAAATTTCATGATCACCCGTTCCATCGAGCCTTCTTTTGACACGTTGGCGATGGTTGCTTTGCCATCCTGAGCCTGAACCCATGCCACAAAGCTGGGCCAATCGGTGAAGCGTGTTTCATTGCTTCGAATATACACTTGCGAGAAGGTAACTTGTGAAATCACCAATGGAATCAGATCAACTGCTGGATTTGGTTTGCTCGAATCCAGCGCATGGGCTGAGGATGCATCATCAATATGTTCAAGAACCGTGTAACCATCAGCAGGCGCTGACATATAGGCGGTCATACCAACCGTGCCGGATCCGCCTGGTTTGTGATCGCGGTTGATATTGACTGATGTCAAACCGGTGACCGCTTCGGCCATTGCAGCTGCAACTTGGCCCGATCCACCACCAGGACCATAGGGAACCACCATGGTTAAAGCCCGCTCGGGAAAGCCACCGGGCTTGGCCATGCTGGCCTCGCTGACCCGGCATTCACCGGCAAAGCCCAAACTTGCCATACCGGTTAAGGCAGACGCGGTGAGGGCAATAGACAGCGTTCTTTTGAGTGTTATCTTCATTATTTCCTCCTCCTATTGATCTGATCGTATTTTTTTATTGTCGATCATGAAAACAATGGTGCCTCTGGGGTCCCGCATGTCAACAAAAAAGCCTCTTAAGGCACTATGAAAAATGAGAGAGGTTTTTTACATAAATGCATTTTTAATACTGTTGTGATACTTAATCTTCATAGTATTTTATGGTTTAAACCCTTCAATGCGGTCATCTGCGCAGCTGCCTTTGGACCCTTTCAAGCTTGCCCAGTCGCCGTGCAGGGCCGTCACTTTTCAAAGCTATATTCACTTATATTCATGTTTTGAGGCTTTTTTCATTCAGCCTTAGACATCTTTGTGCTTTTAGAAAATGCTTAAGAGCCGATTTCAGGTGCTTCAAATGATCAGACAGAAATCAATATTTTTGAGCCATGCTAGCGCAATGGCGGAGCTTGAAAAAATACTGCTTGCAGCGCGGGAGCGATTTGGCGTTAAGATAGTGGGTCTGGTAAAGTCTCAAGCCGCGTCATAGGAGGGGCCATATGCGTGCAGAATTCAGCCTTGATAATGACCGATATTTTCTTAGGCGGTGCAGGTTAAAGCGCCGGCTGCAGATGAAAACTATCTGCAACGATCGGCGGCCACAGAGACAAAGTTGTTTACAATGGATAAAAGCTGCAAGGGGCTTTTGCCGCGCTATTCTGGGCAAAAAGATGGGCCCGATGTCACGAAACTCTAATGGTGTTTTGCTGCGCTGGTTGGATCTTCCTCAAATCTTTGTATGGGCGAAGAATCGCTCGTTTAATGCTCCGGCTGCGCCAGCCTGATGGTCCGCCGCTCTCGCTCATCAGCGGCCTTTAATCAGGCAGCTGCTGCACCGAATACGGTTGCACAGGGGGGAACCTGGGCGCCTTTCTCAGATCAGAGCCTTAGTAAAATTCAACAAACTGTTTTTAAAATTTTAACCGATATAGGCGTGTCTGAAGCGCCCGATACGCTCTGCGATGTTATCATCGAGGCGGGGGGACGGTGTGAAAACGACCGGCTCTTTTATCCGCGCGATTTGTTGGAGGCCGCTGTGCAAGAGGGCCCAAAACAGGTCTTGCTGGCCGGACAAAACCCCCTGCATGACCTTAGGCTGGGCACAAGCGCGTCTTATACGGGAACCGGGGGGGCAGCCCCGACGGTTTTGGATGATCAGAGCAAAACCTACCACCCGTCTACATTGGCAGATTTATTTTCTGCTGCCCGATTGTCCGATACGCTCACTCATATCCATTTCTTTTCACGCTCAGTGGTGGCGCGCGATATTGAAGATCCGCTGGAATTTGATCTAGGAACCGCGGTTGCTTCGGTTTTTGGCACCTCGAAACATGTGATGGTTGCAGCCAGTGAGGCCGCGCATGTGCCCAAAATTGCCGAGCTGTGTTATGAGATTGCCGGAGGGGAAGCCGCCTTCCGAGAGAGGCCGTTTTTGTCCTTGAATATAAATCATGCGGTACCCCCATTGCGCATGCATGCGCAAAGCATCGCCGTTATGCATGCGGCAGTGAAGGCGGGCATTCCGGTGCATTGTAATGTTTTTGGTCAATTGGGCGCGTCTAGCGCGGTCACATTGGCGGGATCGGTTGCGCAGACCTTGGCAGAAGTGTTGGCGGGTTTGGCCTTTGTGCATGCGTTAGACCCAAAAGCGCCCAGAATCGCGGGGCCGCGCCCGATGATTATCGATTTGCGCAGCGGCGGCATGGCTGGCGGGGCGGGGGAACAATCAATGGCAACCGCGATGGCCGCGCAAGCCTTGCGCGCGTGGCAGATCCCATGTTCGGTGATCGCGGGGGCAACCGATAGCAAGCTGGTTGATTTTCAATCCGGATATGAAAAAGCCATGACGATTCAATCTGCGATGCAAAGCGGGGCCAATATGATTACGCAGGCAGCGGGGGCGCAAGCCGCCTTGATGGGCGTGAGCTTTGCCGCCATGGTTGCGGATAATGATATGCTTGGCGCTATTTTGCGCGCCAATATTCTGCCCGAAATTTCAGAGGAGACCCTTGCCTTAGCCGCGATCGCGGATGTTGTCGCCGGCGAAGGGCATTTCTTGGGCCGGCCCGAAACCTATGCGCGCATGCGCAGTGATTTCTTATATCCTGACGTTGCGGATCGTGGATTGATTGAAGAGTGGCACGCCAGCGATAAGCTGGATATGGGCAGCCGCGCGGCGCGGCAGGCGCGCATTCTGTTGCAAAACCATTGGCCACAACATACCTCTCAAGCCTTGCGAGAGCGCTATCTTAAGCGCTTTGGATTGCCGCTCGGCCCGGGTTGAGATGGCGGTTTCAAAAGGAAATAAAGGCCTTTAAACAAGCCATTGCCGCAACCGTTTTGCTGCGCGGCCAAAAGCGTCTCGCCCCGCCCTGTTGAATCTGCTGACCCTTAACAAACAGCGAAACTTCTACAAGGGCCGCGATTTGGCTTACGCGTTCCAAAAGGGCCCAGCCAGCAAGTTTCGCAATTCAGGGTCTCACCGAGCGATAGGTGGGTTTCCGCTTACTCTGGCGCGTCTAAGATTTCGGAAAACCTGGTGAAAAATTTACCCGCCAGTTTCTTCGCTGTGCTTTGCACCAACCGGTTTCCCAATTGCGCCAGCTTGCCGCCAATATCGGCTTTGGCCGCGTAAGCAAGGATGGTTTTATCCCCTTCGGCGCGCAAAGTCACATCGGCGCTGCCTTTGGCATGCCCGGCTGCCCCGCCATTGCCCTTACCGCTTAACGAAAACTTGTCCGGTGCTCCGGTTTGGTCAAGAACAACCTCGCCGCTGAAGCGCGCCTTTACCGGGCCAACTTTCAAAACCACTTTGGCCTCTAAATTGGTGTCGGAATGTTTGATCAGCTCTTCGCAGCCCGGAATACATTGCTGCAAAATTTCAGGATTATTCAGCGCCGCATAAACCGTGCTTATCTGGGCGTTGATTTCGATTTCGTCGTTCAGTTCCATGGGGGTTCCTTCGTTAGCAGCAGGGGAATTTGAGGTGCGCCAATGCGTCAGCTTGCTGCGGTGTCAGCGATAAGCGCTGTATTCGCCGCCGTATAAACTTTAAAATGATTTTCATATGAACCTCACTTTCCAGGCATGATGCGCAGATGTCTGGCAGAGATCC